>Ga0224506_10002808_pt1 | contig 11738 bp, 13 predicted proteins | sample SF_Jan12_sed_USG_2_FD_169108 | JGI IMG/M metagenome (GOLD analysis project Ga0224506, IMG submission 169108) | Sediment microbial communities from San Francisco Bay, California, United States - SF_Jan12_sed_USGS_8_1 | ecosystem: Environmental > Aquatic > Marine > Sediment | place: USA...
CAATGGAAAGTCTTTGACTTGGCCCGCCGTCGCAAATCGCATCAACGGCCGGTCGTAAATACGGACTCTCCCTATCTGACGGCCTGTTTGCCATTCCTCACGGCTGGGCGACTCATCGGACTCAATAAAGGTCCCGCCATTATTCTTCGACAGTATCGAAGCCGTGGAACCGGCACGCCCATGCTGTCGGTGCTGCATGCCAGGGGCACAATTGGAGAATGTCAGGCCCAACGCGTTGCGCAAATCTATGATCAAATCTATGAATTTCAACCCATTCGGAGTTTGCCCTGGTGTCCACCCTCCACACTCAACCAGTTCAAACACGCACTGGGCCAATTACCAGCCAGGCTACCAATATTGCCCATATTTGAACCCTCGCAAGAGCCAGATGAGCCACTCTTAACAGGCATTCTCACAGAGGAATTTGCTTGCCCGACTTGCCCATCCCATGTCGCCTGCAAAAAAGACTTTGCTCTGGCCTCCCGCCTTCAACTGAAAGCCCAACAGGCCACCAAAACCATTCAAGCCTTGCGTGATGGACTCTGGCATCAATTTCAGAAAAAAGCCGAGGTCTTGCATAAATTTGGTTATTTAACCGCCAGCCTGGAATTAACCGATGAGGGGGAATGGGCACGCCTTATCCGAATTAATCACTCATTGCTCATAACTGAACTCATTCGGATGGACGCCTTCTCCGCAATTGCTCCAGAATTACTAGCCGGGGTGATGGCCAGCATTGCCCATGACGATGATCGCCCAAGTTCTTATATGCGTCTGACGCCTGGCCTCGCCTCTATGCTCACCCAGGTTCGACAAGTAGCCGACTCCCTGAGTCTCTATGAACCCGCCCCATTATTGCGGTCAGATGTTGCGGCTATTGCCGAACGATGGATCGGCCAAACTGACCTCAGTTGGGCTTCCTTGGTTCGTTCAACCTCAATGGCCGAAGGCGATGTCTATCGATTACTAGCCAGGACGTTGGAATTTCTTTCGCAAATTTATGGGCTCAAAGGGACGCACCAGGGATTGGCGAATACCGCTCACCAGGCCATGGTGAATATGCGTCGGGAAGTCTTAGCGGAACTCCCCTAATGCTCGGAGGGAAATGAGAGCCATGAACGACGAAGACCTTAAAGAAGAATTAGAATCCCTGCCCATGAAATATCTGCATCAGATCGCAAAAGGACGCATTCATCGGCATTTTCGTTTAGGAAAGCGCCGGCTCATTGACTGCCTTCTGACGCTCCCGCCCGAACAAAAGAAAGCCATGGCCAGTGAACTTCCACAACTCACTCCTTTCTCCAAGAAGCCTGAGAGGGAAGCAAGCAACGCCCAGCCCCGTTCGCCATTTGTATCGAAACCCCTTTCTCCTAAAAGAGCCCATAGTCCTGAGCCGGGATCTCCATCGGTTAACCTCCAAGATCTCCTCCAAGGGATTGGCGTTCCAGAACCTATGCCTTTTATTCCAGATGACTGGCAACGGGAAGCGGTCGAAGCCATCGCCCACTTAGATGTGATTGTGAGTGCCCCAACGGGAAGCGGGAAAACCTTTGTCGCCACCGAAGCCATCAAACAGGCTATGGGGGCCAATCAAACCGTCATTTATACCTCGCCCCTCAAAGCCCTCTCTAACACGAAATACATGGAATTCTCACAGACCTTTGGAGCCGATCAGGTCGGCATTCTCACGGGCGATCGTCGAGACAATTCCCAGGCCCCACTGCTAATCATGACGACGGAAATTTTGCGCAATATTCTCTATGATGCCACGAGCGGAGATCTTGACCTCCGCCTTCATACCCTCGGCTTGGTGATTCTTGATGAATCACAATATTTGGCAGATCCAGAACGAGGGGTGGTCTGGGAAGAGACACTCATCCTCTGTCCCACGCAAACACGGCTCCTTCTCCTTTCGGCCTCTATCGGCAACCCGCAAGAATTGGCGGAATGGTTAACCTCCATTCGACCCACCACGCCTTGCCACCTTATCCGACACACCAAACGATCAGTTCCTCTGCGCGGACTCTATCTTCACTCCACGGGGCAATTGGTCCCTTTATTGGATAGCCTGGACATCCAGCAGCGGAAAGGGTATCGATTTCATTCAGAAACAAAGCAACTTTTTAGCGAATATGAATTTAAACCATATCGTTAGTATTTAGACTAAAATATAAACAATTACTTCACCTCAAGGCCGGTGCGCCAATTTTTTGGTGTTGCAAAAATGTTTCAAGCTGTGTCGCAGAAGAAACGAACTCAAATCCTAGCCCAAAAAAATTTCACTAAAATTTTGCTAAAAATGCTTTATTTTGCTACTTTCAATCTGAGCATATAATTTGCTTAAACAATCGCATTGGTAAAAATTTGGCCCTAGCTAAAAAATGTCCATGCTTAGCACAAAAACGCGTACACATACCGTTTCGCAATTTCTAGCAATCGGGCTGATAAGCCTTGTCTTCCTAGGGTGCCAAAGCTTCCAGGCCAAAAATCCAGGGGAGCTTTCGCTAAAAAATCATGATTTTATTGGGTTATGGGATGCGTATAATGACTGCCAGACAGGCTTCCATACCCAAGACATGCAACAAAAACTTGAAATTTTACACGCAGCCCCAACCCCTATTTCGCTAGACGATTCCCCGATTCCTATTCCACAGTTCATCAAAAAACTGACAAGTTCGCGAAATTCTCGGTTAGCGGTTGACCCTCGCGCGATGGCAGCCTCCTGCTCCATGCATTTGGCAGAAGTTGCGTATCAAACTCATGATCTTGATACCTCCCTTCGCACTTGGCAGTCCATTGTGAGGGAATACCCCGAGCCCCAATACGCCTACTATGTCTCCGAGGCCACCCAAGCGATTGAAAACTTCTCCTCAATACTCCCAGCCTCCCTCTCGTCACATGACGCCTTAGTCCGCTGACTGGATCGGTTCTTCCACCCGTATTCCTCATCAACATAATTTTCTAGGCTTTGGGAAAACGACTGGCTATTTTCAAAGAAGTTGTTTCTTCTTCGGTTTGTTCGGAACACAGATGTCGCATTGGCACATGTTGCGGAGGGAGGTGTAGGAATAGATGCCCGTATCATGGCCATCACTCCATTTGATGCGGAACGCATAGCGGCCTACCGGTTCGATATCTTCTAATAAGATCAGCAGTGGAATGGAGTCAGGCTTGAGGCGCCGTTCCCCAGTCCATTCATCAACACAGGCGGCACAGGGACAATGTTGGCGTAAATGCCTGACAGGATAGACGCCTTTATGGTTGTCGCTCCACGTGATACTGAGGACGCCCTTGTCGAGCCATTCCATATCGATCGGTTGGAGTGTTTGGTCAGTGCTCATCCATGTTGATCCTTTTCTTTCGATGGCTTAGAACACCCAGTGTTCAAATGTCGGGAGCGGTTTTCCGACAACCGCATAAAAATACGCTTCCATCGCGGTTTCCACTTCGACGCGGACACTGCCAATCGCTTTGAGTCGAGAGAGGTTACTCATGGACAATCGTCTCGCTTGCTCGATAAACGCCACGCTACCCTTCGACAACGACACCATCCGGCCTACGCCGCGCTGTCCACAATCATGGCATACGACGCCTCCTAAGCGTGGAGAAAACCATTGAGGCCTATGTCCTTGCGCCATTTGGCCACATTCTGTGCAGGAATCAAATTGTGGACGGAATCCTGTGTGCCCTAACACATGGATCTGAAACAGCAGCGCCGATAACGCCACATCATCTTCTGGGCAAAGAGATTCGAGGCCATGAACCAGCGCCGCATACATTCCGGGGTTGGGGTCACGGTCCACGGTAATCGCTTCGACCATTTTCACCATCCTGGCGGCGGCGGTCATGACGGTTAAATTTTCACGAATCGATGAATAGCTCGAGACCAAATCAATTTGGCTTATCTGGCCTAAGGATTCTGGCGTTTTTTGAAACAGCGTTAAATCAACCAGCCCAAATGGTTCAAGTACCCCACCAAAACGCGTTTTCATTCGGCGTGCGCCACGAGCTGCCCCACGAATTTTTCCAAAATTTGGAGAATACACGGTGATAATCCGGTCCGCATCTCCCCATTTCTGGCTTTTGAGAATGATTCCTCGTGTTCGAATTAAGGGCATGAGAAAGCATCCCCTCGTAACAAGTGAGAAGGAGAAAGCAGGAAGGAGGAGGCTCGCCTTCTGAGTCGTTCATCCCGCATCCAACACTTCACATTTCACTCCTCATGCCTTACGCATTACCTTTGACTTCTCACATACCATATCCTAAATCGGTGAGGATCCGCGGGTTATCGCGCCACCCAGCTTGCACCTTCACCCACATCTCCAAATAGATTTTCATGCCAAACAGTTGCTCCATCTCTTCACGCGCAAGTTGCCCCACTTCTTTCAGACGACGCCCACTTTTCCCAATAATAATCCCTTTTTGACTGTCTTTCTCCACCAATATGGTCGCGAGAATATTGGTGATTTTCTTTGTTTCTTCAAATTGCTCAATGAAGACGCCCACGGCGTATGGCAACTCCGCATGGGTCGAGGCTAGGACTTTCTCTCGGATGATTTCTCCGGCCATCTGACGCATGGATTGATTGGTCAGGAAGTCTTCTTCGTACAATAATGGTCCAGAATCTTGCAGACAGGCAAAGGTCAGCTCAACGAGTCGAGACACATTCACTCCCGTTTTGGCAGAAATGGGGACAATTTCCGTCCATGGGTATCGAGTTTTGAATGCCTCAATCAGTGGGAGTAAACGAGACTTGGCGACCAGATCCGCTTTTGTGATGAGCAGAAACACGGCTTGAAAGGATCGATCCGTATTCGCCTGGATCACTTGGTCAATCACAAATTGATCACCAGGACCTGGCGGCACCTGACCATCTACGAGGACATAGACCACATCCGACTCCGTCAAAATACCGAGAGCCGATTGCACCATTTGTGCATTGAGCCGATGATGTGGCGTGTGCAGGCCTGGGGTATCGATCAGAATCAATTGCCCTTCAGGATAATGTCCCACACCCAAAATCGGCATTCTCGTGGTCTGGGGTTTATCAGAAACAATCGCCACTTTTTCACGCACTAACGCATTCAGCAGCGTGGATTTCCCCACATTCGGACGACCGAGAATCGCAAGTTGACCAGATTTCATAACTGTACGTTCAAGTCCAGACTCAAAAGAGCGGCCCAAGACGGAAGAGCCGGAATATGAAAAAGGAAGAGTGGCAACGCGGCCTACTACCGTTGGGCCGTAATAGAGGAAGGAGCGGGCTCCACAAACTGATAGACCGTTTCACCTTGGCGAACCATGCCCAATCGATTTCTGGCTAATTCTTCCAACCGTTGAGGATCATTCTGGATGCGTGTGATATCTTCTTGCATCGCTTGATTGATGTATTCCAATTGTTGGATCTGCTCCACCACATGCTGACGGTTGTCGCGCATTTGGAAATAAGCCGGCAGGCCATCGGCGTTGAAAAACATGGTACCGGCTAAGACACTCATGATTAAAAAAGCTCCCACCAGCGGCAGACGCTCAAACAGATCTCCCCAGAATCCTCGCGAGACATGTTTTTTATTATTAGGGCGCACTCGTTAGACTTTCGCATGTATGGGAAGAACTTGCTGCCCACGGTAGACCGCAGACGCTCCCAACTGTTCTTCTATACGAAGAAGTTGATTATATTTAGCCAAACGATCTGTCCGTGACAAGGAACCCGTTTTGATCTGCCCCGCATTCAGACCGACGGCTAAATCGGCAATCGTCGTATCTTCGGTCTCCCCTGATCGATGAGAGACAATCACACCATAGCCAGCCTGTTGAGCCATTCGCATGGCTTCAATGGTTTCCGTCAACGTGCCGATTTGATTCACTTTAATCAAGATGGCATTCCCGATGCCTTGCTGAATCCCACGTCCTAAAAACTCCACATTGGTGACAAAGAGATCATCCCCAACCAGCTGGACTTGGCGACCGAGTTTTTCCGTTAAGAGCCCCCACCCTTTCCAATCGCTTTCATCTAAACCGTCTTCAATCGACACAATCGGATAACTTTTCACGAGACTCGCATAATAGTCCACCATATCCGATGAAGACTTTTTCTGGGTGACGGAGCCAGCACGAAGTTGGTAGGTCTTATTCTTAAAAAATTCGCTAGCCGCCGCATCCAAAGCCAAAACGACATCACGCCCGGGCTTATAACCCGCTTGATCAATGGCTTGTAAAATACTGTCCAGGGCTTCTTCATTCGAACGAACCGCCGGAGCAAAACCACCCTCATCTCCTACAGCCGTACTTAAGCCCTTCGATTTTAGCAGCGCCTTTAAATGGTGAAAGATTTCAGTCCCCATGCGTAAGGCCTCATGAAAACTCTTGGCCCCGACTGGCATGATCATAAATTCTTGAATATCTAACCCATTATCCGCATGCGCGCCCCCATTAATAATATTCATCATGGGTACGGGCAACTCCCTAGCCGACACGCCACCTAAATATCGAAAGAGCGGCAACCCGAGTTCTTGTGCCGCGGCACGAGCCACGGCCAACGAGACCCCTAATGTGGCATTGGCCCCAAGTCGAGTTTTGCCTTTGGTGCCATCTAATTTAATGAGGCAAGTATCAACTCCAGCCTGATCGTATGATTCCATCCCTCGCAACGCGGGCAACATCGTTTTATGAATCCCGGTAATGGCCTTCGTCACACCTTTCCCCATCCAGCGCTTCTTCTCTCCATCGCGAAGCTCTAACGCTTCCCGTGTTCCCGTTGACGCACCAGAGGGTACGGCCGCTCGCCCAATCACACCACTGGCCAATTGTACGTCCACTTCCACGGTGGGATTCCCGCGAGAATCCAAAATCATTCTGGCTTTCAGATCCTGTATGGCACTCATAAAAATATCCCTACTCCTCTGATGTCAAGCCCGTTCAACTATGTGTACCCTGAAACACCCCTTAGATCAAGGGACCAGGGTCCGTTTCAACAACTCGTTGACTTTTCCTGGATTCGCGTTGCCGTTCGAGGCCTTCATGACTTGCCCAACTAAAAATCCCAGCACCGCTTCCTTGCCTCCACGATATTGTTCGACTTGTGCCGCATGTGTGGTCATGACCTCTTCTATGATTGAGGTCAACTGCCCTTCATCAGAGACTTGCGCCAGGCCTTTCTCTTTGACTAATTGTTCTGGAGATTTCTCCGATGTAAAGAGTTCTGTGAAGAGTTCTCGTGCCGCCTTCAAACTGATGGTTCCCGAATCCACAAGCTGTAAAAGGTCAATCAATCGTTGGGGGTTCAGAGGAGACGCCTCTGGCGCGGTATCGGATGCATGCAGTTCTCGAAGCAATTCACCCGTCACCCAATTACTCACCGTTTTCGGATGGGGGAAGAGCGTCACACAAGATTCAAAATAATCAGCCAACCCTTTGGAATCAGTCAGAATCCCAGCGTCATAGTCAGACAAGTGATAGTCCTTCACAAATCGTTGGAGCCGCGAGGAAGGCAACTCCGGAATCGTGGCCCGAAGGTCTTCTATCCACTCGGGATCCAAAGTCACCGGCAATAAATCGGGATCGGGGAAATACCGATAATCATGCGCACCCTCTTTGCTCCGCATGACAGCAGTTTGGCCTTTCTGGACGTCCCACAGCCGTGTTTCCTGCACCACAACACCGCCTTCACTGAGGACTTCCGTTTGGCGACTGATTTCATACTCTAAAGCATCTTTGGCAAAGCGAAATGAATTAATGTTCTTCAATTCGACTTTGGTGCCCAGCTTCTCTTGTCCTTGAGGCCGAAGTGACACATTCGGCTCACATCGAAAACTGCCCTGCTCCATATTGCCATCACACACATCGAGATACACCAAGAGGTCACGCAAGGCCTTTAAATACGCATCGACTTCGTCTGAGGAAAAGAGATCGGGCTCAGTCACAATTTCTAACAGTGGCGTGCCTGCCCGATTGAGATCCACATGACTCCCATCCGCACTTTCATGATGGACATTTTTCCCAGCATCTTCTTCCAAATGCGCGCGCATGATGCGAACACGCTTGCTTTTCCCGTTCACAGAAATTTCTAACCATCCTGGACCGCAAATGGGCAAATCGTATTGAGAAATTTGATAGCCCTTAGGAAGATCTGGATAAAAATAATTTTTTCGGGAGAATTGATTGGCGGGCGTCAACTCACAATGTAGAGCCAGGCCGGTCCGCACGGCCATTTCGACAGCTCGTTGATTCAAAACCGGCAAACTCCCCGGAAGGCCCAAGCAGACAGGACAGACTTGTGTATTGGGAGGGAGCCCAAATGAGGTCTGGCACCCACAAAACAGCTTCGTCTTTGTTTGGAGTTGGGCATGCACCTCAACTCCAATGACTGGTTCATACGCCATAAAGAAATACGTTAGCCCACATTCACAGACAGACCTAATCCATCGAATTCATTTCCCGCTCACGACGCATGGCATCCCGCCCCGCATCTAACGCTTCTCGAACGGCGCAGGAAATTTCATCCACTAATTCCCGCCCTCGACCGACCACTTCCTCGACGGTATCCGTGGCCCGATCTTTTAAATCCAGAAAATCTTCTCCACGTTGCCGAGCATAGCCCGTGACGCGAGCCCGAGAGTCTCGACCAGGTTGAGGAGCCAACATTACCGCCGTCACCGCCCCCAACAATGCTCCACTCAAAAAGGCTAATGCTACTGATCCTGAGTTCGTCGCCATAGTTCGACCCTCCTTGTTATTCACTCGGTTCCTTATGAATACGATGCTTCACAGTCGACCTCACGGCCTTCAGGCCTGCGAACAGACTCGTTAAGCCAACCATCATCGCCCCACCTCTTCCACGCACCGTCTGATGAACCTGATTGACCGTTTGGCCCACATCGCCCACGGCATGCAGAAACACGGTCGCCCGATCCACCCCCACCCGCGCTTGATCGGTTAAGGCCCGAATATTCTCATTTGTCCCCTTCACATCTTTGAGTAAACCCGGCAATTCATGATTAAGTCGAATGAGTAACCGCTCCGATTGATTCGCCGCTTTCTTCACTTGGAGGATCGTGGGCACCAGATAGCCCACTAAGACCACTACAGCCACAGCAATGATCATCACGGCCAAATCCACCATACGTTCTTATCCTTTCAAGACCGAATCACCGGTCGTTTACTGCGCCAATTGGTGGCCTGTTCATAGGCATACGCCCCTCGGAGGAGAATATTTTCCTCAAACGGACGCCCCATCAGTTGCAGCCCGATCGGCAACCCTTTGGCACTCAACCCACAGGGGACGGAGATCGCCGGCAGCCCGGCTAAACTTGCGGGAATGGTATAGATATCGGACAAATACATTTGCAGCGGATCTTCTAACCGTTCGCCAAGTCGAAAAGCTGGTGTCGGCATCACCGGGCTGACAAGAAGATCCACCTCTTGAAAGACCGCATCAAAATCGCGCTGAATCATCGTGCGCACAGCTTGGGCCTTGGCATAATAGGCATCGTAATAGCCAGCACTCAGCGCATACGTCCCCAGCATGATACGGCGCTTCACTTCAGGACCAAATCCTTGCGATCGGGTGCTGTGGTACATCTCAGCCAGTTCTTTACACTCCTTGGCACGATAGCCATATTTGACTCCGTCGTATCGCGCTAAATTCGAACTCGCTTCGGCCGTGGCAATAAGATAATACGTGGCAATAGCACGTTCCGTTGAAGGCAAAGAGACCTCTTGAATCTTCCCTCCGATTTCTTTTAACACTTCAATGGCATCTTGAATTTTCTCCGAAACTTCCGGATCGAGCCCTTCGGTAAAATATTCTTGGGGAACGCCAATCACGAGTTTCTTGAGATCTTTCTTTTTTGCAGATTTCGTAAAATCTGGCGCATCACGTTTTGCCGAAGTCGAATCCAAAGGATCATGTCCCACCAGCGCATTCAGCATAATGGCGGCATCCGTTACTGTTTTGGTGATGGGCCCGATTTGATCTAATGAGGAGGCAAAGGCGATCAGTCCATAACGAGACACCCGCCCATACGTTGGCTTTAAACCCACCACGCCACAGCAGGCGGCTGGCTGACGAATGGATCCGCCGGTATCAGAACCTAAAGCTGCCACACATTCATCGGCGGCCACAGCGGCGGCAGATCCACCACTGGATCCACCAGGAATATGCTGTTGATTCCACGGATTTCTCGAAGGGCCAAAGGCCGAATGCTCAGTCGAAGAGCCCATCGCAAATTCATCTAAGTTCGTTTTCCCCAGGATCAATGGTTTCTGGGCATTGAACCTCGTCATAACCGTGGCATCATAGGGAGGGACAAAGTGTTCCAGCATTCGAGACCCGCAGGTCGTTCGCATGCCTTTCGTGCAGATATTATCTTTAATGCCCAAGGGCATCGCCATGAGGGGCTCCGTTTTACGCCAGGCTTTCAGACCGTCGTCAATAGCTTTGGCGCTTTCAAGCAAGTCTTCCCTCGGAGTCAGCGTAATATAGGATTTAATTTTTGGTTCAACTTGACTGATTCGAAGCAGGTAGGCCCGGGCGATTTCACCAGCCGTGATTTCCCCACCGGTGAACTTATCCTGCAATTCTTTTAATGTCAGTTTAAACAAGGCCATGGAACAGGGATACCTTCAAACGTGAGAGAGAACATGTGGGCCCACAGATCGATCAAGCGGGATTTGTCGTACGAATGGCATTCCGTGCATCAACTTGAATAATTTTTGGCACGTGGCGTTTGGCCTCATCATCATTGAAAAATTCATAGCAAAAAATAATCACCAAATCGCCCGTTACGCCTTTTCTGGCCGTTGGACCGTTGAGGATAATTTCTCCTTTGCCCCGTGTACCAGGAAGGGCATACGTCGAAAAACGCTCTCCGTTGTTCAAGTTCGAGACCTGAACCATCTCAAAGGGGAGAATACCCGCACGATCCATCAGTTCTTCATCAATGGTCATGCTGCCTTCATATTCCAAATTGGATTCGGTCACCGTCGCCCGATGAATTTTACAACGTAATAATTGTCGATACATGGAAAATTCCTACAATAAAATTCCGATAAAAATAACCTGTGACCAGACTGACTATTTCCCGATAATTTTCGGTACCACAAAAAACCCCTCGCTCGAGTCGGGAGCATTGCTCAAGGCTTGCTGTTGTGTCAGCCCTTCTCGAGGAAGGTCTTCCCGTAAAAATGGTTCCTGCTCGGCCACGGACGCCGTTAGCGGAATACCTTCAGTCGAAACTTCTTGGAGTTGTTCCACAAAGGTCAAAATCTGACTCAATTGTTCCCCGAAAAGCGTTTTTTCGGGCTCCGTCAAATCAAGCCTAGCCAACTTGGCCACATGCTCAACTTCTTTCTGGGAAATATTTGCCATGCCAACTTTCAGAAATTCAGGAATAACCAGAGAATACAGGGAAAAATATTAGGAGAATTGCTTAAGTTTTACACGTATTTTTACCATGAATTTCTCTACAAAAGCTACTTTGGGGAACAGTTGAACAATTGGAAGGAATGGGGCATCCGGCAACGGAAGCCCTACAACTTGCTGGCCATGGATCCCTCATCAGCAAAGCTGACGTACCTCCCATCACCAATGACCACGTGATCGAGGACGCGGATGCCCAAGATATCTCCAGCCGCGATGAGCCGTTGAGTGAGTGCATGATCTTCCTGACTGGGTTCGGGATCTCCACTGGGATGATTGTGAACAAAGATGATCGCTGCGGCTGATTCCCGCACGGCAA
>Ga0224506_10002809_pt1 | contig 11738 bp, 11 predicted proteins | sample SF_Jan12_sed_USG_2_FD_169108 | JGI IMG/M metagenome (GOLD analysis project Ga0224506, IMG submission 169108) | Sediment microbial communities from San Francisco Bay, California, United States - SF_Jan12_sed_USGS_8_1 | ecosystem: Environmental > Aquatic > Marine > Sediment | place: USA...
CAAACACTGACCAGGCCTTTGATGGCTCGGGTTCCAGTGCTCAGAGCAATAGTCTGCAAGGTACGATTAGTGTCAGCGTTATGGAAGTGCTGGCAAACGGTTATCTGGTCGTTCGTGGAGAGAAGATCCTCTCACTGAATCAGGGTGATGAGTTCATCCGCGTATCCGGGATTATCCGTCCTGAAGACGTTAGCCCCGACAATACCGTTCAATCCACCAAGGTCGCCAATGTCCAGATCATCTATGGCGGCACCGGCGCACTGGCAGACGCCAATCGCGATGGTTGGATGAGCAAGTTTTTCAAGAAGGTGTGGCCCTTTTAGGGTCACCCGGTGTGGCCTTTTTAGGGCCACCGGAATTCGTCTCTATGAGTCACACCGCCCCTATGGTGTAGAGAATTTCGTAAAGCCTCAGTGGCATGAGCTTTGCGGATGTGGAACAGGTCCAGTGGCATGAGCCTGTTCCTCAGAAGAATCCGGTTTAGTGACATAAACCGGAGCAAGAAGAATCAGGTGCAGTGGCATGAGCCTGATTCGAGTAATAATAATAATAGGTTTTAACGACATAACTTGGTATCCGAACCCTAAGGACACCAAACAATCTAGCCGGTGGGTACAGTGGCATGAATCCACCGGCTTATTCTTTTCTGCCATAGCGGCAAACTCTTTCCTCCCGTGCCTGTATATGGCCATCTAATTATTCCTGTTCTTTATTAACACATTGAAATATATACAATAATTTATTATGGCACGATAATTGTATTGATTATAGAAACGATACTATAACCAGGGCCAGGCAAACATGAACAAGACCTTACAGAGCATTGCAGTACTGCTTCTGCTGACCGCCTCTACGGCGATCCAGGCAGAGCGTGTGAAAGACATTGCCTCGGTCGCAGGGGTTCGCAGCAACCAGCTGGTGGGCTACGGCCTGGTGGTGGGTCTGGACGGCACCGGTGATCAGACCACGCAAACGCCCTTTACCGTACAAAGCATGAAGTCGATGTTGAACCAGTTCGGCGTTACCTTGCCGGCCGGTGCCAACCTGCAGCTGAAGAATGTTGCCGCGGTAATGGTGCATGCAGAATTGCCTGCCTTCTCCAAACCCGGTCAGAATATTGATATCACGGTCTCATCTATCGGTAACTCCAAGAGCCTGCGTGGCGGTACCTTGTTGATGACACCGCTGAAGGCGGTAGATGGCAATATCTACGCCATGGCCCAGGGTAGCCTGGTAGTGGGCGGGCTGGGAGTCGAGGGTGCTGATGGCTCCAGGGTTACGATAAATATTCCTAGCGCAGGTCGTATCCCTAACGGCGCCATAGTAGAGCGTGCGGTGCCTACGCAGTTTGGTGATGCCACCAGCCTGATCTTTAATCTGCACAGCCCGGACTTTACAACGGCCCATCGTTTGACCAAAAGTATCAACGACACCATGGGACTGGGTACTGCACGCGCCATAGATGCCGCCTCCATACAAGTTAATGCACCATTGAATCCTTCTCAGCGTGTGACCTATCTCTCCATGCTGGAGAACCTGACGCTGACACCGGATGAGGGGCCGGCCCGCATCATTATTAACTCACGTACCGGTACGGTGGTGATCGGCCGTAATGTACGTGTACTGTCAGCTGCTGTATCTCATGGAAGCCTGACGGTGACGATCAAACCGACTACCGATGTCAATCAGCCCGACACTCCCTTGGCTGGTGGCGAAACTGTGGCAACCGCGGGCACGGATATCATTGTCAATAAGGGTGATAGCCGTATGTTTATGTTTGAGCCTGGTGTAGAGCTAAACGAAATCGTCCGCGCCGTAAATCAGGTCGGTGCGGCACCGGGTGATCTGGTGGCAATCCTTGAGGCACTTAAAACTGCCGGTGCCCTGCGCGCCGAGCTGATGGTTATCTAAGCGGTATATGACGATGATAAACAACTCCGCCAACAATCAAGCCGACTTCGCATTCGATCTGCAAGGGCTTAACAGCTTGCGCACCCTGTCGCGCAAGAATAAGGGCGCAGCGTTGGACAAAACTGCACAACAGTTTGAGGGATTGTTTATTCAGATGATGTTGAAGCAAGCCCGCAGCTCCAGTCTGGGTGACCCCTTGTTTGGCAGTAATAATATGGACTTTTATCAGGATATGTTTGACCAGCAGTTGGCTTTAACCATGGCCAATAAAGGTGAAACCGGTATCGGTGATATGTTGGTTAAACAGCTCAAGGGAACCATGGGTATCCCGGAAGAGGAAAAACAATCCGATCTTCAAACTTCGGCCAGTGAGAGCAAAGAACTGACACCTTTACGCCGTTTCATTGGTTCACCAAAGCCGATTCATATCCCGGGACAACAGATATCTGTGGCCAATGAGCAGCGCAGCGTGGTTTCGGAGGGTGCCCGTAAACAGGTAGAGAAGATCTTCGAATCCCCTGAAAGCTTTGTCGAAACCCTGATGCCCTATGCCGAGAAGGCCGCAGAACGACTGGGCGTTAGCGCCAAGGTGTTGTTGGCACAGGCAGCATTGGAAACAGGCTGGGGTAAACATATCAGCCGTGATAGTGAAGGTCAGGCCAGTTTTAATCTGTTTAACATCAAGGCCGATCAGCGTTGGTCAGGTAAGACCCTGGACATGAATACGCTGGAGTTTGTTGGTGGCAAGTTTATCAAAGAGCAGGCCAGTTTCCGTGCCTATGACGGTTACGGGGAGAGCTTTGAAGATTATGTGGATTTTTTGAAAACAAATCCCCGTTATGGTGATGCCGTAACCCAGGCCAAAGGCGATATTGCCTTTACCAAGGCCCTACAGGGCGCAGGTTATGCTACCGACCCGGATTATGCGACAAAGATTGCCGGGGTAATGAATAACGCAGCCCTTGCACAGGCATTTTCAGGATTAAAGTTTAGCGCAAACTAGACGCTATAAATTAAAAGGTGGAGTGGCTATGCTGCCCACAAATGAGGTAGAAGACTATGGCACTAACAGGTGATCCATTAAGAACCGGTATTTCCGGATTGCTGATGTCGCAACGCAATATCAGCGTGGTCAGCCATAACGTAACCAATGTTAACCTGGATGGTTATTCACGCCAGCGTACCGATATGCTGACCAATAATCCCTCTTATAGCTCTGCCGGTTATATTGGTAATGGCGGCTATGTGTCGAATACCTATCGTGCCTACGATACTTTCCTGCAACGTCAGTTGGTAGAGAACACTTCCTCTTCGGACTACTACAGTACATTTCATAACTATGCCTTGCAGATGGACAATATGCTGGCGGATCCTAATTCTGGACTCAGCCCTGCATTGGAGTCTTTTTTCAAAGCAAACCAGGGTGTTGCCAACGACCCTACATCGGTACCTGCACGTGAAGTACTATTGACCAATGCAGAATCGATGGTGCAACGTTTCGGTGTTATCTATGACCGTATGGATGCTTTACGCGAGAGTGTTAACCTTGAGATATCTAATATCATTCCAGAGGTTAACAGTATTGCCAGAGAAATTGGTGCACTGAATGAATCTATAGCAGGCTCACCCGGTAGAGCCCGCGGAGTATTACCGAATGATCTGTTGGATCGTCGGGATCAGCTGATTGTAGAAATTTCCAAGTATGTGGAAGTCCAGACCCTGGAGCAGCCCAATGGTTCTTTGAACGTGTATGTCGGCAATGGTCAGGCAATAGTGAATGATTTTGAAAGCTATGATTTGACCTTGGAAGTGAATCAGTATGATACCAGCGTATTGGAAATCGGCTATCAGACCAGCAATACCAGTAGTACAAATGTTTCCAGTTTGATTAAAGGTGGGCGACTTGGTGCGCTTCTGGATTTGCGTAGTGATATTATCGATCCAATTCAAAACTCATTGGGCCGTATTGCCTATGCCGTAACAGATAGCTATAACGCGCAACATAAACTGGGTATGGATTTAAATTCGTCTCTGGGGCTGGACTTCTTCTCTGTAGGGCCGTCTGAAGTGTTCCCAGACCTAAATAACACTGGTGCGGCAACTTTTACGGCAACGATTACCGATACAAACCTGTTAACAGAGAGTGATTATCGTCTTAGTTTTGATGGGGCAAATTACAGCTTAACCCGATTAAGCGACAATACGGTTGATGGCCCCATTGCTCCAGGTGCTCTGCCTTATATTACGGCGGAAGGCTTTGAGATTGATAACATCGCTGGCGCACCAGCAGCGGGTGATTCGTTTTTGATTCGGCCTACTCGTGCCGGTGCAAGAACCATGGGGCTGGTGATTGATAATACATCGGAAATAGCAGCTGCCACACCTGTGCGTGCTGAATTAAACCTGAATAATATAGGCTCAGGAACCGCAACCATGACCGGTGTATTTGATACTACTGGCGCGGAATTTACGACCACAGCACAAACATTAACCCCTGAGATTGCAATCGTTTTTGATCCGTTGGTTCCAAATCAGTACGATATTTTACAGGTAAATCCGCCAGGTCCTAATTTGGTTACAGGTGCGGTTTACAATCAGACAACAGGCTTGGATGTTGTCGCAGATAATGCCTTGGGATTTGGGTATGAGGTGCATATTGCAGGTAAGCCGGGTCTGGGTGATCGTTTCGATATATCCTACAACCTGCAGGGCGTGAAAGACAACGGTAATATGCTGGAACTTTCTGGCCTGCAATCAACCAAGAGTATGCTGGGTACTTCAGCAACCTATAACGATGCCTACAGTTCCATTATTACCAAAGTAGGTACTCGTACCCATCAGGCTGATATTGCCAACCGGGCTCAGGAAACACTGTTACGTCAATCACAAAATGCACGCGAATCAGTATCGGGTGTAAACCTGGATGAAGAAGCTGCAAATATGCTCCGCTTCCAGCAGGCATATCAGGCCGCAGCCCAGGTAATTAGTTCCGCCAATCAGATGTTTGACACACTGCTTGCAGCTACTAGATAGAGGTTAATATTCATGCGTATCTCCAGCCGTCAGTACACAATGAACTTTATTCATAGTTTACAAGACCAGCAATCTAAATTAGCCAAAACCGGAGAGCAGATGGCTACGGGTAAGAGGGTAATTACACCATCAGATGACCCTGTTGCGGCAACACGAATATTATCTCTTCGAGAATCGGTTGGTATGTCAGAGCAATACGGACAGAATGGTACCTATGTTCGTAACAGATTAGAGACCGAAGAGTCCATGCTAGCTTCTGTTACGGATGTTTTACAACGTACCAGAGAACTAACCATTGCCGCTGCCAGTTCATCAATGTCCGACCAGGATAGAATATCAACAGCGACCGAGGTAAGGGCACGATTAGAACATCTAATGGGTATTGCGAACTCACAAGATGCTAATGGTGAATATATGTTTTCCGGTAGTAAAGATGTAAAACCGTTTACATATAATGGTGCTAACTATATCTACAATGGTGATGACACTGCACGTGAGTTACAAATTGGTCAGGATTTTAATATGATCCAGTCAGACCCAGGATCGGAAGTGTTTATGCGTATAACAGAAGGTAACGGACGATTCTTTACCGATTATAATCCAGCAAATACTGGTGCAGGGAAGATTACGGGAGGACAGATTTCAAATGTTACCTTATTAACAGATCACGACTACACCATTACCTATAATGGTGCGCCGGTTGGTAACGAGTATTCTGTATTTGATAATAGCTTGGGTGCAGCACTGCCTGGTCCTTTTCCACAAGGAAGCCCTTTGGTGTTTGATGGTATAGAAGTAGAAGTAGGTGGAAGTCCAGCGGTCGGTGACCAGTATACGATTGAGCCAAGTAGTAGCCAAAGTGTCTTTGCTACACTGGACCGTCTGATAAAAGCTCTGGAAACCCCCAAAGCATCGCCTTCAGACGTAGCAAAAATTGCCTTTGATATGGATAAATCTATTGTCGACATAGATAATGCCCTCGACCATATATTGGATATGAGAGGACGTATAGGTGGGCGATTAAATACGCTTGATGGACAGGATTATGTAAATGAGGATATGAAAATACAGCTTAAATCGACTATGTCATCATTAGAAGATCTTGATTATGCCGAAGCAGTCGGTAGACATGATTTACAGCTGGTGGGTTTACAGGCAGCACAGCAAACCTATACACGTGCTCAAGGATTGAGTTTGTTTAATTATATTAACTAATGATACATGACTTAATCAAATGGGCGATATATTAAACGACAATCTTAATTATATAAAAAATAGATGGCCGGGATTGTTTTCAAAATTAGAAAGGCACAAAAGAAATGTAACAAAGGTTGACTATATTGAACGCGAGAATCAGTTTACTTTGCGTGTAAATGGTAAGCAACTAACCAGTTTGTATGATAGAGATAAAGAGGCCAGACTCCAGGTTGGTTCACTACCGGAAAATGCAGAAGAAATTGCAATATATGGTTTTGCACTCGGTGATGCGCTGGCGCAGTGTGTCAGTAAAAGTACATATAAAATCCGACAGTATATTTTCTCGATAGATACTTTTTTGTATGCACTTAAGATAATTAATTATATCCCGATATTTTCAGATGAAAAACTGGAGTTGATCTATGCTGATCAAGCGCATGTAATATCTACTCCATTTATCGTGTCTCCGGTGTGCGTCAGTGAGGCTGATTCTGATTGCATAAATTTTCGTGACGAGGTGCAGGTTGCATTAGCTACGCCTTTTATAAGGAAAAAGTTTGCCGAAAGCAGTGAAATGCATTTGGAGCAAATTTCTTTAAATTATAAACATATCGAAATGGATGCAGATATATCCGAATTATACTCGACATACGATGGGAATACGGTTGTAGTCGGGGCAGGTCCCAGCCTTGACAGCTTATACAGTAAAATTAAATCATACCAAGAAAACGGCAGTATAGTCGTGGCGGCTGACTCTGCAGTTAAACCACTTATGAAACAAGGAATAGAGCCAGACTACATCATTACACTAGATGCAAATAAAAGTATCATTAATCGTCTGTTGGATATTGAATTAATAAATCAGCTAACAAAGGCTAAATTGATATATTTCCCGGTTTCGTCAGAGCAGGTGGCTTCAAATTGGAATTTCAGAAGATACTGTGCTTATACGGATTTCAGTATATATGATGAATTACGTAAAAAAATAATGCATAGCAATTTGTTTGTTTCTGGAAGTGTTATACATCCGGCTATCGATCTTGCTGTTAAACTGGGTAGTAAGCAGATTATGCTGGCGGGTTGTGATTTTTCTTTTCCTAATAATAAATCCCATGCGGATGGAATAATTGTTCAGAATAATAATGTAGTGTCCCATCCGAGCCGGCGAGAAATAATTAACGGTAGATCGGAGTATGTATACACGCTGCCAAATTTTATTGTTTATCTTAGGGATTTAGAGAGATACATCAAGTTATATAAGCCTGGTCATGTCAACTTTTATAATATGAGTAGAGATGGTGCTGTGATAGCAGGGGTGAGTTATAGCGATGGCATATGATGAATTAGCTAAAAGAGGTCATCTTATTGCAAATCACTTTCGACTTGGTTTCGAAGCTGATGGAAATGATGCTTTAGCATCGCTTATAGATGAGATGTTAGATGAACTACAGATGCTTAGCAAGAAGGTCGGTGGGATTTATCTAAATCGTATTTTAGGAAATATCATAGAGGCTCAACAAAAAGCAGATTATATATATATTGCCGACATAATAGAATATGAAATATTTGGATGATTTTTATAATATGAGTAAAAGATGAATCAAGTATATATACATCCTCTGTCTGATGTTCAAACGACTAATATTGGTGAAGGAACGAGAATATGGCAATTTGTCGTTATACTGCCAGATGCGATTATAGGTAAAGGATGTAATATTAATGCTTCAGTATTTATAGAGAATGATGTCACTATTGGAAACAATGTTACTGTAAAATCAGGCGTTCAGTTGTGGGATGGCATATCTATTGAGGATAATGTTTTCATAGGTCCGAATGTTACTTTTACGAATGACCTGTATCCACGTTCCAGGGTGATTCCAAATGAGTTTGTAAAAACAAAAGTATCTCATCATGCATCAATTGGTGCAAATTCGACTATTCTTGCTGGTGTGAAAATTAGTGCATATTCTATGATTGGTGCTGGAAGTGTTGTAACACGTAATGTGAATAAATATGAGCTTGTTTATGGTAATCCTGCCGTATTTAAAGGGTATGTGTGCAGCTGTGGTGGACAGCTGGATAAAGAATATTCTTGCGTGATATGCAATAGTGATTTTAGGAATAATTGCGGCAATATAGAACCGTTAGAGCCTTAATAGAATCTTGGGTTTTTATTTTCTACGATAGGTATGTGATGTGATTCCTTTTTACGATTTGAAAGAAGTTAATAAGAAGCATCGAGAAGAAATGATCGAGGCCGTTACCAGAGTTATTGATTCAGGGTGGTTTGTTAGAGGTGCTGAAGTAGATAACTTTGAGCAGGAATTTGCGGATTTTTGTGGGACTAAATATTGTGTTGGAGTTGGGAATGGCTTAGATGCTCTTTCTTTGGTATTAAGAGCCTGGAAGGAGATGGGGCTTATACAGGAGGGTGATGAAGTGATAGTCCCTGCAAATACCTACATTGCTACGGTATTGGCAGTAACAGGAAATAATCTTAAGCCAATACTTGTTGACCCAGATATGTCTTCATATAATATTTGCAAAAATAACATCCTGGATAAATTGACGACAAAAACACGTGTAATCATTCCTGTTCATCTCTACGGTAGGATGGCTGAGATGGAAGAGATTCTAGAAATAGCCAAAGATAATGATTTGCTGGTTTTAGAAGATGCTGCTCAAGCACACGGAGCCAGTCGGGAAGGAATAGTTGCAGGAAGTTATGGTGACGCTGCTGGGTTTAGTTTTTATCCTACTAAAAATCTAGGAGCCATAGGAGATGCTGGTGCTGTGACAACCAATGATTTTGAATTGGCAGATACTGTCAGAGCTCTAGCAAATTACGGTAGCAAAATTAAATATGAGAATCAGTATAAAGGAATTAATAGTCGGCTTGACGAAATTCAGGCGGCCATACTAAGAGTAAAACTAAAATATTATAAAAACGAAATAAATGAACGGGTGAATATCGCAGATTTTTATCTGGAAAACATCAGGAATAATAGTATTATAATGCCCGTAAATACTGGCTTAGATAATGTTTGGCATTTGTTTGTTGTGCGCCATAAAGAACGCAACCGCTTGTTAAACTTGTTCGAAATAAATGATATCGGCATTAATGTCCATTATCCAATTCCTGTTTATAAACAAGCTGCGTACCATAATTGCTTTGCAGGAGATTTTCCAATAACGGAAAAGTTATCTAAACAAATAATAAGCCTCCCATTGTATCCAGGTCTGAGTCAATCAGATATTTCGCATGTTTGTGACATGCTTAATTCTTTGTGATGATGTAATTTTATAAACTACATATAGTAATGGGGAATAATGAAAACAATTTTGATGATTCTAAATAAAAGATTATTTCCTGACATTAGAGTTGAGCAAGAATGTGATGCTTTAATTGAAGCAGGGTATCGTGTTGTTATAGTCGCCAGCGAATATGGCGTAGATAGAGATGGGTATGAAATTATAAGAATAAATCCTGAAAAGAATGTTATGTCAAAGATATACAATTTGACATTAATGAACAACCCGATTTTATTGAAAAATATATTGGAAGAACTAAAACAAAGATTTATTACGAATATAGATGTGATACATGTACATGACCTGTACTGGGGATTCATTGGGTTAAAATTAAAAAAATATTTTAATGCCAAGCTTGTTATCGATTTGCATGAGAATTATCCCGCTTTAATTAAGGCTTTATGGAAGGATTACTTGTATAGAAAGCCATTCATGCTTTCTAAAATAATAATGCGGGCTATTGTTGGGGCGAGCAGGCTTAAGCTCTATGAAAAGAAGATTCTAAAAAAGTGTGATGCATATATATCAGTAGTTCAGGAAGGACTTGATGATTTAGAGAGTAGGTATGGACTAGGAAAAGGGCATGTTGTATCGAACACAAAACCACTTGATAGTTGGTGTAATGAGCCTATAAGGTCCGCTAATGGAAAGTTTAATATAACATATGTAGGTTCTATACAGTATATGAGAGGGCTCGATACTGCGGTTAAAACTATGAGATTATTAGATGAGAGTAAGTATCAGTTAACGATAGTAGGTTTGGTGCCTGGTTCGTATGTATATAGCTTGTTGAATAAGTATGTGATGCGATATTCAATCAATAATGTCAATCTTGTTAATTGGGTAGAAGAAGACAAGCTAAAGGATTATATATATGACTCACACATTTGCATTGTGCCACACAAAGATACAGAGTTTGCACAGACGACCATTCCACATAAATTATTTATGTATATGTCGTTAGGCAGGCCTGTTATTGTTTCAGATGTCAAGCCGCTTTCTAGAGTTGTAACAGAGTCAAATTGTGGTCTGGTTTTTAAAGCTGGTGATGAGTTTGATCTTGCTAATAAAATAAAACAAATGTCTAACTATGATCTAATAAGAGAATATGCAGATAATGGGCGTATTAGTATAGAAAAAAAATACAACTGGAATAAAGATAAGCTTGCACTAATTAAGTTGTATCATGATTTGTTAGATAAGTAGAAAATTTATTTTTGATGATAGTATATTATGAATATCACTACTATATTAAATATTGATTTTCATTGAAATTGGAAAATATTTACAGTGATTTTTTCTTGTCTTGATGTGGCGAAATTATAATGTGTATTATTAATATATATCAAAATAATTTGAGAAGCGAAGTTTAGATATGAAAGCTATAATACTTGCAGGTGGGTTAGGTAGTAGAATTTCCGAAGAGTCACATCTTAAACCAAAACCTATGATAGAGATTGGTGGGAAGCCAATTCTTTGGCATATCATGAAAATATATTCTCACTATGGTATTAATGATTTCATTATATGCTTAGGATATAAAGGTTATGTGATAAAGGAGTACTTTGCAAACTATTTCCTGCATATGTCAGACGTTACATTTGATATGCGAAATAATCAGATGGAAGTCCATCAAAAAAACGTAGAGCCATGGCGGGTTACACTTGTTGATACTGGTGAAAATACTCTTACTGGTGGCCGCCTTAAGCGTATAAAGGAATATATAGGTAATGAAACATTTTGTTTTACTTATGGCGATGGTATTGCAAATATAAACATAAGAGCATTAATAGATTTTCATATTAAACACGGCAAAAAAGCTACAGTTACAGCGATACAACCTCCGGGACGCTATGGTGCATTAAATATGGAAGATACAAGGGTTTTAAGTTTTCAAGAAAAACCCGCAGGTGATGGTGCATGGATAAACGGTGGGTATTTCGTCCTGGAACCATCTGCTATTGATTTAATTGACGACGACCAAACCAGCTGGGAGGCTAAACCACTTATGGAGTTGGCTCGTTGTGGTGAGCTTGAAGCATATCAGCATAAAGGTTTTTGGCATGCAATGGATACTCTGAGGGACAAGAATTATCTAGAAGAGTTATGGCATGACGGTAAGCCGAAGTGGAAGGTCTGGGAATGAATCAGTTTTCTGGAAAATACTTTGGACGCCGTATACTTGTTACCGGTCACACTGGATTTAAAGGAAGCTGGCTATCCCTTTGGCTCAGCGATCTTGGTGCCGAACTGTGTGGTATCTCACTAGACCCTGATACCACACC
>Ga0224506_10002810_pt1 | contig 11735 bp, 11 predicted proteins | sample SF_Jan12_sed_USG_2_FD_169108 | JGI IMG/M metagenome (GOLD analysis project Ga0224506, IMG submission 169108) | Sediment microbial communities from San Francisco Bay, California, United States - SF_Jan12_sed_USGS_8_1 | ecosystem: Environmental > Aquatic > Marine > Sediment | place: USA...
CGGCCTTCACTGAGGCTGCCAGTTCCTGCTTATGCACCCCCATACGCATGGTGTTGGAGCGCGGCTCCAGCAGGGCGATGATGCGTTGCTCACCGACCCGCTGGCGCAGACCGTCGAGGGTGGTGCTAATGGCCGTAGGGTGGTGAGCGAAATCGTCATACACCGTAACGCCGTTGACCTCACCGCGCACCTCCATGCGTCGCTTCACATTCTCGAATTCGGCCATGGCATTGATAGCATGCTCCACCGGCACACCGGCGTGGCGAGCGGCGGCGATGGCGGCGATACAGTTGTTGACGTTGTGGTCACCCATTAGGGCCCAGTCCACCTCACCCAGAACTTTACCCTCCAGCCATACCTCAAAACGCGAACCATCGGAGCTAAGTTTGTTCGCCTGCCAGTTACCGGCAGCCAGATCGAAACTCTCCAGCGGGGTCCAGCACCCCTGTGCCAGGACCTCATCCACATTGGTCTCGGACTGGGGATGGATGATCAGCCCCTCGGCCGGAATAGTGCGTACCAAGTGATGGAACTGCCGTTGTATCGCGGCCAGATCTGCAAAGATATCCGCGTGATCAAATTCCAGGTTATTGATCACCAGGGTACGCGGGCGATAGTGGACAAACTTGGAACGTTTATCGAAAAAGGCCGTATCGTACTCATCCGCCTCCACCACAAAGAAGGGCATCTCACCGGCACGGGCCGAGAGGCCAAAATTTTGCGGGATACCGCCGATCAAAAAACCCGGCTTGAGCTGGGCGTACTCCAGTATCCAGGCCAGCATCGATGCGGTCGTGGTCTTGCCATGGGTTCCGGCCACCGCCAGCACCCAGCGCCCTTGCAGGACATGTTCCGCCAGCCATTGCGGACCAGAGGTATAGGGCAGACCTCGATTAAGTACGTACTCCACCACCGGATTACCACGCGACATGGCATTACCGATCACCACCATGTCTGGCTCAGGGTCGAGATGGCTCGGATCGTACCCCTCCATCAGACGTATGCCCTGCTCTTCTAGCTGAGTGCTCATGGGCGGATAGACATTGGCGTCGGAGCCACTGACTTCGTGGCCCATCTCCCGCGCCAACAGGGCGATACCACCCATGAAGGTACCGCAAATGCCAAGGATGTGGATATGCATAATGACTTCTCTTCAGGCAAACATCAGTTCCTGCAACACCAGTAAAAACGTCCAACTGGTGAGCAACAACAGGAAGGTTAACAACAAACCAAGGGCGAAGCTGGTGTCCAGCGCATGACGGAACACATGTGCTGTCACGATGATGCTCCACAGCATTAACAGGATATTGACGGTATCCGACAAGGCCTGTAAACCCAGTCCCTGTATTAGCACCACATAGAGCACCAGGCCGGTGCCACTGATAAGGACATCGGCCCCCAAAAGCGCTGTGGCTGACTGGACAAAACGCTCCGGGTGCTTGTTCAGCATCAATACCACACGCACGAATCCCAGATTGAATAACAGCAGGGCTAGTTCCTGATGCAGAGACTTGAAAAGGGAAGTATCCGGCAAACTATACAAGGTGCCAAACAGCAGATGCAGGACAATCATCCAATGCAACAGGGTCTTGCCTTGCGGCAAAGACTGCGGCCCATCTCGCAGCACACAGATGAACCAAAAAACTCTGATCAATGACAGCACTGGTTTACTCTACCCATCGCAATAATATTACTCTGCATCATACAACAAGAGTGGTACTGATTCCGACTACCTCGCCGGCCTAACGGTTCATGCTACACTGACGTGATTTTCACTATCCTGCATCCACAGGGCAAACGAGCCACCATGAGTTATCAATATATAGAAACCCAAGACGCACTCACTGAGCTGTGCGCACAACTGCAAGACAGTCCCTGGCTCACCCTCGATACCGAATTCATTCGCGAGAAAACCTATTATCCACAGCTTTGCCTGATACAGATCGCCAACACGGAGCATGTGGCCTGCATCGATCCTCTGGCCCTGGATGATCTCACCCCTTTACTGGACCTGCTCTATAACCCGGCGATCACCAAGGTACTGCATTCCGCACGTCAGGATCTGGAGATCCTGCAGCAATTAAAGGGGGAGCCTCCGACTCCCATCTTTGATACCCAGGTCGCAGCGACCCTGTTGGGGCAGGGCGAGCAAGTAGGCTACGGCAATCTGGTAAAACTGATCCTGGATGTGGATCTGGATAAGGCCCATAGCCGAACTGACTGGAGCCAGCGCCCCTTAAGCAGCGACCAGCTGGACTATGCCGCCGACGATGTGCGCTATCTGCGTGATGTTTATCTGCAACAACGGCAAAAACTGGAAGCCCTGGGACGCCTCACATGGCTGGATGATGATTTTGCCCAACTCTCCGACCCGGCCTTATATTCGCCGCCACTGGGTGAGGCATGGAGCAAACTGAAAGGTCTCAACCGTCTTAAAGGCGTACAACTAGCGATGGTGCAAAAACTGGCGCAGTGGCGCGAAGGTCTGGCGCGCGAACGCAACCTGCCCAAACGCTGGCTATTGAGTGATGATCTGATCATCGAGGTAGCCCGCCAGCGTCCCTTGAGCGAAGATAAGCTGCGCCGCATACGGGGCATGGATGACAAGATCATCCAGCGCTACGGAAAGATGATGCTGCAACTGGTGGAAGAGGCCCGTTCACTACCAGCGGAGCAGTGGCCACAACTACAACAACGCCCACGCCTGTCATCACACCAGGAGGCACTGGTGGATATCCTGGTGGGTGTGGTCAAACTCTCTGCCGCCCAGCATCAGCTCAGTCCCAATGCCCTGGCCAGCCGTAAAGAGATTGAGCAATTGCTCACCGGCAGTCCCGAGGCACCGCTGTTGCATGGCTGGCGTTACGAACTGTGCGGGCAATCCCTGCAAAGCTTGTTAAGCGGTAAACAGTGCATCACTATCGAGGCCGATCATGTGCACATCACCGATGTATGAAATACATAACTAACCACACCCAGGTCTACCCCTGGCAAGGAGACAATGCCTTCGAGTTATTGAAGGACGGGGAACAATTTTATCCCGCCATGCTGGGGGCCATCGAGCAGGCCCAACACACTATTCTGTTCGAGTTTTACCTGGTGGAGTCCGGCCTCGTATGTGATCGCTTTATCGATGCCCTGTTGCAGGCCGCGCAGCGCGGCGTTCGGGTCTACATTATTATCGATGATATGGGCGGTGATCTACTCAAGGAGACGGATCGCCAGCGCCTGCAACATCACCATCTTCACCTGCTGATCTACAATCCGTTACGTTGGCGCAAGGTGCTGGTCAATATGTACCGCGACCATCGCAAACAGCTCAGCATAGACGGTCAACTCTCCTTCACCGGCGGTATGGGCATCTCCGATGTATTCAGTCAGGAGGTAAAAGGCGCTGAGGCCTGGCGCGAGACCGCTATCCTTATCCGCGGGCCGGTGGTTAACGACTGGCAACAGGCCTTTGTCGAACACTGGCAACACTGGCACGACCATCCTATCTCTCTGCCTCCGAGCCCCGGTTCACCACAGCCACAGGCCATGCGCGGCCGCCTGGTGATGACCTCTGGAGGTCAGCAACTGGCCCTCAAGCGCTCTCTCATTCAGGCCGTACGTAATGCCCAACAACGAATCTGGCTCACCACCGCCTATTTCATGCCCTCACGCAAACTACGCCGTGAGCTTCGCCGTGCGGATCAGCGTGGTGTCGATGTCCGCCTGTTACTGCCAGGAGCCAAAACCGATCACCCGTCGGCACGTTATATCGGTAGCCGTTTCTACCATCGTCTGCTGCGTGATGGGGTGCGTATCTTTGAGTATCAACCTCGCTTTCTTCACGTCAAACAGGCCATCTGCGATGACTGGGTCAGCATCGGTTCGGCCAATTATGATCGCTGGTCCCTGCGCCTGAGCCTGGAGGCCAATCAAGAGATCGATGATGCCCGTATCGCCAGTCAGGCACGTGAATTATTCCTGCAGGATATCGAACAGAGCGAGGAGATCCTGTTTCAGCACTGGTTACGTCGGCCCCTTCGACAGCGGCTACGGGAAATCTTCTGGGGTTGGGTGGACCGTTTACTGGAGGCGCTGCATCACCGCCGCAAATTAGAACGCCGTAATCCGTTTCGCCGCAGGCCACCTCCTTGATTCTGGCCTGATCTCCTGCCAGATTTTATGCCCTTTTCGTGTCCGGTCTCACCCTTTCAGATCAAAACGGTCCCGCAGGCATTGGAGAAGGTCCGCCGACAGGCTATAGTCTCTACTTCGAGAAATACCGAGAAGAATAAATGCTAAATCTGCTCCGCGCCATCATACTTTTCAGCCTGGGACTCTCCACCAGCCTATGGGCCGATCCTCCCAAACCCCTTGCATTCCCCAAGGCCTCGCCTGAGGTATTAGAATTATGCGCGGCGATTACCGCTAATCTGGCGGACAATGGTAAGGCGCTGGAAAAAATACTCGGCAAGGCCGATAAGGTGGAAAAGGTTAGCCTGCCCAATCGTCACCATCCAGACACCAAGGACATGCGCCACATGTACCGTTACAACGATGGTTTGGTCTCCATCTACACGGTACCGTCATTAAAACTTAGTTTCCTGGAAGCGGCCATATTTACCAAGGATTTCTGGCCAGAGACCATCCCAATGCTGCTGGCCCTGAGCCCTGATGAGGTGACGGACAAACTGGGCAAGCCGGATGAGGAAGACAAAGAACGTATCGTCTACCTTTGCTCCTATGAAACCGGAGACAGTATCAATCTGTTACTGGCCAATGGCCGGGTCTACCGCTTCGTATTACGTAAGGTCATCGAATGATGCCGTTGCCATCATTCGACTGCCTCGCGCCCTATAGCGAATAACTCCTTCTTATCTCTGCCCAGAAGAATTCTGGGCCGACAGCAGGACGCCTTAACGCTAGACTGAACATTCATCGATTAGTAGCGGTGACCAGTAGTGTCCGAGTCTTTTTTTCATCCCCATCGTGACCGATTTTCCTATTTTCTATCTCATATCCTTTCTCTATCGTCATGTAGAACAACACAACCATGAGCTTAATGAACTGAATGCACTGGAACTGCTGGACAGTCTACTGGGCTGGTCGCGCTCTCAGCTAAAGCGGGAAGTCCTGCCCGCCATATATCCCTATCACCTGGCAGACGACCTGCTCAAGCAGTTACACGAACAGATTCACGCAAAAAGCATACAGATAGACAATCGTATCGCTCCCTCTCTGCACCTACCCTTACATGACAAGGTTCTATCACTGGTACTGCGAAACCTGCTGGTCAATGCCATCAAATTCACCCAGGATGAAGGCTGCATTGTTCTCACCTGTAAACACGATGATGAGCAAACGCGTATTTGCATAGAGAACAATGGTGTCGGCATGAGCCATGAAACCCTGCAACGACTGTTCAGTCATCACCCTGTAGGCAGTAGCCTGGGGACCCATGGCGAGACCGGTAGCGGCATCGGTCTGTTGCTATGCAAGCAACTGCTGCACTCCATAAAAGCTGAGATCCATGCCGATAGTACACCGGGGCATGGCAGCCGTTTCGAGATCCGGTTGCCTGCCTGATGGGCAATACAAAATATTTTTTACCTTCATGATCAGACCACTAGCAGCAAACTCTCACAGCAACACAAGATAGCAGTTGAACGTTCTCACTACGTTCTCTACAATGAGAACATAAGGAGAACATTGATGCTATCCATACGCCAACAAGATACCTACCGCTTTATCCGCGACTTCATCCTGCGCCACGGCCACGGGCCTGTGCTGGAGGAGATCGCTGAAGGTCTGGGTATCCAGTCCCGGGGCACTGCCCATCGTTATGTGCAGGCGCTGGCCGATGCAGGACTGATCGAGGTCATCGCCGGCCGTCACCGAGGTATCCGCCTCACCGAACAGGAAGAGGAGGATCGATCCGCATATATTCTGCCCCTGGTGGGGAACATTGCCGCCGGTCTCCCCATCGAGGCGATCCCCGGCGAGGAGCATATCGATCTGGCAGAGTTCTTCATGGGACCCAATCGCTTTGTGCTCAAGGTGCAGGGTGACTCCATGTGCGAGGCGGGGATCATGGACGGTGACATGGTCGTTGTGGAACAGCGCAACCGTGCCGATGACGGCGACATCGTTGTCGCCCTTATCGACAACGAGGTGGCTACCCTCAAGACCCTGTACAAAAATGATGATGGCTCACTGACCCTGAAACCGGAAAACAGCCTGTTACCGCCCTTTCGCTATCCCGCCGATCGCGTACTGATCCAGGGCGTGGTGGTTGGGCAGATGCGCAGCTACCGCTAAACCCTTATGCACTGCCCCGTCGTCTGGCCCCGCGCCATCATCCTCATGGACATGGACGCCTATTTTGCCTCCATCGAGCAGCGGGATTTTCCCCAACTGCGTGGCAAACCGGTGGGCGTCACCAACGGTCTCACCGGTACCACTGTGATCACCTGTTCCTACGAGGCCCGTGCCCATGGGGTAAAGACCGGTATGCGGGTTCAGGAGGCCCGCCAGCGTTGCCCCGGCTTCATCCAGCGCCCGGCCCGACCTGAGGTCTATGCCGCCGTCTCTACCCTCATCATGGAATCACTGGAGGCCATCTGCCCCGACATCGAGATCTATTCGGTGGATGAGGCCTTTATCGATGTCACCCGCTGCCAGTCACTGCACGGCACCCCTGTACGCATGGCCAAGATGATCATGCAACGGGTTCGTGCTGCCTCCGGCCTCAACTGCTCGGTAGGGGTCGGTGGTGACAAGACCACCGCCAAGTTCGCTGCCAAGTTCAACAAGCCCAACGGTCTGGGAGTGATCCCGCCCTGGGAGGCTCGTGAACGCCTGCGCGATGTACCAGTGACCAAATTGAGCGGCATCGCCAAGGGGGTGGGCCGTTTTCTCTATGAACACGGGGTCGAGGTCTGCGGCCAGGTTCCCCAGCTGCCCATCAGCGTACTGGCGCAGCGCTTCGGCAATATCGGTCGGCGTATCTGGTTGATGTGTCAGGGCTTGGACCCGGAGAAGATCCATCTGCATGTAGCCGCGCCCAAGTCCGTTGGCCACGGTAAGGTAATGCCACCGAATACCATCCATCCCGAAGTGGTACAGACCTATCTCTTACACATGAGTGAAAAGGTCGGCGCGCGCCTGCGCCGGCATAATCTGGAGGCCAGCCATTTCCTCATTGGCCTGCGTTCGCGCTACGGCTGGCTGGGGGAAAAACCTCGCCTGGCGATCCCCACCGACGACAGCCGCACCATCTTTCATCTGGGTCAAGAGGTGTTGGCACGTTGCTGGCGCGGGCAGCCGGTAGGACAGATCCAGATCACCGCACTGAATCCGCAGACACGGGGTGGGCAATTGGAGATGTTTAGCCAGGTGGACGAAAGACGTGAACAGACCAAGGAGGCCATCGATCAGGTCAACCAACGTTATGGAGAGCTAACCGTGGCCCCCGCACGGCTGATTAATAGATCCGACATGCCCAATGTTATCGCCCCTTCGTGGAAACCCAAGGGGCACCGACAGACGATCTAAATTCCACGTTATAAAACCCGCATAACTGGTACCCTGAGAAGGTCACGCATAACATATGCGCCAGGCCACTTACCGAGTAGCGTATGCCCTCATACAATCACCACCGTTTTCAATTCGTCCGCTGGTCCATCTATCTGATCCTGATACTGGCCTATATCTCGGTCTACTTCCATCGTATGGCACCGGCCGTGGTAGCCTCGGATCTGATGGCCACCTTCCATACCTCGGCCACGGAACTGGGCTCACTGGCGGCCATGTATTACTACATCTATACCCTGATGCAGCTACCGGCCGGAGTACTGGCGGACACCCTGGGCAATCGCCTTACGGTGACCGTCGGCAATCTGGTTGCGGGTCTCGGCTCCATCCTCTTTGGTCTGGCGGAGACGCTGGAGATGGCTTCACTGGGTCGTTTCTTTGTCGGTCTGGGTGTGTCTGTGATCTTTGTCGGCCTGATGAAGAGCAATACCCTCTGGTTTCGCGAACGCATCTACGGCATCGTCTCTGGCATGACCCTGTTGCTGGGCAACCTGGGCTCGGTGCTGGCGGCAGGCCCCCTGGCAATGCTGCTGGAATGGTGGTCCTGGCGCACCATCTTTGTCGCCATGGGTGGCTTTTCCCTGTTTCTCGCCCTGCTCTCCATCCTCTTTGTACGCAACCGTCCCGAGGATGCAGGCTTTCCCTCTCTGCGTGAGATGGCTGGCGAGAGCGCACATGCAGAACGTGAGCAACACTGGTGGCATGATCTAAAGGACGTGCTTGGCAACACGTCCATATGGCCCGGCTTCTGGATCAACTTCGGTATGGCCGGAGGCCTCTTCGCCTTTGCAGGATTGTGGGGAGTGCCACTATTACAGGATGTATTTCAATTGAGCCGTGGCGAAGCCGCCACCTATACCACCCTCACCCTACTGAGCATGGCCATCAGTACCCTGCTCTCCGGTTGGGTCTCGGATCACCTGAGTCTGCGCAAGCCAGTGGTGCTGTTCAGCGCCAGTGTCTATGCCCTGGCATGGCTGGCGCTGATCCTGCTGCCCTGGCAGCCGGGTCCACTGGCGATGCTGCTGTTTGTATTGATCGGCATCACTGGCGGCGGCTTCGTACTCACCTATCCTTGTGCCAAAGAGGTCACCGCACCGGCACTGTCCGGCATGGCCATTAGCGTGGTCAATACGGGACTGTTCCTTGGTGCTGCGATCATGCAGCCGTTATTTGGCTGGGTGCTGGATTTAACGTGGGGTGGTGCCATGCGTGATGGCATTTATCTCTATAGCTGGGACAACTACCAGAATGCCTTATGGCTGATGTTTGCTTTTGCCATGGTGGCCTTGCTGGGAGCCATGCGCCTGCAGGAGACCCATGGTCAAAATCTAACCCTTACCCAGGCCAGCGCTTAATGCAGATCTAACCTGGCCAGTTCCTCCAGAATGGAAAGCACCAGCGACTGACCTTGTGAGCCCATGCCCTTGGTCAATACCTCAGCCTCACGCTCACCGTTAACCATCTTGCGCATCATCCCGCCCAGATATTTCATATCGCCACCGGCGGCGGTCATCTGCTCCGCCATACTGGCCAGCAGTTGCAAGGCCTGAGGATTACCGCTGGCGGAGGCATGGATCATATGTGCCAGACCGGGGGCCGCAGCTGTGGCCTCACCGCCAGATTTCGGATCCGGCAGGGTATCGGGATTTTGGATACCCAGTAGCACGGTTTTTACTATCACCTGATCCGCCTCATCCAGACCAATCAGCAAAGACTCATTACGGCTACCACCAAGGATCTGTTGTAAGGCATCCGCCAGTTTGGTTTCACCGAAACGTTTGAGCTGCTCGATACTGCTTTCAGCGGTCATTCGCACCTGCGCATCAAAGACCGCCTGAGCAACCTGGACAATAAGGCCGGCATGGGTCTGAATGATCTGTTGTTCGTAACTGGGCATCGCCATTTGTCAGCTTCTCTATCTATGAATTCGTTGTACATAGCTTAATACAAAGCCGCTACAGATTCAGTCCAAGCTGACATTGCGTAACTCTGCGGCGGCCTCTTCGGGATTCACCGTATTCACAAACAGCCCCGAACCCAATTCAAAACCTGTTGGTATCGAAGTGCGAGGGCAGATCTCCAGATGCCAATGATAGCTGTGCTCGCAACCTTCCTGTTCCGGATCATGAGGCAGGGAATGGAGGAAGTAGTTGTATTGCGCGCCGCCCAATACCGCATCCAGACGCTGCATGGTACGTTTCAATACACGGGCAAAATCCGCAAGGTCTTCTTCGCTGGCGTTGATGTAATCCGCCTGATGTTGCAGAGGCAGGATATGCACCTCCCACTCGTAGCGACTAGCGAAGGGTTTAATGGCGATAAATTTTTCACCCCGTTCCACCACATACTGTCCGACATTGATCTTGCGCCTTACCTCACCCGATTGTTTATCGTAGATCGTCGCCTCATAGGTCAGTGCCTCATCTATGAGAGAACAAAAGATACAGTGATGATGCTTATCGTAAAACTGTTTGCTGTTGACCACCTCGTCCAGCACATTTTGCGGCGTCACCGGCATGGCGATGATCTGGCTATGGGTGTGGGGGATACTGGCACCGGCGGCGGGGCCAAAGTTTTTAAATACCAACACATAACGCAGACGCTCATCCGAGACATACAACTCTTGCATACGCCGGCGATAGGCCGACAGCAACATGGTTAGATGCTCCTCCGTCATATCGTGCACGGCAATGCCATGGGAGCTGTTATCGATGATTACCTCGTGGCGTCCATAACCATCGATGGCCTGTTGCAGGCCAAAACTGAACATATTGTTGTCGCCTCGATCATCACCCAATACCGGATAGAGATTTTCCACGATACGGATATCCCACTCGCCAGACTCCGGATAGGTCGCGATGGCCGGTGGTGTCTTCGCTTCATTACCCCGGCAAAAGGGACAGGTCTCTACCCGCTCACGGGTATCACGCGGTGCTCGCTCCTCTTCCTTTTTCGGTCGCATACCACGTGCGGTGGCGATCAGCACCGACTCGGAAGGGACGATGGGATTAAGACGGATCTCACGTACACTCTGTTCCTGTTCAGCCATGGGACTGGACTCCTCATAATCGTACACAAATATCTCTCAGCTGTGCCCTTAGGGGTACATGCACTCATTAAGTTGGGTGCATCGCCTACCAATCCCCTTCACGGCCATCCATAGCCTCCGGGGGACGTGTGCCCTTTAGGGTAACCTACCCATACCCTCTCGGCCATCCATGGCCTCCGGGCATACGTACATCCATGTACGCAAAAAAAGGCCCGCAAAAGCGGGCCTGAACTGCTTCTGCTACAAGGCAGAAAATATCTTGTCGCGAATATCTTCGACGCCACCAACACCGGCGATCTTGTGATACTGTAAATCGCTGCTTCCGGCTTCGTTAGAATAAAAACTTACCAATGGCTCAGTTTGATCATGATAGATCTCCAGGCGCTTTTTCACCGTGGCTTCCTGATCATCCTCTCGCTGGATCAGATCTTCGCCGGTGTCATCGTCCTTGCCTTCTACCTTGGGTGGATTAAACACCACATGATAGGTACGTCCGGAGCCCGGATGCACACGACGACCGCTCATACGCTTGATGATCTCGCCATCGTCCACATCGATCTCGACAACGTGTTCCACATTAACACCACGAGCCTTCATGCCTTCGGCCTGTGGGATGGTGCGGGGGAAGCCATCCAATAAGTATCCTTTGGCACAATCGGCCTCTTTCAAACGCTCGTCCACAAGACCGAGAATAATCTCGTCGGAAACCAGACCACCGGCATCCATAATCTTCTTCGCCTCCAGTCCCAACGGTGTGCCAGCCTTTACTGCTGCGCGTAACATGTCCCCCGTAGAGATCTGCGGAATACCAAATTTCTCGGTAATGTATTGCGCCTGCGTACCCTTTCCGGCACCAGGACCACCCAATAAAATCAGTTTCATACTTTGCACTCTCCCTGCATGGAGCCTGTCTATTCATGTGTCTCCTACGAGCCACCTGCTGAGACAAGCTTATTTAGTGTTTTTTATAGACAGAGCATTATGCAAAGAAAGAAATTGGCAATGCCAATCAGAGCCTTGAATAGCGGGGTAAAGGGAGCTAATACAGTTTATTAGTATATTCAGGAAATGATTTTGTTTCTGCCGATGGTTGAAACTATGG
>Ga0224506_10002811_pt1 | contig 11732 bp, 10 predicted proteins | sample SF_Jan12_sed_USG_2_FD_169108 | JGI IMG/M metagenome (GOLD analysis project Ga0224506, IMG submission 169108) | Sediment microbial communities from San Francisco Bay, California, United States - SF_Jan12_sed_USGS_8_1 | ecosystem: Environmental > Aquatic > Marine > Sediment | place: USA...
GAAGACGGCCCCCACCGTTGGCAGGCCCTCAACCATACCATTGCCATCAACAAACTCCTTGGCTATTCCAACAGAGTCGCCATGACCAACCGACAAGAACATGCCCCCAATGAGGAATCAAATAAACAAATTTATAGATTTTTTGAGTGGTTTTTGAGGTAATTACATTTCAACCCTGGAAAAAATATAAATTTGTATATTTCAATGTCAAAGAGGTATTATAAAATTTTAATGAGTCAGTAGTTGTCCCTTATATTTTTTAATATCTGCTCCATATCCTGTTTAACTTCACTGGACGAAACCGGATAATTACTATTCATAAATGAAAATATCAGTGTTTTACCTGACTTGGTAAGCAGGAAGCCACTCAGGCAATGGTTGTTGCGAAGGGTACCCGTTTTACCGTATATATAGGGCTGTTCATCGTTGTACAAATTACGAATTGTCCCTGTTTCCCCCCCAATCGCCAGTAGGGGAAACAACCTCTCCCGGGGCACTTTGTGGTATAGCTTTTCCCAGAGTTTTACGATAGATCGGGGAGTAAAAAGATTATAACGCGACAATCCGGAGCCATCTACCCAAATTGGTACATCGGGCAGGTCGGCCAGGAGACTATCTATGGCATAATTGATCGCAATGTCAGAACGAAGAGTATCTGTGAGCGCACCCGCACAAAGTAACAGTAATTGCTCAGCAATGAAGTTATCACTACGCTGCATCAGTACCCGATACAGACTATCGGCCGCCACGCTATACAGCGTTTTGGCTGTGTCATCAAAGGGGATATCTACCAGGCGTACTTTTCCCTTCAGCGTATCACTAAGCAAACTGGTAATTAGCAATGGTGAATATTTAAAAGGCACCAGCCGGGTGAAAGACTCCTCTGTTTGGGCAGGGAAATAGTCTATGGCATTAGATCCATATTGCCTGAGTACAGGCACATGTCCTTCCAGGCTGTCCTTCAACCAGAAATATTTCTTAAATACAGGATTATTTAACGTAAGGGTATGCTTCCCTTCTTGTTTTGAAACGAGAAAATAATTTCCAAAAACGGGCAATGGTGACTTTTCCACCTGATAATAATAGGAATAATCATCCCAGGCCCAACCGGGCCCATAGTGTTGATCATCAAAATTGACAGGCGAGAAATAAAGGTCTCTTGACTGGTTTAAAAGAAAATCATATACATTGCTTTTCACCACTTCCTCATAAAGAAGCGAAGGGTCTCCAGTCCCCCAAAAAATCAGTGAGTCACCTCTTTCAAGGTATTTCAGGCCAGGTATTGAATCACCTAAAACCTCAAAACTGGTGTAGAGAGTAAATATTTTGGTATTAGAAGCAGGTGTGAAATACCGATCGGACTGGTGCTCATAGATTGTTTCTTCCGTTGCAAGATCATAAATCATAAAACCACTGTGGTGCTGGTATTTTGCTTCCAGCCCGGAAAAATCACGGCCCAACTGGTTTTTTAATTTGACAGTAGCACATCCCGTAAATACAGATGCCAAGATCATGAACAGGGATATTCTGAATAAATAGGTTCTTTTCATTTTGTGTTTTTCGGCAGCGTAAAGGTAAACTCACTCCCTTCACCCGGTTGACTTTTCACAAAAATATTACCCCCGCTCTTATTTACAAATTCCTTGCACAAGTGTAATCCAATACCCGTTCCCTTTTCATTTTTCACTCCCCGGGTCGTATAATTCAATGCGTATATTTTATCAATTTCCTCCGCACTTATCCCCACACCACTATCACCTACAGTTACTGAAACAAAGTTTTCTTCTTCGACAGCATTTATCCACACCCTTCCCTTCACCGGTGTAAATTTAATGGCATTGGACAGCAGGTTTCTGATCACCACCTCAACCATAGACTGATCCGCATAGGCCTTGAGTTCTTCAGGAATACTATTTTCAATATTTATTTCTTTTTCATTTATCTGAAGTGCGAGAAATCTTTCAGAGGCCCTTGCTGCTTCCCCTATATTAAATATTACCGGATTTTGATTATTCCCTTCCATTTGATTTCTGGACCATATCAGCAGGTTCTCCATCATGTGATAGTTGTTGCGGGTGGTCAGGGAAAGTTCTTTTAAGATTTTTTCACTCTCATCTTCCGTAAGTACGTTTTGAACCAGCAGTTCAAGAAACTTACTTAGGTTTTGCATGGGGCTACGCAAATCGTGCGCAATGATCGAGAAAAGTTTATCCCGATCAGAAACTGCCAATTTCATTGTTTCAATTCTTTTCAAAGCATTGGCCAACCTGGATTTTGTCTTATGATGCTGAAAAGCAAAAACCAGCAGGACAATAATCACCAACGACACGAATAAAAAGCAGAGTGGAGTGAGCACTTAGTTTATTAATTTGTTTATTATGTAAAACGTGCCTTAAAAGTAGGATATTATTTTCTCTCAAAATATTTAATATGATGAAAAGAGGTACATTGACTCTTTTAATAAAGATCCACGTCCCTATGGCCTAAAAAATATTCCAGGCCTTAGGGGAAATCACCTAATACAACTCTTCGGAAAAATCAGCTGAACTTCTGTATAACTTTTTCTACCTCTGACTCCGGATTACCACAGTTATCGCCTTCGCCAACTTTACGGCCACAATAACCACATGATACACCGTCTTTATTCAGGTACGGGTTTTGCGAAGCACAAGTACCCTTAAACTGTCCGTCTTTGAGGAAAATGAGCCTCACAGACATTAACACAAAAAATAAACCCACAAAACCTATTGCAACCAGCGCTGTTAACATATCTCTTTATTTATTTTGCAAAAATAATAGTTACATTCAAAACATCATTGCCCCATATTAAGTTTCTGACCAACAAAAAGTACATATGAACGATATCCGAAGAAAAGAAAAACTCAAGGCCTTTGATCGCTTGCTCACCATTATGGATGAACTACGCGAACAGTGCCCGTGGGACAAAAAACAAACCCTGGAAAGCCTGCGTCATCTCACTGTGGAAGAAACCTACGAGTTGAGCGATGCCATTCTGGAAGGTGACATGGAAACAATCAAAAAAGAATTGGGTGACCTGATGCTGCATAATGTCTTTTATGCCCGTATTGGTTCAGAGCAGCAGGCCTTCGATATGGCAGATGTGATCAATGGAGTCTGCGAAAAACTAATACACAGGCACCCCCATATTTACGGGGATGTCGTGGCAAAAGATGACAAAGCCGTAAAGGAAAACTGGGAAAAGATTAAACTGAAAGAAAAAGGAAATACATCTGTGCTGGGAGGGGTTCCAAAGGCCCTGCCAGCCCTTGTGAAGGCTATTCGCATTCAGGACAAGGCCAGAGGCGTAGGTTTTGACTGGGAACGGCCGGAACAGGTATGGGAAAAAGTGGAAGAAGAACTGGGTGAATTTAAAATGGAGCTAAACACAGCCAATCTGGAGCTGGTGGACAAGCAGAAGGCCATGAATGAGTTTGGTGACTTGCTGTTTTCGCTGGTCAATTTTTCGCGTTTCATCGACATCGACCCTGAAGAGGCATTGGAACGCACCAATAAAAAATTTATCAAACGCTTTACCTACCTGGAAGAGCAGGCTAAAAAAGACGGTAAAATCCTGGGTGAAATGGATCTGGCTGAAATGGATGTATACTGGGAACAGGCCAAATCTTTGAAGTAGATATTGGCACACCTGCCCTTTTCATAATTAATTAATATCTTTGCCCGCTAAATATTACTTAAATGAAAAAAATAATAATACTGGCGCTTTTTACGCTGATGTTTGCTGGCTGTGACAGAGACACCGACTTCCTGATCACCATCAGTACACCCTATGGAGACATGAAGGCCATCCTTTATGATGAAACCCCACTCCACAAGGAAAATTTTATCAAGTTGGCCCGGGAAGGCCAATATGACAGCACCATTTTCCACCGGATCATCAAAGAGTTTATGGTTCAGGGGGGAGACATTAACCAAAAGCCCAACAATACGCAGTCCATCGACTACACTGTTCCTGCTGAATTTGTGCCAAAATATTACCACAAGAAAGGGGCTATTGCTGCGGCCCGCCAGGGTGACCAAATCAATCCACAAAAAGCATCAAGTGGCTGCCAGTTTTATGTCGTACAAGGCAAAATATGGGACGAGACTGAACTGACTACTGACATGAATAAGCTTAATGCAGAGGTGGGTCGGCTCATCCGGATGCCCGGCTATGACTCCATCGGTGAGGCATTGATTTCGGCTTATAGAAATAAGGAGTTTAAAAAATATGAACAAATGATGTACAGCCTGGTACCCGATGTGGAAAAAAAACTGGGCAGTGATGTAAAAAGACCCATTAATAAAGAACGTATTGCCACCTACACGACTGAGGGTGGATCTGCCTGGCTCGATGATCAATATACCGTTTTTGGCCAGGTGGTGGAAGGCCTGGAAGTGATTGACAAGCTCGCTGCCGTAGAAACAGGGCAGCAGGACAGACCGCTGGAAGACATCATGATGACCGTCACCGTTGAGGAAGTGCTTAAAAAGAAACTCACGGATAAATATGGTATAGTATACCCTGAAACAACAAAATGAAAATATTAGTCACCGGAGCCAATGGATTACTTGGGCATAAGCTCATCGCCCTGTTATCAGCACAAGAGGAAGTAGAGACAATTGCTACATCGCGCGGCGCCTGTCGCTTGCCCAATGAATTTAATTATATCTGGCGTAGCATGGACATCGAAAACAGGGAGGAAGTGTTGCAGGTGTTTGAGGAAACTCAGCCCGAGGTAGTCATTCATACTGCCGCTATGACCAATGTAGATCAGTGCGAGACGGACAAGCAGGGCTGTTGGAGAAGCAATGTGACTGCAACGCAAATATTGGTCGAAGCCGCCGGTAAAGCAGGTGCCTTTTTTTTACACCTCTCCACCGACTTTATTTTTGACGGAAGCCGGGGGCCCTTAACAGAAGAGGAAACACCAGGCCCTGTAAACTACTACGGTGAAAGTAAGCTGGCCTCGGAAGAAATTGTAATGAAAAGCACCCTTGACTGGGCCATTGCCCGCACTGTGTTGGTATATGGCATTACCCCCAGCCTGAGCCGCAGCAATATTATTCTCTGGGTGAAAAAGAGCCTGGAAGAGGGAAAAACGATTCAGGTGGTGGATGATCAGTGGCGCACTCCCACACTGGCAGAAGATCTGGCCATGGGTTGCTGGCTCATCGCCCGAAAAAAAGCAAAGGGCGTTTTTAACATTTCCGGAAAAGATATGCTCACCCCCTACCAGATGGCCGTGAAATCGGCCGATTTCTTTAACCTGGATAAAAAGCTGATGGTCAAAACAGACAGCTCCATTTTTAAGCAACCCGCTGCCCGCCCACTCAAGACCGGTTTTGTACTGGACAAGGCCCGGAAAGAGCTGGACTATGCGCCCCATTCTTTTGATGAAGGTATAGCCATCGTGGCTCGTCAATTTGATGAGGCCGGAAAAGCCGACTAATGATTATCGATCATGGCATTATAATCTGTTCTGAAAAATGAGAACCCTAAAAATAGCCACAGCACAGTTTCAGCCATCTGATGGCGACAAAACGTATAACCTGGGTGTCATCGAGAAACTCACCCTCCAGGCCAAAGCACAGGGCGCCGAAGTAATCAGCTTTCATGAGCTGTCCGTCACCGCCTACACCTTTCTCAAAGACCTGGATGAGGAACAGATCAGAGCCCTTGCAGAACCTGTTCCCAACGGTGAATCCACACAGGAACTCATTCGATTGGCAAAAAAATACGACATCGCTATTTTGGCCGGCCTGGTAGAGCAAAAGGATGGAAAAATATACAATACCTACATCGCGGTGGATAGCACGGGACTACTCGCCCGATACAGCAAACTGCATCCATTTATCAGCAAATACCTTTCCGCCGGGGAAGAATATGTAGTATTTGACCTGAAGGGCTGGAAATGCGGTATACTTATCTGCTATGACAATAACGTAATAGAAAACGTACGAGCCACTGCGCTACTCGGCGCTGAAGTCATATTTGCCCCTCATGTAACCATGTGTACGCCCTCGTCCATGCCCGGGCGTGGCTTCGTTGATGACAACCTGTGGCAACAAAGGGAAACCGATCCTGCGCCACTACGCATGGAGTTCGATGGCCCCAAGGGTATGCGCTGGCTTATGCGCTGGCTCCCCGCCCGTGCCTTTGATAATGGTGTTTATTATGTCTTTTCAAATCCCATCGGTTACGATGGCGACCAACTTAAAAATGGCAATTCCCTTATCCTCGATCCCTATGGAGAAATGATGGCCGAGATCAAAAGCTTTGATGATGGCTTCACAATGGCTACGATTACCGATGACAAACTCACCCTGGCCGGTGGGTATCGCTACCGCAATGCCCGCAGGCCGGAACTTTACAGCGAAATCCTGAGTCAAAAGCACCACGCGGTGACCAAACCGGTGTGGCTGGAGGGGAAGTGATTAAATCACTCCCTTAATCGCAGTAAAATTACATTCTCTACGTGCGGCGTATGCGGAAACATGTCCACGGGCTGTACTTTTTCCACAAAATACCGACTATCCAGCAGTCCGATGTCACGTGCCTGCGTGGCGGGATTACAACTCACATAGACAATCTTCTCTGCTCCCGAGTGCAAAAGACGTTCACATACATCGGCATGCATACCCGCCCGTGGCGGATCCGTGATGATCACATTGGGGTGACCCTCCTGCTCCATAAATTCAGTAGTCAGAATGTCCTTCATATCACCGGCAAAAAAAACGGTGTTATTAATGCTATTGATCGATGAATTGATTCGCGCATCCTCAATGGCCTCCGGGACATATTCTATACCAACTACCTTTTGTGCATTTCCGGCTACGTAATTGGCGATTGTTCCGGTGCCCGTAAACAGGTCATAGACTATTTCATCGCCTTGTAAACCGGCGTATTCCCAAGCTATTTTGTATAATACTTCTGCCTGTAGTGAATTGGTCTGATAAAAGGACTTGGGCCCAACCCTGTAATGAAGATGGCCTTCACCACTTGGATTAACCATTTTCTCCGCGATATAGGGTTTTCCTCCATAGTGCACTACCTCCAGGTCGAAGAAAGTATCATTTTTTTTGCCATTTACCACGTAATAAGCACAGGTCACTTCCGGCACTTTTTCAAGTACGTAATCAAGTGTTTTTCGGATGTTTTCTTCTTCATTGCGCCCCACCTGAAGAATGACCATCACCTCGCCGGTATTTGCAGTACGCACGATCAGGTTTCTTAAAAAACCCTCATGTTTTTTAATATCGTAAAAACCCAGGGCATTGCTCAGGGCATATTCCCTGATGAGGTTCCTGATCTTATTTGAAGGCCCACCCTGGAGCAGGCATTCTTCAATATCAATTATTTTGTCAAACTGCCCGGGCAGGTGAAAACCCACCCCGCATTTATTCAGTTCTTTTCCACTGTCTACCTCTTCCTTGGTAAACCAACGCCAGTTGGAAAAGGTATATTCCAGCTTGTTGCGGTATTGCAGCTCCTGAGCAGAAGGCACAATATCATTGATCTGGCCGGGATCTACTTTGGCTAGTCGCACGAGGTTATCAACTACCTGTTGTTGCTTGTATTGGAGTTGGGCTTCGTATCGCACATTTTGCCATTTACAACCTCCACACAATGTAAAGTGTTGGCACGAGGCCTCTTTGCGGTCTTCAGAGCCCTGAACGAGCTGCTTTACCCTCCCCTCCCAAAAACTCTTTTTCTTTTTGCGTACATCCACATCAACGATATCACCCGGTATAGCACCTTCTACAAATACAACCATATCGTTATGGCGGGCCAGTGCCTTGCCCGTCGCTCCCATATTTTCTATTCTCACAGCACTCAATACCTCTCTTTTCATACTCAAAGTTGAAATATACTGGTTATGTTTATACCTCTTGTTGCATTAATAGTACATCATGCCTGTTTCAGCACAAATAATAGCTAAAAGCTTTTGAGCCGAAACAAACACGATAAATAAACATCATTGCAACCCTTTATTTAATAAAATGGTCTGCAATATAGCTACCTTAAAGCAATATTGTTATTTTTGAGGATTATACTGTTTATGAGAAAAGTATTACTCGCTTGTGTCTTTGTTGTCCTGTCGCTATCTTCGATGGCCTCACATATCGTAGGGGGTGAATTTGAATTGATCCATGTCTCCGGCACAGTCTTCCGCCTGAACATGATATTATATTTTGATGTAAACAATGGTAATCCCGGCGCCAGGGATAATAGCGTTACAGCATCGGTATTTAGTAAAAGAAATGATCGTTTTATAGAAAATATATATTTGCCTTTTACCAGTCTCAAACAAGTAGACTATTTCCAACCGGAATGTTCCAATGGCGAAGTTGTCACCGATAAAATCATTTATTCTTCACTCGTCACCCTCCCGGAATCCACCTACAACGAAGCAGAAGGCTATTATATCGTTTGGCAGCGTTGTTGCCGCAATTACACCATCACCAATATCGACAGTAATGTGCCGGGCACAGGAATGCACGCAGGCCAGACATTTTATCTGGAATTTCCACCTGTGGTAGATGAAAATGGCAACCCATTCATAAATTCCTCCCCTCAACTTTTTCCACCCCTCAATGATTACGGTTGCCCCAACAGGCCTTACTGGGTAGATTTTGCCGGCGTAGACGTAGATGGCGATTCCCTGGTGTATTCCATTGCCAACCCTTTATCTACGCAGTTTAGTTCTGCGTTGCCTCCTGACAACCAAAACCTGTCAAGCCCTTACCCAACAGTGGTATGGAAACCGGGCTTTGGACAAAATAATATTATGAATGGCTCGCCGGATTTGGCGATCAGCACTGATGGTTTTCTTACCGTTACTCCCAGAAGCCAGGGCCTCTTTGCCTTTGCCGTAAAGGTGGAAGAATTCAGGAACAAAAAGAAAATCGGTGAGGTGAGAAGAGACTTTCAAATGCTGGTGGTGGATAAATGTCCCGTGGCCTCACCACCCGTTGTAAAGGGAAGAAAATTTAGTGATGTCGGATTTCCATACAGAGAGACGATGAATGTAACCTTCAACCAAAGTCTGACCAATGAAGAAAGATGCATTCAAATTGAAGTATCAGATCTCGATGCCTCAAAAGTTGAAGATAACTACATGGAGGACGTTTGGATCAAAGCTATTCCCCTTAATTTTAAAGATGATGTCAGTGAGATCCTGCCTTTTGGGGTATCAAAGACCCTGATTAATGGGAGTACAGCAAGCTTTGATATTTGTTTTCCGGAATGTCCATACAGGGAAGAAGGACCCTTTCAGGTGGGGATCGTGGCCTTTGATGATGCCTGTGCCCTGCCATTATCAGATACCCTGCGCGTAACGGTCAATGTAGAACCTCCACCAAATAACAAACCTTATTTTCAAAATGGCAATGTGATCAACCTGACGGTGAATGAAAAAAAAGACGGTTTCTGGACCACCGACATCATAGGGCTTGACGCCGATGCCGACAACCTGTACCTACAGGTCTTCCCCCAGGGCTTTGACATGGATCAGTATGGTATGTCTTTTTCAACATACAGCAATGTGCCCGGAGAAATAAAAACACGATTTAGCTGGAACTATGATTGCCTGCAAACGTCTTTCGATGACCTGACCGATTTTGAGTATATACTTGTGCTCGATGATGAAGACAAATGCCTTTTTGCCCACCCGGATACCCTGCGGATGAACCTGAATATTATACTTCCCGACAACACCTTTCCCGATCTTTTTGCAACGGACATGGGGACCAGGACAGACAGTTATTTTTATATCGAAAAGGAGCTTTACCAAACCCTTGATTTCGGGGTATTTGCCGAAGACCTGGATAATGATCTAATCCGAATAGAAGCTGTTGGGGAAAACTTTGACATGGCACAATATGGTGCCGTAATGCCCCCTGTAGAAGGGAACGGAAATCCCGGGCTGGGTACGCGGTTTAACTGGAAGCTGGAGTGTGCCCGTTTCAATCTGGCCGAACAGGATTCCTTCCGGTTTTACATCACCGCCGAGGATTTTGATTATTGCAATATTACTTCCAGCGACACCCTTACCATAGACCTCAAGGTATATCCTCCGGAAAACAACCCACCACAAATTAGTTTCAGTGCAGGGAATGAGTTTGTCGCTGTAGATGGTACGCAGGGGACAGTCACCGTGGGCAATCCGGTGATTGTGCAAGTACTTGCCGAAGACTGGGAAAACAACAACATAAACCTCCAATTGATCGAAGCCAAAGGTGATCATGATGTTTCGGCATACAGTTTTACCGATGTTGTCGGGCGGGGAAGTGTGACTTCTAACCTACGCTGGACACCGGACTGTGCTGCACTGACCGGCGCAGTGCCAGCGGCTAAATACCTTTTTACCTTCGTCGCCACAGACGACAACTGCATTGAGGCCCTGGCCGATACGGTTGATTTTGAGCTTACCGTTAAGGACATCGAAGCCGGAACCGATGAATTTCTTCCACCCAATGTCTTTACTCCCAATGGCGATGGGCACAATCCCTTTTTCGCCATGGAGTGGGTAGATGGAGATGGCCAAACCTATTCGGCAGGCCTGCCCATCGACAACTGCGCTGGTCAGTTTGAGGCCATCAGGATTTATAACCGCTGGGGAAGGCAGGTGTATTCCAGCAACGAGCGTGATTTTAAATGGCACGGCAATGGCGAACCTTCCGGTGTATATTATTATTACATCAAATACAGCAACAACGAATATAAAGGTACAGTAACGATGCTCTACTGATTATTGGTCTTTTAAGCATTACAACGAAAATACCATTGAAATATTGATAACAGGTTGCTAGCGGTATTAATTTTCACTTATTTGCGCAAAACAACGCAAACATGATCAGATTATTTTCCATCAAACCGCTGTCTGTAGATTTTGGCTTATTTTTATTACGGGTGGGCTTGGGTGGCCTTATTTTTTTACAACACGGCTTGGGTAAGCTCACCGGGTTTGCCGACCGCGCTGATAATTTTTACAATTTTATGGGCCTGGGCTCACAAGTGACACTGGGCCTGGCGGTTTTTGCCGAATTTTTATGTGCTATATTTCTCATACTGGGCTTGATGACCCGCTGGGCACTTATCCCCCTCATATGTACGATGACTGTCGTTGTCCTGATGGTTTATGGCGGTGAACCCCTGGCAAAAAAAGAATTGCCTTTACTGTTCCTATCCGGTTTTATCACCTTGTTTTTCACCGGCCCGGGTAAAATGTCAGTAGACAATGTAGTGAGGTAAGTGCCAGATAGTATGTATTAGATGTTGGATTTTTGCAGCTTCCTAATTCTGTCTGTAGACAGGGTGGTTTAATGCGTATAATTACCGGTTAAAGGCTTTTTTATAATTACATATTTTTTAATAATAGTGGATAATAAATACTAATACACTAACATATCGTGCATTCTATTAAATTATAGATAATTATTAATCTGTTTATTTATTATTTTTGCAAATCAATATCCGGGTATATATCTTTGCATTGTCATTAAAGGAAATGACCATCACACTGTAAGGTGTTGGAATTGGCAGACAAGCCCTCCGGTCTCGGGGGTGGAGACAACAGGATAAAGCCTGGGTCGATTTTTCCGGCCCTCCCGAACCATCGGGAGGGCCGGAAAAAGCGGAACCAGGCCTAACCGCTCCGTGGAGGTTCGAGCCCTCCCCTTACAGCATAAAAAAAAAGGCCGCTTTTAAG
>Ga0224506_10002812_pt1 | contig 11732 bp, 11 predicted proteins | sample SF_Jan12_sed_USG_2_FD_169108 | JGI IMG/M metagenome (GOLD analysis project Ga0224506, IMG submission 169108) | Sediment microbial communities from San Francisco Bay, California, United States - SF_Jan12_sed_USGS_8_1 | ecosystem: Environmental > Aquatic > Marine > Sediment | place: USA...
TATTCTAACCGACACCTTGCCTGAAGCAGATTATTATGTCTGTAGTGGTGCGATGAATGTACTGGAGCGTTTTGAGACGACGCTGTTTATCTCGCAGATGTTACGCTTTGCTAAACTTGGTGTGATCTTCAACCTTTTAAAAGGCCAAGACAGTTCACAAACGTACAACAAATACCTTCCCAGTGAGATACAAAAACAATTTTCAGACTTTACGGGTGAACTTCAGATCATAGAAGGTTATCTTGAAGATGACTTTACCGTCTTGCTTAAAAAAGTAGTCTCTTAAGTATGTGTGCGATCTTTGGGCTCCTAGGCTCTTATGATAATGAAAAAGCGAATCGTGCCTTGCACCGCATGGAGCATCGAGGCAGCCAAGAAGCGCATACTGTAGAAGAAAAAGGGCTCTTTATGGGTCATTTTCGTCTGGCCATTGTAGATACCCAAAGTTGTTTGATCCAGCCCCTACAAAAAAAAGGTGTTACGGTTACTTTTAATGGTGAGATCTATAACTATAAAGCACTCAAAGCGGAGTTAATAGATTATCCCTTTGAAAGTCTGGGTGATAGTGAGGTCATATTAGCTGCCTATTTACAATGGGGTGAAGCCTTTGTCGATCGACTGGAGGGTATGTTCGCGATTGCGATCTATGATAAGGGTAAGTTACTGCTATTTCGTGATCGTTTAGGGGAAAAGCCACTTTACTATCTGCAGACAAAAAAAGCTTTTGTATTTGCTTCGGAGATAAAAGCTTTGGCTGATTATGCGGAGTCACTTACGCTGGATGAGAAGATGGTGCCAAATTTTTTGATGTTTCAAACAAGCTTAGCCCCGCATACGCCTTATAAAGAGATCAGAAGTTTAGAGCCTGGTAGTAAGCTTGTATTGACAAAAGATGCTTTTCAAACTTCATTTTATGATGATATCTTGCCTGAAGCCTTTCAAGTGATATCAAAAGAAGAGGCCTTAAAGGGTATTGAACAGCTTTTAAGTAATAGTGTTGAACAACGTATGAGCAAAGAGGTACCATCGGGTTATCTACTTTCAGGTGGTGTTGATAGTGCCTTGATCTGCGCAATGGCCCAAAAAGCAAGTGAAGAACCCATTGAGACTTTTACTTTAGGGTACGAAGAATTTCAGCGTTATGATGAACGAGACTATGCTAAAGAAGTAGCGCAACATATAGGATCAAAACATACCCAGGTGATCTTTACCTTTGATGATTTCAAGGCTACTTTAGATGAGTCCTTAGGGCAATTGGATGAGCCGATAAACGATCCTGCGGCATTACCCCTGCTTCATCTTTTTGGTGTACTTCAAAAAGATCATGACAAAAAAGTGATCTTAAGTGGGGAGGGAAGTGATGAGCTGTTTTTAGGGTATCGTCCTTATATTGAACTGCTTGATATGGAACAGCTAGCCAAACTGGGCAAAAAGAGGTGGTTGAAAAACTACTTCACTGCGAACTACTCCCCGCATCGGGAATGGGAGTGGTTTCGTCGTATATGGAACGATGAGGTGCTTTTTCGTGGCTCTTTGGAGAGTTTTAGTGAAGAGCATTGTAAAAAACTTTTACGCAAGACGCCTCAAAAACTTAACAGTTTTAAGGTTATCGAACATCATTATAAACGGTACATGGCTAATACGCAATGGGACCCAAAACTGTGGTATCGCTACCTTGATCTAAAAACGCATCAAGGTGATTATTTTTTAAAAAAACTAGATCGTGTCAGTATGGCAAAAAGCATCGAAGCCCGAGCTCCTTTTATGGATCATAAACTTGTGAAGTATGTGATGTCTTTGGATCCCGATCTTCTCCTAAAAGAAAATGTGACAAAAAACCTTCTTAAAGAAGTCGCATCTACCTATCTTCCAGACAGTATCGTACACCGAAAAAAGCGAGGGTTCTCCTACCCCTTTATCGAATGGATGGATCGTTTAGATGCTTGGAAAACCATGCGTAAACTCAATCAAGCGTTTAAGCTATTTGAGCCTAAGGCTTTAGATCTACTGATTTCTGGGGCACAAACGGGAAAGTTCAAACAGCATACCTTTGGTGTCTATTATCTTCTTCTGTGGTTTGAAAGACATCAGTCTTGACTCAAGCTGGGATGTTACAATGTTACAAATATATTTAAACTCTAAAGGAAATCTCTATGGCTGTCACTGTTTGGCATAATCCACGATGTACTAAATCTCGAAATGCATTAACACTATTAGAAGAACAAGATAAAGAATTTGAAGTATACAAATACCTTGATGATATGCCTTCTGTTGATGAGATCAAAGCCGTATTAAACAAACTTGGCATCTCTGCACGTGAGTTAATGCGAACAACTGAGGATATCTATAAAGAGCTTGGACTAAAAGATGAAACCAATGAAGATAAGCTCATCGAAGCCATGAGTCAACACGGAAAACTGATTCAACGTCCTATCATCATCAAAGATGGAAAAGCTGTCATTGGACGACCAACGGAAAAGGTCTTAGAACTTTTCTAACATATTTTAAAGTATGCGTAGGGTATAATCGCCTAAAATCTTATAAAGAGTAACGCTGGTTACTCATACTTTTAGGAACATTATATGTTACTTTTTACGCCAGGACCGACGCCGGTACCAGAGTTTGTAAGACAAGCGATGGCAACACCGACGATTCATCACCGTACACCAGAATTTGAAGCGATCTTTAAATCAACTCGTGAGAAGCTACTTAAGCTTTACGGGATGGACGATGTTGTCATGCTTGCAACTTCAGGCACCGGTGCGATGGAAGCTTCGGTACTAAACCTTTGTCAGAAAAAAATCTTAACAGTAAACTCTGGTAAATTTGGTGAGCGTTTTGGAAAGATTGCTCAAGCTTTTGGTAAAGAACTAATCGAGCTTAAATATGAGTGGAACACACCCGTAAATATTGCCGATGTTGAAGCGATTTTAAAAGAGAACAGTGATATTGATACCATCGCTTTACAAGTGAGTGAAAGTGCTGGGGGACTTCGTCATCCCGTTGAAGCTTTAGCCAAAGTAGTTAAAGGCATTAACAAAGATATTATGATTATTGCCGATGGGATTACTGCTGTTGGTGTTGAAAAGATTGATACGACACATATTGATGCCCTGCTATCAGGAAGCCAAAAAGCTTTTATGTTACCTCCGGGACTTGCGATGATCGGACTTAGTGGTGCCGCCGTTGAACGTATTGGAAAAGGGATGGGTTATTACCTAAACCTTGCAAGTGAGATCAAGAAACAGCGTGACAATACGACGGCGTACACTGCAGCGACGACGTTGATCATTGGCTTGGGTGCTGTTTTAGATGCGATCGAAGAAGAGGGTGTTGAAAACCTCTACGATCAGACAAACAGACGAGGTGTCGCAACACGCGCAGCCCTTCAAGCCCTTGGCCTTCAAGTTTATCCTACAACTCCCGCTAAATCTATGACTACGATCATCGATGATAAGGCCAATGAGATAAGAGATCTTTTAAAAACCGACTTTGGTGTTAATGTAGCAGGTGGTCAAGATCACTTAAAAGGTAAGATCTTTCGAATTAATCAAATGGGTTTGATCCCTGTAAATGAGTCAGTTTGGGTTGTTAATGCAGTTGAACTTGCTTTGGATAAGTTAGGTTTACGTACCTTTACGGGCCTTGCAAGTGAAACTTTTAATAAAACCTATTATGGACTTAGCTAATGGTATTTGAACACGAAATACCTGAAGGTTCAAAACTTTACTTTGGTGAAAATGCAAAGTTAAAACGTGAGATCGAAAACAAAGCAAGCGATGTTTTGATGAATGAAGGTTTTGAAGAGATCATCACACCGGTATTCTCATACCATCAGCACCTAAGCATTGAAGACGAACGTGAAGTAGTTCGTGTCAACGATACTGAGAATAACCACATGACTCTTCGTGCTGATTCTACGATAGATGTGGTACGTATCGTTGATAAGCGACTGGGACGCAATACCAAGCAGAAGAAATGGTTCTATATTCAGCCCGTATTACGCTACCCCTCAACTGAGATCTATCAAATTGGTGCGGAAGTAATTGATGAGGGTGAACTCTCTAGTGTGTTAAGTGTAGCGATAAAGACTTTTAAAGCATTAGAGACTCAGCCTCTGTTACAGCTTTCAAATATCAATATTCCGAAGATCTTAGTAGAAGAATTTGATTTTGAGTTAGACAGTTTTAAGCGTATTGAAGTACAGACCTTAAGAGCTAAGGGCTATGGTTGGATGGATGATCTGATCTACTTAAATAAAGCAGAACAGATCACAGAAGAACTACTTGAAAAAGTACCCGAAGCTATTCGTGAAGAGTTACTTAAACTCAAGACATTAGCTTTAGAAGTAGCGTATGAAAATGTTGTGGTAGCACCACTATATTATGCCAAGATGCGATATTATGATGAGCTATTTTTCCGTTTCATAGAGAAAAATGATGTCTTATCTCGTGGTGGACGTTATAAGAGTGACGGTATATGTTCGGTAGGATTTGCCTTGTATACCGATGAACTAATCGAATTAATTGATAAAAAGCGTAGAGGATAAAAATGAAAGCAGATTTAATTGTAGGTATCCAGTGGGGTGATGAAGGTAAGGGTAAGATCGTTGATCTTCTAGCTCAAAAATATGACATGGTTGCACGTTATCAAGGTGGACACAATGCAGGTCACACGATTGTTGTTGACGGTAAAGTTATGGCTTTACACCTTATCCCTTCAGGTATTTTAAATCCTGATGCGCTGAATGTCATCGGTAATGGTGTTGTTGTCTCTCCTGAAGCACTGATCAAAGAGATGAAACAATTTGATGACCTTGAAGGACGTCTGTTTATCTCAGAATCTTCACACATGATCTTAAACCACCATATCATGATTGATCAAGCAAAAGAGCGTCTTCGTGGTAAAAATGCGATCGGTACAACAGGTCGTGGTATTGGACCCGCATACAGTGATAAGATTTCTCGTAGTGGTTTTCGTATGGGAGAGCTTAGAGATATTGAAAAATTAAGTGCTAAGATTTTGGAGTATTGTGTTCAAAATGGTCCCTTACTTGATGCATTGTCAATCAAAGTTCCAAGCAAAAGTGATCTTGAAAAAGAGCTCATAGAGTATGCAAAGAAACTACTTCCTTTTGTTGCTAACACAACTCAGATGGTTTGGGATGCACTTAAAGGTAATAAAAAAGTTCTCTTAGAAGGTGCACAAGGAACCCTACTTGATATCGATCATGGAACGTATCCTTATGTAACTTCTTCTTCGACAATTGCTGCAGGTGCCTGTACGGGTCTTGGCATTAGCCCCAAAGATATTGGTAATGTTACGGGTATTGTTAAAGCCTATGCAACACGTGTTGGTAATGGACCTTTTCCTACTGAAGACTTTGGTGAAGAGGGTGATAGACTTCGTAAACAAGGTCATGAATTTGGTACGACAACAGGTCGACCGCGACGTTGTGGATGGTTTGATGCGATTGCATGTAGACATGCATGTCGATTAAATGGTGTTGATGAGCTGTCGGTTATGAAACTTGATGTACTTGATGGCTTTGATGAGATTAAAGTATGTGTAGCATATGAAGTAAATGGTGAGACGATAGATTATCTTCCTCTTGATTTAGAAACTGCAAAACCTATTTATAAATCTTTTAAAGGTTGGGAAAAAACCGAAGGCGCACGATCAATGGATGATCTCCCACAAGAAGCAAAAGATTATTTGACCGAGATTGAGAAGTTAGTTGAGACAAAGATCGGTCTTGTATCTACAAGTCCTGATAGAAACGATACCATCATCTTGTAACCATGAAATCAAAATACGCCCCTTTGGTACGCTTGAAAAAAGAGAACCTTGAAGAAGCGCGGCGTATGCTTTTAGCCTCAAATCAACATATACAAACAATCCAAGAACTTATTAAACAAATACAACATGATCTTTATGCTTGCGAGAAACCTTTAACAGGAAACTTACAAGATTATAATCGGTACACGTTAATGACAGCGACTTACCGCCGCGAGCGTGATAAAAGCAAAAATGATCTTGCGATCGCGTTTCATAAACATAATGAGATTCAAGACCTCCTTAATAAGGCGCTCATTGAATTTGAAAAGTTTCAATATCTTCAAGCGCAAGAAGAGAAAGAATATATGAAAAAAATAAAACAACAAGAGGCGCAATACCTTGATGAGATCGCTGTCATTGGGTACAATCGTCAAAAGGCAAATAAATGAAAAAACTTTTGATTCTAGGCAGTATGCTTACATTGTTATATGCTGAACAGCCTGTTGATCAACAGACAAAAAACAAAACTTATGACTGTACAAAAGTTTTTGAAAGTCGCAAAGAAGAGCTTATCTTAGAACTTGAGAAGATTGATGAACAAAATCAGGCGCTTGAGGCACTTCAAGAGGCGACAACGGTACTTTTAGATAAAAAGAAAGTCAAAATCGAAGCACAACAAGCAGCGGTTGAAAAAACAAAGTCAGAAATAACAGCGAAAGAAGCACGTATTGTAGCCATGCTTAAAGAGAATAAACAGATCCTGGAAGATATTCAAAAAGCTAAGATGACCAAGGTCACCAATATCTATGCAAAGATGAAAGCGGGGGCGGCAGCAGAGATTTTTTCAAAGATGGAATTAAAAGAGGCAAGTGAGATTTTAGGTTCCTTACCACCTAAGATATTGGGTAAAGTTTTGGCAAAGATGAAACCTGAAAAAGCTGCCAAGTTAACCCATGAAATCAATAAAGATCCCGTTAAAACTAAGATAAAGTAATGTTTTTGTGATATGCTTATTTTAGAATGAGATTTTCGATCTAAGAGTTGAGCATGAGAAAGATTCAAAAAACCCTTATCAATTCAACCTACCAAGCCATCAATGGGGCTGCTCTAGTCCCAGGTTTTATGATCCCCTTTGACTGCTATATTAAACGTTTTAACAACTATGTCATCATAATTAAAGCGGGAACCGTTATCTCTAAAGCTTTGAGTGAGCAGATTCAGACCAAACAGCTTTTTATTGCAAATGACGATAGACAAAAATACGATACCTACAAGAAAGAGGGAAAGGATATTAGCAGTTTAACGGAAAAGTTTTCTAGTATCACGCAACTGGATGCAGACGTTAAAGAAAAAATTTTTAAGATCTACTCCCTGATCAATCAATATATGAATGATTATTTTTCAAAAGAGTCGCATGAGCTTAATATGAGTATCATAAATCATTATACAGATGCAATCTTAGCCATTATTTTAAATTCAAATTATGAGTTAAAAGATTTTTCGGTGAGTCTTGCAACAGTTTATTCGGAGTCATCGCATTCGGTCAATGTAAGTATCCTCTCAGCACTTTTTGCAAAAGCAAATGGTTTTGACTACGATATGATCCGCGATATAGTCATTGCAGGCTTATTGCATGATTGTGGAAAACGTTCGATGGATAAGAAAATCTTGGACAAAAACAGCTCTTTGACTGATGAAGAATTTGCCTTGATGAAAGAGCACCCTGTACGTGGAGTCGAAGAGGCAAAACATATCGGTGTGACCAAACAAACCATTTTAGAAGCTATAGGTGGGCATCACGAAAAACTTGATGGGAGTGGCTACCCGGAAGGGGTATTTTCAGCAAGAATCTCTGAAGCTTCACAGATTATAGCTATTTGTGATACCTTTGATGCCTTAACCACACAAAGGACTTTTCGCGATAAATTTAGCAGCTTTGACTCATTGTTGATGATGAAAAATGAAATGAGCGAGCAATTAAATAAGTCTTACATCGCAAAATTTATAAAGATGTTTAGATAAGGACAAAAGCCGATCATATCACTTCGTGTTTATGAAAAATTTACCTTCTTTTTGATATAATCGCTCAAAATTAAAGGTGTTTTGATGAGAATTACTACGACGCATGCTACCCATGTTGGAAATATGATCGCAATTGATTTAAATAAGAGTGGTATTGTGACATTGACTCGAGGGATAGAACCCGTTGCTCAAGCTGCGAGTGATATCATTTTAGAAGATCTCAAAAAAGAACATGCTTTAGAAGAGAAAGTCCGTGATATCGTTTATGATAATGAAGATGAAATTGATTTTTATATGGCAGATGAAAAGCAACTTTTTTGGATGATCAAAAAGAAACTTGCACCGGACTTTGATATGATCTTAGGTTTTGAAGAGCGCTACAGTAAGGTAGCGCACTTAATCCTAGACGAGCTTTATGAAGAAGATCTTATTCACTACGATGTGAGTGAAAACCGCGTTAAAAATGTTATCTATGATGCTATTGATAACTATATTAAAGCCTATTCTGAAATTGAAAACAGTGTTATGGAAAAGATCAAAGGGTATAAAAGAGAGTTACGTCCTGGCAGTGAAGAGTATGATATCGTTTTTGAAAAACTCTATATTGAAGAACTTCAAAGAAGAGGCATGACTTCGTGAACAAAGTATGGCTTTATTTAGAAAACGGTACTTTTTTAGAAGCACAAAGCTTTGGTGCTAAAGCAACACTCACAGGTGAGATAGTTTTTAACACCTCTTTAAGTGGCTATCAAGAGATCGTTACGGATCCCTCTTATGCTGGTCAATTTGTTACTTTTACAATGCCTGAGATCGGTAATGTTGGTGTTAATGAACAGGATATGGAAAGTGCTGGAGCCTTTACTAAAGGGATCATAGTACGAAACTATCAAGAACGTTATTCCAGCTTTAGAGCACAGCGTTCATTGGATGCACTGCTTAATGAGTATGGTGTTATGGGTATTAGTGATATCGATACGCGTTTTTTAACGAAGATGTTGCGAACGGAAGGTTCGATGATGATGATCGCTTCGACAGAGATCTCAGACAAAGACGAATTGAAAAAACTTTTAGAAAAAGCACCGCGTATTGAATCGATTAACTATATTCAAGAGGTAAGTACAAAAAAAGCCTATACGCATAAAGAAGGTGCCTTCAATGCTGTGGATTTTATCTATGAAGCTCCAGCTCAAGATCGAGAGAAAATCGTTGCTATTGATTTTGGCGTAAAGCGTAATATTTTAAACGAATTGACTCAAGTAGGACTCGAAGTGGAAGTGGTACCCAATACTTTTGATTCACAAGCACTTATCAAACGTTTTCAAGCCAACGAGATCAAGGGTGTTTTTCTTTCAAATGGTCCAGGGGATCCTTTGGTACTTAAAGATGAAGTTAGTAAGATCAAAGAGCTTATCGCTGCTAAGATCCCCATGTTTGGTATCTGTCTTGGACACCAACTTTTATCAATCTCTCATGGGTTTGATACTTATAAACTTAAATTTGGTCATCACGGTGGAAATCACCCTGTGAGAAATGAGAAGACGGGTTTAGTTGAGATAACAGCACAAAACCACAACTACAATGTTCCTGATAGTATTACAAAAGTAGCTACCGTGACACATACAAACCTTTTTGACAATACGATTGAAGGTCTGGCTTATAACGATGCACCGATCTTTTCGGTCCAGCATCACCCAGAATCGAGTCCCGGACCTCATGAAAGTCGTTATATCTTTAATGAGTTTGTTCAAGCAGTTAAAGCGTAAAACTGCTTTGGCTTGTTAACAGATAATTAACATTATCCGTTTTATATATCACTTCATTCATAACACAGTTGGGAAATAGATGTATACAATCGAAGTCTTAACAATTATAAGTTTTGGTTTTTTGGGCTCTTTAGGCCATTGTATTGGTATGTGCGGTGGTTTTATTGTCACTTACAGTACCGCAAAGATCGATCCATCCGCATCAAAAATTAAACAGTCAACTCTTCATTTGCTTTATAACAGTGGGCGTATCTCTTCTTATACACTTTTAGGAGCACTGTTTGGGTTCTTTGGCTCTTTGTGGGATGCCACACCACTGTTAAAAGCCATCATGTATGGATTTTCAGCACTTTTAATGATTCTAATGGGCCTGTCACTATCAGGACGCATACGTTTTTTAAACTCCATTGAGTACAACCTGACACAAAAGAAGTGGTATAAAAAGCTCTTTTCTAAGTTTATGGGAGGGAAAAACTATCGAAGTTTTTTCTTTCTTGGTATGCTAAATGGCATCTTCCCCTGCGGTTTAGTTTATGCTGCACTTGTGTGGGCCATGGCAACGGGCTCGTTTTTAGGGGGTGCTATGGTGATGCTTCTTTTTGGTTTGAGTACCTTGCCGGTACTTTTTAGCTTCGGTTTTTTTGTAGGACTGCTAAAACAAATAACTTTTAGAAATGTGATGATTCAAATAGCATCTGTTATCATATTTGTATTTGGTATTTGGACATTTTACAAATCATATATACAACTTGAAATTCACTTAAGCCCTGAAAATAAGGCTCTTAATAGATCTTGTGATTAGTTTTACTTATATCAAAATATAAAGATAACTTTAGTAAAAATATTAGTTTATTAAAATTATAATAAATTTATATTCTTTAAGCTCCATGTCATCTTATTATGACTATAATCTAAATTGCTTATGTATGGCTGTTTATATTAAAAAAGGAGGCTATGAATGGAAAATCGTCTTGAATACGATTATACTGTTGCTAAACTATTTACTTACGCTACATTATTTTTTGGTGTTGTAGGTTTATTGCTAGGTGTAATTATCGCATTTCAAATGGCATACCCAGAGTTAAATTATTTAGCTGGAGAGTACGCTACATTTGGTCGTTTACGTCCACTTCATACAAGTGGAGCAATTTTTGGATTTACTTTTAGTGGTATTTTTGCCGCTTGGTATTATATTGGACAACGTGTCTTAAAGGTTTCGTTAAAAGAGTCTAAATTCTTGATGACGATGGCTAAAGTGCACTTTGCTGTTTATATTATTTTAATGACACTTGCTGTTGTTAACTTACTTATGGGTGTTACTACGTCAAAAGAGTATGCTGAACTTGAGTGGCCACTAGACATTTTAGTTGTTGTCATGTGGGTTAGCTGGGGTATTGGTATGTTTGGCCTTATCGGGATTCGTCGTGAAAAGACGCTTTATATCTCTATGTGGTACTTTATCGCTTCTTTCTTAGCGGTAGCGATGCTTTTTATAGCAAACAATATGGCTGTTCCTACATATTTTGTTACAGGATATGGTGACTGGTATCACTCAGTATCAATGTATGCAGGTACAAATGATGCAACAATTCAATGGTGGTTTGCTCACAATGCAGTTGGTTTCGTATTAACGGTTCCGATTATTGCAATGTCTTATTATTTTCTTCCAAAAGAGTCGGGTCAGCCGGTTTATTCTTATAAACTTTCTCTTCTAGCTTTCTGGGGACTCATGTTTGTTTATCTTTGGGCAGGTGGACACCACTTGATCTACTCAACAGTTCCAGATTGGATGCAAACTATGGGATCTGTATTTTCAGTTGTTCTTATTATTCCTTCTTGGGGTTCTGCGATTAACATGCTTCTTACAATGAAGGGTGAGTGGAATCAAGTAGCGTCTAATCCATTGATTAAATTCATGATTTTAGCATCTACATTCTATATGTTCTCAACATTAGAAGGTCCAATTCAAGCGATTAAATCTGTTAATGCTTTAGCACACTTTACTGACTGGATTCCAGGTCACGTTCATGATGGTACTCTTGGTTGGGTAGGATTCATGGTAATGGCTGCAGTATTCCATATGGTTCCACGTATGTGGAAACGTGAGCTGTACTCTAAGAAATTGATGGAAAATCAGTTCTGGATTCAGACGATTGGTGTTGTCTTATA
>Ga0224506_10002813_pt1 | contig 11731 bp, 9 predicted proteins | sample SF_Jan12_sed_USG_2_FD_169108 | JGI IMG/M metagenome (GOLD analysis project Ga0224506, IMG submission 169108) | Sediment microbial communities from San Francisco Bay, California, United States - SF_Jan12_sed_USGS_8_1 | ecosystem: Environmental > Aquatic > Marine > Sediment | place: USA...
AAACTGATAATAAATTCAATTTAGTGTTTTTCTTTTAATATTCATGCATTTTTGAAAATTTGATATCAACTACTATTAACAATTGTTAAATATTAGTGCGTTTATAGTTGTTATACACCTTTATGTGCTACCAAATCCTTATAGATATCGTCATAAATAACGATATAATCCACCTCCAATATAGGTATGAAATATAATTTTATTTTTTAATAAAAATAAAGCTTTACTACTACATATTTGTAGTTTTGAAAATAAAAAATCAACTATATGTTTTCTAAATCTTGTCAATATGCGATTCAAGCAGTTCTTCACATTGGCCTAAAAGATAGGGGCAAGGCTCCTGTTAGTGTTAAGTCTATTTGTGAGGAGCAAAATATTCCAACCCATTTTTTGTCCAAAATTCTTCAATTATTAGTTAAGCAAAAAATTTTATCTTCCATTAAAGGTCCACATGGTGGCTTTATGCTTAGTAAATCAATTCATCAATTCAAATTGATTGAAATAGTAGAATTAATTGATGGTTCAGAAATATTTAACCAATGTGGCATAGGTCTCAAGCGGTGTTCTGACGAAACTCCTTGCCCTGTTCATCATGTTTTTAAAAAAGTAAAAAATCAAATTAAGTCAATATTAACAGATAAAACACTAGATCAACTTTGTAATGAAATACATGAAGGCAAAACAAATTTAATTTTATTCCCCAAAAACTAATACGTTCTCTACCCGCATTTTGAATGTCCACAATTTTTGCAATTCAGACAACCTTCCTCATATACTAACGATTCTTGATTACAATCAGGACAAGTATTATTTCTAGGCATTGTCCCATTAGGAATATACTTTGACAACACCCTTACTACTCCATTTTTCCAAGTATTTAAAGACTCATCATTTAAATGAAGGTTATTTATCAAATGCACCACTTTATCAATTGAGACTTCATGTCGGAGCATCGCAGATATCATTTTTGCATAGTTCCAATATTCTTTATCGAAAGCCCTTGATAAACCTCCAAGCGTTATTTCATACCCGTCTTTATCTAAATATTGCAAATCGTATTGATTTTTTCCCTCTACATTATGCTTTCTTACTTTTCCTTTTTCTACGTAAGAAGGTAACATAAATGCACCTTCCGCTTTTCCTGTAAATATCTCATAGGGTCTACCCTCCATTTTACCAATTACAGCAATCCACTTTTCATGATTATTATTAAAACGCATAATATCTACCTCTAAATATTTAGGTCTTTTAACTACAAATGGTTCTTTCTTTTTTTCTTTACTGTCATTTATCAATACACCATCCCTTGAACCATTTCGATATACCGTCACCCCTTTGCAGCCACTTTCCCATGCTTTAATATATATATCACCAATTAATTCTTCTTTAGTGTCTTCGGGAAGATTTACAGTGACACTAATAGAGTGATCCACCCATTTTTGAATAGCGCCTTGCATTTGCACCTTGCTAATCCAGTCCACATCATTAGCTGTAGCCTTATAATATGGTGAATGTGCAATTACTTTTTGGAGCTCTTCATCTGTCATTGTCTTCACATTCTCAAGTTTATACTGACTTGATTTCAACCACGTTTCAAAATGATGGTGAAAAACATTATATTCTTTCCATGAATCTCCAGACTTATCTACAAATGATGGTGTGGCACTTTTATCTTCAGGATTAATTTTTACTCTCCGTTTATAATTCACATTAAAAACAGGTTCAATTCCACTAGTCGTTTGTGTCATCATACTTGTCGTTCCTGTAGGAGCAATCGTTAGCATCGAAATATTTCTTCGTCCGTGTTTTTTCATGTCATTCATAAGTGACGGGCTTTCTTTAAAAATTCGATTCAAGAAAACACTATTTTGTTCCTTTTTGCGATTATATATTGGAAAAGCACCTCTCTCTTTTGCCAATTCAACAGAACCTTTATATACAGCAATCGCCAATGATTTATGTACTTCAACCGCATGGTCTATTGCTTTACTAGAACCATACCTTAACCCCATGGCTGCTATCATATCTCCTTCCGCAGTAATTCCTATTCCTTGTCTACGTCCCTCTACACACTTTTGTCTTATTTTATTCCACAACTTATATTCAGTTCTTTTAATTTCATATGCCTCAGGGTCTTTATCTATCTTATCAAGAATTCTATCAATTTTTTCAATTTCTAGATCAACAATATCGTCCATGATACGCTGTGCATATCCTGCATGCTTTTTAAATTTATTAAAATCAAATGTAGCTTTATTAGTAAATGGTGACTCTACGTAGCTAAATAGGTTTATAGCAAGTAAGCGACAACTGTCGTATGGGCATAAAGGAATTTCGCCACAGGGATTAGTAGATACTGTCTTAAAACCTTGATCAGCATAAGAATCTGCTACCGATTCATTAATAATTGTATCCCAAAACAACAAACCAGGCTCAGCAGATTTCCATGCATTATGAACAATCTTATTCCAAAGTTTTTTTGCATCTACTTTATTTTTTACAGAAGGATAAGCTGAGTCGACTGGAAATTGTACTTGAAATTCTTCTCCTCCTTTTACTGCATTCATGAAATTGTCGGTAATTTTAACCGAAACATTTGCGCCAGTTATTTTAGTTGAGTCTTTTTTAGCATCAATAAATTTTTCAATATCAGGATGTTTCACACTTAAACTCAACATTAAAGCTCCTCGTCTTCCTCCTTGTGCTACTTCTCTGGTTGAGTTAGAATAGCGTTCCATAAATGGAAGAATTCCCGTTGCACTTAATGCGCTATTTTGAACCTGAGCACCAGTAGGTCTTACCCCTGACAAATCATGACCTACTCCTCCTCTCCTTTTCATTAACTGCACTTGCTCCTCATCAATTTTCATTACCGCCCCATAAGAATCCGCATCCCCTTCATACCCCACCACAAAACAATTCGATAGTGATGCATATTGAAAATCGTTTCCAATACCAGTCATTGGCCCACCTTGTGGGATAAGATACTTAAACTTATCTAACAAATTGAAGACCTGTTCTTTACTTAAAGGGTTAGGGTATTTTTTTTCTATACGGGCAATTTCAGCACTTAACCTTAAGTGCATGTCTTTCGGAGATTTTTCATAAATCTTTCCACAAACATCTTTTAATGCATATTTATCTAACCATACTTTAGCGGCCAATTCATCACCATTAAAATACTCTGTTGAACATTGCATTGCCTCTTGCCTGTCTACTGGCATATGAGTTTTCTTGTCCACAATATCAGTTTGACTAAGTTTATTTATCAATTTTTTTCTATTTATAGCTTTTGGAACTGACTTTGAATGTGGCTTTTTTAAATGATTCTCTTCGACAATATCAAAAGGAATTTCTAGCAAGGTTGGTGTCATAATTATAGTTTAAAAAATGAACACTATATTAGGTATTTAAGACCTTTTTATCCATTATTATTTTAATAACTTATCCACACCTACAAACTTTACATTTAATTATATACTATTAACTATCAGTAACATAAGTAATTATAAAACATCCATTTTTTAAATTATTTTTTCTTCATACATGTTATGTTTATATACGTGATCGCATATTTCTGAATGAACTTATTCCAACTTATTATAGTTTGTATATTCTAAACCTTAAATTTGTGATCAAACAAAAGTAAATGAAAAGAGTAGTAGTTGGTTTGTCAGGTGGCGTAGATTCTAGTGTTACCGCATACTTGTTAAAAGAGCAAGGATATGATGTAATCGGTATGTTTATGAAAAACTGGCATGACGATTCGGTTACCATTAGTAACGAATGCCCTTGGCTAGAAGACAGTAATGATGCGATGATAGTAGCTGAAAAATTAGGAATTCCTTTTCAAGCTATAGATTTAAGTGCAGATTACAAAACTCGTATCGTTGACTATATGTTTGATGAATATCAGAAAGGAAGAACACCCAACCCTGATGTATTATGTAATCGAGAAATTAAATTTGATATTTTTTTAAATGCTGCCCTGCGCCTAAATGCTGACTATGTGGCAACTGGGCATTATTGTCAAAAAGAAGAAATCAATAAAGGAGAAGAAAATATATATCGACTACTTGCAGGAAAAGACAGCAACAAAGATCAAAGTTATTTTTTATGCCAACTTACCCAAGGTCAATTAAGTAAAGCATTATTTCCTATAGGGCATTTAACAAAGCCTGAAGTTCGTCAAATCGCAAAAAAAGCAGATTTAATAACAGCCGAAAAAAAAGATTCTCAAGGATTATGTTTTATTGGCAAAGTACGCCTTCCTGACTTCCTTCAGCAAAAACTAAAACAAAAAAAAGGGCGTGTAATTGAAATTAGTAATACGGCATCCAACTATGCTCATAATCCCATTGGGATTAGTACAAATGGAGGAGACACCGATTCACTTAAATCCATTACTTCTCCATTTACCTATTCTGAAAATGACGGAGAAGTAATTGGCGAACATAATGGTGCCCATTATTATACTATTGGTCAACGTAAAGGGTTAAACATTGGAGGTAAACCTCTTCCTTTATTTATTATTGATACAGACACGACAAATAACATTATCTATACTGGCCAAGGAGAAAACCATCCTGGCTTAATACGAAAAGGACTATTTGTTGAAAAATCAGACGTGCACTGGGTTAGAGATGATCTTGCTATTAAAAATGGAGAAGAAGTAAAGTATCTTGCACGGATTCGTTATCGACAAGAATTAGACAACGCCACCCTTTACATGCGTGAAGAAGGGCTTTATGTTATTTTCGACACCCCTCAAAAAGCCATTTCGGCAGGTCAGTTTGTAGCTTGGTACGATGACAATGAATTAATTGGATCAGGAGTTATATCAAACTAACTAATTCTATCCTCTATCTACCCATTTTCATATACTGAACTGTCAATTTCGCCATCTTCTCAGAAACATTTTCTTCACCCAAAATGGAAAAAAGTTCTTTATAATCCCTGAGTATTTTATCTCTTTTCTTTCCTTTAGTGATAGCCATAAGTTCTGCAGAAATATTTTCTACAGTCATATTTTCTTGAATAAATTCTTTCACCACTTCTTTGTCAACTATAAGGTTTACTAAAGATATATACTTCAATTTCACCAATAATTTGGCTATAAACATCGTTACAGGACTTGATTTATAAGGGACTACTTGTGGCACATTCCAAAGTGCTGTTTCTAAAGTTGCTGTACCAGAGGTAACTATAGCCGATGTAGAATTAGCCAAAAGGTTATACGTGTCTTCATGTACTAAAACCACGTTTGGTTCAGATGAAATCTCACTATAAATAGCGGCTTCAAAATTACGAATAGCAGCTACCACAAATAGAAAATCAGGGAATTGTTTTACAACTTGTCGCATCACAGGTAGCATATTGTTTAATTCTTGCCTTCTACTACCAGGCAAAAGCGCAATAATAGTACTATCTTCCTGTATCCCCCACTTTTGTTTAAACGCCTCATCAACTACATGTGCTTTTACAGCATCCATGACAGGATTACCAACATAATCCACTTCCCAATCATATTTTTTGAAAAACGTTTTTTCGAATGGCAAAATACAAAACATCCGATCAACATATCTCTTCAATTTCAGGGCTCTTGATTGATTCCATGCCCATACTTTAGGGGAAATATAGTAGAATACCTTAATGTTATTTTTTTTGCAAAATTTAGCTATCCTTAAATTGAATCCTCCAAAATCTACTAATACAACCACATCGGGATGATAGTGTACAATGTCTTCTTCACAAAGTTTGAGGTATTTTTTTATTTTAGAAAATTGCTTTAGAACTTCCAAGAAACCCATAACAGCAATTTCATTATAGTGTACCACTAAATCAGCTCCTGCTTCCTCCACATACTCTCCTCCCCAAGCTCTAACTTGAGCTTCTTTGTCCTCCTCTTTTAATGCCTTAATATAATTACCAGCATGAAGATCTCCAGACCTTTCTCCTGCGATGAGATAATATTTCAAAACAATTTAATTTCCAAAATATTCAACATAATTGCGAGGTGTTTCATATAATTTTAAACTATGCAATTCTCCATATTTACTTATTTCAGTAATTTTAGGAGCTAATATTTTCCAGAATTCCATAGCTAAAATTTCGGTACTAGCCATTTTGTCTTTCATAAAATCCACATCCATGTTAAGGTTTTTATGATCAACTTTATCTACTATTTGTGTACGAATAAGCGTACTTAGCTTTTTTAAGTCTACCACAAACCCAGTATCTGGATCTATTTCTCCTTTTACAGTTGTAATCAAATCAAAATTATGTCCATGCCAATTGGCATTCGCACAAGGACCAAATACTTCCTTGTTTTTATCTTCACTCCAATTAGGATTATACAACTTATGCGCTGCATTAAAATGTTCTTTTCTACTAATATAAATCATAACACTAAATAATTATATGCAAATGTACTCAACGAAAGGAACAAAAGAAATCATAAAGTTACTTCTAAGAATTTGAATTTTCTTTGTTAAAGTTTTCGAATCCATATATTTCGGAATTGCGTTTTGTTACCATGATCTTGAAGAGAAATAACATCATCTCCATGGGCTTTAGGGTAATTGTGCAAACCGATATACAATGTAAGTCCGTTTATAGTAACATTGTTTTGTACTAGTACACCATTATGAAGAACTGTTATTCTAGCAGGAGCATCCAACAATCCGTTCTTCTTGAAACGAGGGGCTGTATAAATCACATCATAGCTATTCCATTCCAAAGGACTTCTCATAGCATTCACCAAAGGGGCGTGATCTTTATATATACTTGCTGCCTGTCCATTTCTGTACGTACGATTATTATATGAATCTAATATTTGAAGTTCATATCGATTTTGAAAAAACACGCCACTATTCCCCCTTCCTTGTCCTACATCTATCACTTTATCTGGCGCACTAAATTCAAGATGCAATTGACAGTCGCCAAATTGCATTTTAGTTTGAATACCACCTGAACCAGGTACAACTTCCATATGATCGCTATTCACAATTTTCCATGGTGCAGGTTTTGAATTATCTTTTTGACTCACCCATTGATTAAGATTTTTACCATCAAAAAGGATAATGGCATCGGAAGGAGCATCTCCAATTTTTTCCGCTGGTGTTATTACTTCAACTTCAGGACTCCAAATTTCGGTCATTTCAGGTTTCATCTCCATTGGCGAAACTTCAGGTGGAGTATTAGGATAATTTTGCTGTGCTGAAGTATAGGTAATTGCACTCCACAGCATTGTAATGATTAAAAAAAATGATTTTGATTTCATAGAACTAACAATTAAAATAAATATGATTATGTAGTTGATGTACAATTGAAAGCGTGTTTGCCTGTTAATAAAAAATAATAACCAATGATAATGAAATAATCGTGAGGATTATATAAACAAGACAAAATAACATTACACATCCTATTAAAAAAATAACCTTCATTATAAACTACCTAGAAAATAAAACTACACAAACACCTAATAACTAATATAATTGCAGCATTGATGATATAAAAATGAGATATGTATAAACAGTATACCTGAATAATTAGAGGGTACTTATCAAAAATTGTTTGTAGATTTAGGTAAATTTGAATGAAAAAACATGAATAGAAAAGAAGCACTTAAAGTATTATCCGTATGTGCAACTGGGTTAGGAGTTGGTCTTCCTATAACTGGATTCTCAAGTCAAACGCACAAGTCTAAACATACTACATTAAAAGGGAATATCAACCACGCTGCCTGCCAATGGTGTTATGATAGTATTCCTCTCGAACAATTTTGTGAGCAAGCAAAAGACTTGGGATTAACAGGTATAGATTTATTAAGACCCAACCAATGGAGCGTGGCAGAAAAATACGGTTTAACGACATCAATGGCATACCCTGAAAAATCAAGTTTAACAGAAGGGTTTTGCAATTTAGAGGAACATGAATGGTTACAAAAATCGTACATTGACGCTATCCCTGCTGCTTCAGACGCTGGTCTGAAAAATATCATTTGTTTTTCGGGTAATCGCAAAGGTCAAACAGATGAAGTAGGACTTGAGAACTGCGCCATAGGACTAGATAAATTAGTAAAACAAGCAGAAAAATATAATATCACCCTAACCATGGAATTGCTTAACAGCAAAGTAGATCACAAAGATTACTTATGTGACAATTCAAAATGGGGAGTTGCACTATGCGAAAAAATAGGTTCTCCTAATTTTAAATTACTATACGACATTTATCACATGCAAATAATGGAAGGTGACGTAATTGCTACCATCAGAAAAAATAATAAATATTACGGACACTATCACACAGGGGGAGTACCCGGCAGGCATGAAATTAATGACAGCCAAGAACTCAATTACCCTGCTATTATGAAAGCAATACTAGAAACTGGGTTTGATGGGTTTGTAGCACAAGAATTTATTCCAACGAGAGAAGATAAAATGGAGTCATTGAAAGAAGGAGTATTGATTTGTGACGTGTAATATACTTTTGATATTATCACAAATAAATAATCAAAAATCAAGAAACCTAAGAATAAATAATTCTTCGTACATTATTAGTAATTGCTCTAAAGCAACAAAAAGTATTGTATCACATCCTTCTAATTGTTGAACAAATTATTAGAAAACGAAAATAATAAAATATATTTCGTGTAATTTTTTTTAGCTATTATTCGGTATATAATTCTTAATTTATATAATATTGTCAATTAGATAAAGTCTTAAAAATATCCTTTATTAGTCCTTTAAAAGGAATCAACATGATATATGGATGACTTTACGGCAATAATCTAGCTGAAATTAAACAAACTATAACGCTGGAGTGTATTTATGTGATTGAAAAAGTGCTGTGATTTCACAGTATTTATGAGTTCAATAATATTGATGATATCACATAGATAATTAATAAAGGGATATTTGTTATAAATACCCTAAGTGTAAAAATATTAACATTATTCAACTATTATGACAAAAACGAATTCAAAATTAGCTGACGAGTACACTTATGATGCTATAGTTATTGGATCAGGAATTTCAGGTGGATGGGCTGCGAAAGAGCTGTGCGAAGCAGGTTTGAAAACGATTATTCTTGAACGAGGCAGGGACGTAAAACACGTAAAAGATTACCCTACTATGAACTATGATCCATGGGACATGAAATATAAAGGGGCGCTTAGTGAGGAAGAAATGAAAGACTATCCGAAACAAAGCAGAACAGGCTACACCATAAGAGAAGAACACGCTCATTTTTTTGTAAAAGATACAGAGCACCCATATAATGAAGAAAAGCCTTTCGATTGGCATAGAGGGTATCAAGTAGGTGGTAGATCTTTGGTTTGGGGCAGGCAAAGTTACCGACTAAGCCCGATGGATTTTGAAGCTAATAAAAAAGATGGGCATGGTGTAGATTGGCCAATAAGATATAAAGATTTAGCCCCTTGGTACGATTACGTAGAATCTCATATTGGAGTAAGTGGAAGTGAAGAGGGGTTGCCACAATTACCTGATGGTAAATTTTTACCACCTTTCGAGCTAAATTGTGCCGAGTTAGATGTGAAATCTAAAATGGAAAGTTCATTTCCAGAAAGGAACTTAATAATTGGTCGTACGGCTCATGTAACAGGCCCGTTAAAAGGAAGATCGCAATGCCAGTCAAGAAACAGATGCATGAGAGGGTGTCCTTATGGAGGTTATTTTAGTAGTCAGGCCTCTACTTTACCAGCTGCTGAAGCTACTGGAAATATGACTCTTCGTCCCAACTCTATTGTTGCCGAAGTATTGTATGATGCAGAAAGTGGGAAAGCTTCTGGGGTTAAAGTAATTGATAAAGAAACCCACGAAGAGTTTATTTATAAAGCTAAAATTATTTTTGTTAACGCTTCGGCTGTAGCCTCTACCGCAATACTAATGAATAGTAAATCGGAAAGATTCCCAAATGGAATGGGAAATGACAGTGGAGAACTAGGACACAACATAATGGATCACCTAATGGGCGGTGGTGCAGGAGGAGAAATTGACGGCCTTGAAGATAAATATTATTCTGGCAGAAGACCTACAGGGTTCTACATACCTCGATTTGTGAACTTAGATGAAAAAACCAAACGAGAAGGTTTTATAAGAGGATACGGATATCAAGGAGGTGCTCAGAGAAAAAATTGGAACAGGGGAAATGGCGACTTTGAATTTGGAGAGGATTTTAAAAATGACATGTTGAAACCAGGCGGTTGGACTATTGGCATGGGAGGATTTGGCGAATGCTTACCAAACCATGAAAACAAAATGATGCTAGACTATGATAATTTAGATCAATGGGGCCAACCAACAGTAACTTTTGATGCTGAATTTAAAGAAAATGAGCAAAAAATGGTGCTCGATATAGCGAAATCAGCTGCAGAAATGCTTGAATCGGCTGGAGTAAAAAATGTTAGATCATGGAGTAATATTACTACTATTGGAAAAGGAATCCATGAAATGGGTACTGCAAGAATGGGCAGAGACCCAAAAACGTCAGTACTTAATGAATGGAATCAAATTCATGCAGTACCAAATGTATTCGTAACAGACGGAGCTTGTATGACTTCTTCGGGTTGTCAAAATCCTTCACTTACGTATATGGCCTTAACTGCAAGAGCGGTAAATCAGGCAGTAAAACTTTTAAAGAATAACTTGTTGTAAAATGGAAAGAAGAGAAGCAATAAAATCATTAACATTAGCACTAGGGTATAGTTTAGCTCCTGCTACTTTATCTGGATTGGTGACTTCGTGTGCCAAAGAAAACACAGAAACAAGACAGCCTGTTTTTTTTACATCAAAAGAAATGTATGCCGTTCAACAACTCGCAGAAGTATTTCTCCCAAAAACTGATATACCTGGCGCTACCGATTTAAATATTCATGTATTTATAGATGAATACATGGCTGCCATTCCTAATCAAAAAGACAGAGATAAATGTAAAGTTGGAGTTGAAGCTTGGATTTCGAGTTTTGAAAAAGAAACAGAAGCTCAAATTATAGGTTCAGAACTTTCTACATTTACAAAAAATGTAGAAAGTTATTTCAAAATAGATGAAAAAAAACAAGAAGAAGTTAAAGCACTTATTCGAGGAGAAGAACCAGCATCAGAGAAGGAATCTTATTTCATTTATTCCTTTCTGTTTACAATCAAAAGGTTGTCGATTTTAGGATATTATGCATCAGAAGAAATTGGTGAAAACGTTCTTTCGTACTTACCAGTACCTGGTGGTTACAAAGGCTGTATACCCGTTGAAGAAGTAGGCAATGCTTGGTCATTATGATTTTTGCTATTTTCAACTAATTACCAAGCAGTAACTCTATTAAAGTCCTGACAGCAATGTTAGGACTTTTTTTCATTATTTGCCCAAGTATTTTATTGTGCTTCATTTTTATAATTAACATACTGATTATTAACACTATTTGTCTAATAAATAAAACACAAATATCTACTTTATCCTCATTAAAACGGAATAGATACCTATTATCGGCTATATTATCGGTTTTACTTTTTTTGATACAGCTTTAAATGATTACATTCGAAGTTATAATGTGAATTATTTTCTTATAACACAAACATAATTTGTAACCATAAAAAATAACATACAAGTAATATAGTTTATATACACTAAATGTATGTGTCAACCACAGAACGAATAGAAACAATGGAAAAAGAGCAACGAAAACGCTACTGGAAAAAAAATTTAAAGTACTTGATGA
>Ga0224506_10002814_pt1 | contig 11728 bp, 8 predicted proteins | sample SF_Jan12_sed_USG_2_FD_169108 | JGI IMG/M metagenome (GOLD analysis project Ga0224506, IMG submission 169108) | Sediment microbial communities from San Francisco Bay, California, United States - SF_Jan12_sed_USGS_8_1 | ecosystem: Environmental > Aquatic > Marine > Sediment | place: USA...
TACCTTTGCTGCTAATACATTTCGTGCCAGTCCCTCACTAATGCTCATTGCAATATCAAAGCCAGTTACTCCTTTTTCAAACTCTTTTACAGTTCCATCCGGCAATGTTATTTTCACCATATTTATATTATATTTTTGTTATGTGCCAACCTCCATGTTAGAATAGCCACAAATATGCAACTTTTCTTTTTAGTTTTTCTAATTCATTTACTCATAAAATGAAGATATTGGGATTAATATTATTCTCCACTGAACCTATCAATTATTATATTGCAATTTGATTGAAATAACCATCATGCCAAAACACATTTTCAGAAGATTATTTTTACGTTTAACAGTTGTTCTTGCAGCATTAGGTATTTCATTAAATCATTCTTTAGCACAAAAAAGTGCTAAGATGTCATTTCAAAAAGGTTTCCATTTACTAACTATTGATAAACATGAAGCGATAAAACATCTATCTGACGCAATACGTCTTGATTCTAGTAATGCGGAATCCTATTATTACAGGGGGTTGGTTCAATATAAGTTAGAAGAAAATGAAAAAGCTATTGTCGATTTTAACAAAGCTTTGCACTACGATTCTACACTAAGTTCAATATACATTTATAAAGGATTTGCTTATAGAAACTTAGGGGAAATCAATAAAGCAGTAGAAGAGTTTAACACCTATTTAGATAAAAATCCTTCCGATACTTCTGCATACTCATTAATACTTCGAGGCAAGTGGAAACAACAGTCGGGAAATTTTTCAGGAGCTATTAAAGACTATGATATGGCTGTAGCATTAAAACCTATTGAAGAAAAATATTACTATTATCGTTTTCTTTCTTTGTATAAAAAGCAAAACTATAAAATAGCATTGAAGGAAATTGATAAAGTTATAGCATTAAATCCCAAATTCTATGGATATCAGTTTTATAAAGGAAATACTCTATATCACTTAAAATCCTATGAAGAAGCTATTATATATTACAATAAATCATTGGTATTAAACGACTATAATTCCGATGCCTATTTCCAACGAGGTTTAGCTTTTGAGCAGATTAATAATTATGAAGAAGCTATTGAGAGCTATAACATGGCTATTATTATGAACTCCAATGATGGAGTTTACTACTCTAAACGAGGTAATAGCAGGTATGAACATGGAGATAGAAGAGGCGCATGTGACGACTGGGATCATGCAAATACATTGGGATATTACGAAGATTACAAAAAAATGAAAAAACTATGCGATTAACTTTTAATCGACAAAAAAACATTGGAATTTGCAACTATTAAACAACTAAAAAAAAACAATGGATAATAAAAAATTTTTACCCGTAGTAATTGTTACTGTCATTAGCTTATTTATACTAATAGCTTTTTCTTCAAGTATATTTTATACAGTTGAAGCAACAGAAAGAGCCGTAATCTTCTACAAATTTTCAAGAGGTCTAAATAAAGATGATGTCAAAACTCCAGGATTACATATAAAAGCTCCATGGAATGAAGCTTACGTATATGATGTTTCTGAAAACAAGCAAGAAGAAGGCATGGATGTATTGGACAAAAATGGTTTATCAATTTCAGTGGATGTTACGCTTCGTTTTTATCCATTATACGATAAAATTGGATACATCCATGAAAAATTTAACGTTTCTTATGTTGAAAAATTAGTGATTCCTGAAGTAAGATCGTCAGTTAGACAAGTAATGGGTAGATATTCCGCAGAAGAAATTTACTCAACAAAAAGAGGCGAGGTAGAAACATCAATTATTACTGAAACTAGTGAAGTGTTAATAGCCAACAATATTCAAATGAGAGCTTTGCTTATCCGTTCCATTAATCTTCCTGCACAAATTAAGCAAGCTATCGAAAACAAATTGGAACAAGAACAAGAGGCGTTGGCTTACCAATTTAAGTTAGATAAAGAAAAAAGTGAGGCTGAAAGAAAAAGAATAGCTGCAGATGGAGAAGCTGTTGCCAACAAAATAATCAACAGTAGTTTAACTCCTGAATTACTTAAAATGAGAGGTATAGAAGCCACTTTGGAGCTTGCCAAATCGCCAAACTCTAAAGTAGTAGTAGTTGGTAGTGGTAAAGATGGTATGCCTTTGATTTTAGGAAATAATTAAGTAACTTATTTGTGATTTTGAGGGTTTAGTAAGCTTTACTTTTATTTAAAGATTTGCTAAATTCGCAATCTTATTTATAATCTATAAAACAATAATTAAATGTCTGACAAAGCTCATATCAACTTCAACGATCAAACCTATGAATTACCTGTAATTGAAGGTAGTGAAAATGAAAAAGCCATTGATATTAGTAAACTAAGGGGGGAGAGTGGTTTAATCACAATTGATCCTGGTTTCAAAAACACGGGTTCTACAAAAAGTGAAATTACTTTTTTGGATGGTGAAAAAGGAATACTAAGATACAGAGGCTATTCAATAGAAGATCTTGCAGAAAAATCGAGCTTTATTGAAGTTTCTTACTTGTTGATTTATGGAGACCTACCAACTCCTGAACAATTGAGTGATTTTGAAAATGAAATTAAACTACACACATTAGTTCATGAAGATATTAAAAAAATATTAGAAGGGTTTCCTTCTAATGCACACCCAATGGGTGTATTATCTTCTTTGGTTACTTCGCTTACTGCCTTCTATCCCAAATCATTAGACCCTAATAGATCTGCAGAAGCTGTTGACAGAAGTATCATTAGAATATTGGCAAAAATGCCAACTTTTGCTGCTTGGGCTTATAAAAATGAAGTGGGACATCCTGTAAATTATCCTGACAATAACTTAGACTATTGTTCTAATTTCTTGAAAATGATGTTTTCGCTACCCTCAGAGAATTATGATATTGATCCAGTAGTGGCTAATGCATTGGACAAACTTTTAATACTACATGCTGATCATGAACAAAATTGTTCAACTTCAACAGTACGTATTGTTGGTTCATCACATGCTAGTTTGTATGCCTCTATATCAGCAGGTATTAATGCACTATGGGGTCCTTTGCATGGTGGCGCAAATCAAGCAGTGATAGAAATGCTTGAAAATATTAAAAAAGATGGTGGCGACACTAAAAAGTGGATGGCTAAGGCTAAGGACAAAGATGACCCTTTCCGTTTGATGGGCTTTGGGCATAGAGTTTATAAAAACTTTGATCCTAGAGCAAAAATTATCAAAAAAGCAGCTGATGATGTATTAGAAAAATTAGGTGTAAATGACCCCATTCTAGATATCGCCAAAGGGCTTGAGGAAGAAGCACTTCGCGATCAATATTTTGTGGATCGTAAACTTTATCCAAATGTAGACTTTTATTCAGGTATTATCTACCGAGCATTAGGTATTCCTGTTGAAATGTTTACAGTAATGTTTGCCATAGGTAGGCTTCCTGGATGGATAGCTCAATGGAAAGAAATGAGAGAAAACAATGAACCTATAGGTAGACCTCGACAAGTATACACTGGACATAACGTTAGACCTTATCCAAATAAATAAATTGAAATTCAACATAATAAAAGGTTCTTTCAGAAGAACCTTTTTTATTTCTCAAAAATATAAAAATGGATTTAGAAAAAGCTTTTGAGTCAGCAGTCATCAAATCTAAAGAACTAACTCAACGTCCTTCAAATGATGAATTACTAAAGCTTTATGCATTATACAAGCAATCTACATTTGGAGATAATACAAGTAACCGTCCAGAAGGGTTCGATTTTAAAGGAGCTGCAAAACATGATGCTTGGGGTGGATTAAAAGGTATGTCTCCTGAAGAAGCCATGGGACAATACATTAGTCTAGTACAGGAATTACATAACAAATAGTAATCATTGAATCTATTTTATCAACCAGACATCGATAATGGAGTACATTTTTTGGACAATGAAGAGTCTAGACATGCTGTTAAAGTGTTACGTTATAAAAATGGAGATAAATTAAATATCGTTAATGGAAAGGGTACTTTTTTTAATGGAGAAATTACCGATGCTAACTCCAAAAAATGTCACTTTAAAATAATAGATCAAAAAGCTTCTCCAAAACAGAATTACAACATCCATATCGCAATTGCTCCTACAAAAAATATTGAACGTATTGAGTGGTTTGTGGAAAAAGCAATTGAAATAGGAATTCACGAAATCAGTCTAATTATTTGTGATAATTCCGAAAGAAAAGTAGTAAAGACAGAACGACTGATGCGAAAAGCCGTTAGTGCTATGAAACAATCCATTAAAGCTCATCTTCCTACAATTAATACACCTATCCATTTTAACAAATTTATTCAAACCAATATTATAGGCGAAAAATATATCGCTAATGTAGACTTTGATAATCCTACAAGTCTATACTCTTCTGCATCAAAAAACTCTAATTATTGTATTCTTATTGGTCCTGAAGGAGACTTTTCCGAAAAAGAGCTAGAAATGGCCTTAAATCATGACTTCAAGAAAGTAAGCTTAGGGAATAGTCGTTTAAGAACTGAAACTGCTGGAATATCAGCTTGTCACATTTTGAATTTGATTAATCCGTAATTATTATACGTTTTTTCACTTGAATGCTACCCGATGTAACACTCAAAATAAACATGCCAGTACGAACAACATCAGGATCAATTTCTATTTTTCCTGAACTAAGTTCTGAGACCTCCACTTTGTGCGTATAAACCATCCTTCCCAAAGCATCTGTAAGTGTAATCACAACATTTTTATCAATGGGGAAACGGCTAAATCCTATAGTGAATTTATTGTTATCACTAGGATTAGGGTAAACCTGAACTTCATAGCTACCAAAGACATCATATTCCACCATAATCACCTTTGAGTAGCTAAATGCTCCATCAAAATCTGTTTGCATCAATCTATAGTACGATTTGCCTATATAAGGATGAGCATCAATAGCCGAATAGGTTATAGACTCACTGCTATTTCCTGCTCCATCTACTATTGCTACTTGCTCAAAATTCTGACCATTAAAAGAACGTTCTATACTGAAATAGTCGTTGTTAATTTCAGATGCGGTTACCCAGGTTAAAACGATCTCGTCATTTCCCAATTTACCATCAAAACTCACCAATTCTATTGGGAGTGCATTCAACCCAAGTGCAGAGCCGAACCCTACAGGACTAAACGATGTAAAAGTAGCGGTAATACTTCCTGTTCCTCCGACACCTGTTGTTGAACCAGGGGTGATTGTAGTAGGTAACACTTCCCATTCTGGCGTAATACTGTTATAATGTACAGCCACCAAATCTTGCCCTACTCCAGTGGTGAGATCAGTAATTACACTCCTCTCAGCATCTTTCCAATAAAACGTTAGGTCTGCAGAAGTAACATCAACTGTATTGTTGGCAACTTCCCAATATTCAGTGCCACTTACATGATCAAGTCCTGATGCAGGTAAATTAGCTGGAAAAGGAGCTGCTATGTCAAAGTATTGTGCCGTAAATTCGGTGGTAGCACTTCCGCCCACAATAGTGGTGACATCAACTGGTGCCCAAAATGCTCCATCACCTGTTGGAAAGCCAAAATCTGTATTGCCAATTTTTTTCATAGGGCCATCCACATAACTTAATGCATTACCTCCTGTGCTAGTTCCTCCACTATTTACCGTGATAAAATTAGTGGCATCTGAAGTTACAATACCCGAAGTAAAAGTAATTGCTCCTCCAATAATTGCAGGTGCAGCCGTGGTAACACCACCACTGGTATTATTGATAATAAGGTTATTAAAAGTGGTAGTAGAAGTGCCACTAATTGTTTGTGCAGCAGCTCCATCAAGTGTTACAGTTTGAGCACCAGGTGTAACACCTGCTGTAAAAGTTCCATTATTTGCCCAATTGCCAGCTACCGTAAGATCAAAGCCATTAACGTCTAATGTCGATGTGCCATCTATAGTTACTGTACCATTAATATCTAAGGGTGCTGCTACTGTTTTGATACCCGAAGTTGATGCTGTTAAATTATAGTAAATAGAAGAGGAAGGGGTAATTATGGCTTGAGCACCTGCCCCATTATATTCTACGATGTTACTACTAGAAGAAGCATTGAGTGTGCCTCCATTGGCAAACAAAGTTCCTCCAACTTTTAAAATGGAATGAATGGTGTTTGTCCATGTATTGGTAGCATCTTTATCTATTAAATTATCGGTAATCGAAATACTCCCATTATTCGTTATTATGATGGAAGCATCATTTATGTTAAAATCTCCGGCCGTAATGTGTAAAACAGCCGTAGTAGCTATTGTTTTGTTACCATTAATTATGTTAATATCGTTGCCTGTAACAGCAATTGTTCCTGTGCCGTCAAGGGTTGTATTAGACCCTTGAATATCTAAAGATTTAGTGCCTCCTAAATAAGTGCCATTAACCGTAATATCTCCATTAACATTTAAAATTCTGTTAGTTGTTGTTACCGTTCCTCCTGCATCTATTACAATATTTTTGATGGTTTCATCACCTGTAAGCGTTACCACATGCGTGTTCAATATTCTTGCACTTTCAGTAGTGCCTGGAACCAACCCTGTAACCCAAGTAGAGCCTGTAGACCAATCACCCGTTTGAGCAGAATTAATAATAATATACTTAATAACATCTATGGAAAATGCGGGGGCTGCTGCACAACCCGTTTTTTGTGCTACCACACTTACATTGCCCACACCAGCTGTGCCCCAATCAACAGTTATGCTATTGGTTGTGCCACCAGAGGCTTGTGTGCCACCAGTTATAGTCCAAGTATAAATATATCCTGTTTGAGCAGTTACGGAATAGGCTTCTCCAAGAGTTAATTCGGATACATAGATTTTGCCAGCAATTGCGGTTGGGGCAATGGAGTTAATATTAACAGAAAGTGTTTGAGTAGCACCTATGGTACAACCATTACTTGCCACCACACTTACACTGCCAACTTGCCCTGTCGAACCCCAATCAACCGTAATACTATTGGTACCTTGCCCTGTAATTAGTGTTCCTCCAATAATAGTCCAAGTGTAGGTGTCTGCTCCTATTACTGTATATGCACTACCCGTATCAGAGGTACATACTTCCGTATTTCCTGAAATTGTAGGAGTAGTTGGTGCAGTACAGTTTGTGTCATCTCCAAAAGCATACTGAGCCCCCATTGTACTTAACCCTGTTCTCTGTGCTATTGGAGAAGCAACTGTAGCATGTGTACCTTCTGCAATCCAATTACTACCTGAATTTGCTCTTGTTAAGAGTCTAGTTGTTGCCGTTATAGGGAAAGCGGTAAAACCAGTACCACTTAAGTCAAGATCGAATGTATTGGTGAGTCCTAGATTAAAACCATTTGCTATTGACATGTCCCAATAGCCATCAGCAAATGTATTATAAATAGTTGCAGCACCATCTACAAGGCTTAATCCTGCATTCCCTGGGCTTGATTCAATAAATTGAAACAAAAGGGTACCCCCCGTAGTTATGCCAGCAAAAGTAATCGTGGCCATTCTTGGGCTACTGGCTGTGCCTACGGGAAAATTGATCCCTACTCCTGTTGTAGAGTTAGCCACCCACCTTTCGAATAACCCAATAATTTGACCTGAGGTATAGGTTAAGGTGCCTTCAACCCCGGTGCCTGTTCCTAGCGTTAATTTATTTGCTCCAGCATCAATAACTCCGGAGGTAAAGGTTAATATATTAGATACAATAACATTACTTGCAAGGGTTAGTGTTCCTGAGGTTTTGTTTAGTGTAAAGTCAAAGAATGTTTCGTCAATAAAAGAAGTAATTGTTTGTGCACCCGCACCATTAAACGTGACCAAATTAGAATTTTCTGTAAATAACCCTCCAGTATTGGTAAAATCACCTGCTATGCTTAAATTATCTGCACCCGTATCTAGTTCACCACTGGTTATGGTTAAACTTCCTGAAATAATAAGGTTGCCAGGAGTAGTTTTTGCACCCGTGCCTTCAATTATAAGGTTATAATAAGTTGAGCCAGTGGGTAGTTTGGTGGCTTGTCCACCGTCTTTATTATAAATTACTGTGTTTCCTGTTGCTGATGCTGTTAATGTTCCACCACCATTAAGTAAATTATTAGCTATTTTTAATGTTGAATTATCAGCATTTACCCACGTAGCAGAGGATCCTTTAAGGTCTTGATTTATAATAATATTTCCATAATTAGTAACTGTAATACTGCCTGACATATCAATATTATTTATGATAGTTAGGTTGGCTGAGGCTAATATAGTAGCATCAGCCTCTATTGCAAGGCCTGCAGGAGAATTGTTTACACCCGTTCCATCTATTGTTTGACCTACACCTCCTGTAATAACTATGCTTCTATTTCCAGCATAGATGCCATTTAAAAGTAAATTACCATTAACCGTAATGTCTCCTTTATTATTATCATCAAATACACCTCCCGTATCTACCGTTAGGTTGTTAATGGTTTCTGTACTAGAAAGTGTAACCGTAGTACCGCTGCTTACTACTAGATTATCAGTTGGAGCTGGATAGTCTATTCCTTCCACCCCTGGGTTAGTATTACCATAGGTATGACCATGGTTCAAGTCTCCAGATTCGATTGAAGTAAAAGTAGTTTGCGCATGCAAATTATTTACCACAATAAACAATAGGAAATTTATAATAAATAGTCTAACTATAAATTTCATAATTAACATTTATTTTCGTTTTCAAGTAAAAGGTAACCAAATTTATTATAAATTAAAAAATTGTGCTTATTCTACAATATGTAAACAAGCACTAAAAAAGGCTTATGATGAAAAATATTTATGTCTCGTTATTCTCAATTCGACAAAACATTCCTTAAACCACAGTATTTACATTACAATGGAGACAATGATTTGATAAATGAATAATAGAATATATCTTGTTGGATTATTCATTAATATTTTTCTATGGTGCTTAATTATATCTGGATAGGTTTTTTCCTTATTGCATTTGTGGTTGCCTTAATAAGGCTTATTTTTTTTCAGGATTATGAGGTTTTTCCTAATTTGGTGAATTCCACTTTTGAAACCTCAAAATTGGGCTTCGAAATTTCCATTTATCTTACAGGCGTGATGTCGCTTTGGTTAGGAATTATGAAAATCGGTGAAAAGGGAGGAATTGTACCTCTCCTAGCCAAAGCCGTAGGTCCTTTTTTTAATAGGTTGTTTCCAGAAATTCCAAAAAACCATCCTGCTACTAGCTCAATAATCATGAACTTTTCGGCTAATCTTTTAGGATTAGATAATGCTGCTACTCCTCTAGGCCTGAAAGCTATGAAAGAATTACAAGATCTTAATCCACAAAAAGATACCGCCTCCAATGCACAAATTATGTTTTTGGTTTTAAACACTTCTGGGTTAACGATTATTCCCTTAACCATTATGCTTGATCGTTCCATTATGGGGGCAGCTAATCCTACCGATGTATTTATCCCAATTATGTTAGCTACTTTTTTCTCAACAATAGTAGGGTTAATCACGGTATCGATCATGCAAAAGATAAACCTTTTTGATAAGGTAATTATGGCTTACATAACTGGATTAACTGCATTTATGCTAGGCATCATTTACTACTTTTCATCATTACCACCTGAGCAAGTCAGTCAAGTCTCTACCACAGCTAGTGGAGTAATTATTTTTAGTGTCATTATTTTCTTTTTATTATTGGCACTCTTTAAAAAAATAAATATCTACGAAACATTTATTGACGGTGCCAAAGAAGGGTTTGAAATAGCGGTAAAAATCATACCCTACCTTATTGCTATTTTGGTAGCTATTGGTGTTTTTAGAACTTCAGGTGCGTTAGATTTTATAATTAATGGGATAAAAACATTGGTAGAATTTTCTGGACTGGACACTCGTTTTGTAGATGCATTGCCCACAGCACTAATGAAACCACTTAGTGGAGGTGCTGCAAAAGGAATGATGATTGACACCATGAAAGAATTTGGTCCTGATTCATTTGCTGGTCGACTTTCAAGTGTATTTAGAGGTGCTACTGAAACCACTTTCTTCATAATTGCCGTTTATTTTGGATCGGTAAACATTAAAAAAACTCGTTATGCTGTTGGTGCAGGTTTGATTGCTGATTTAGCTGGAATTATAGCTGCAATTTTTATCGGTTACTTATTTTTCGGCTAATAATAAATTTATTTAATTTTTGATAAGCACAATTAAAGAGAATAAAGTATATTTATGGAAATGACTTTAGATATGAGTGACAATCAGAAAACAATTTACGATAATGCCAAGAGTCATTTCTTAGGCAACTTTCCAGACAACCTCCCCATAGAACAAGCATATGTACATATAGGTATGTATTTGGGTTGGGTAATTGAAAACGAACTGTATTCCGAATATTTCGAAGAAGAAGCTGAAATACAAATATTTAGGTTTAAAAGAAGAGAGATTTCTTGTACAATATTAAGTGAGGTTTGGGATGGATATTTGGGTCATGAACTTTTCAATAAAGAAGGTAATATGTTTACTTATTATTACTATGGTGGTGGACTTTATAAAGGTGATTACGACCAAACGTTAGTAAAAGAATTACCTTCCATCTATCATGTTGATGATAGTTGGAATAATTATGAAAAGATGGCTGATCGAATTAAAATGCGATATGAAGATTGGAAAAAAATGATACAGGGTTAAATCAACCCTTTACTTTTTCTCATTTATTGTCACTCCAGTCTGCATATCGTATAATGACCTTGATATAAGTTGCAATCCTTTACTTTTATCAATGTATTTTACATTATAGTTTATTGCCAATACACCAAAATCATTGCTAATAGTAAGTACGTCTGGCGGATAAAGTAATGTGACTGAGCGTTCCCACCCCAAAGTTAAATCCTTGTTAACTTTAAATAAGTGCGATTCCATAGGCTTGTCAAAATAATTTGCACTATAAACTAAAAAGTAACTACCTCCTTCACTATCACTAATCTTCATTATCCGAATATTTTGTAATGAATCTAATGCAAAAGCTGCACTATCTAAACTATATTTATTTAGAGTATCAGTTTGGTGAGATGGGGTAATGCTGGCATAATAAATACTAGGGGCGTCTGTGAAATCGTAATTTAAACCATATGTAAATCGAAGCGAATCATTTACTTCTTGTTTTCCATAATATATATATAAATTATCTTTTTTTAGTGTGATTACTTCACTACTATCTCTTTCAAATAATGGAATAGAGTCTGACTTAAAAACTATCCATTTACTTTTATTCTTCAGGGCTTCAAACTCATTTTCTAATTCAAGCTTATTTTGGTCTACAAAATCATTTTTATCCTGAATGAACTTCTTTAGTCCATCAACATCTCCATAGCGTTCATTAACTAATAACTTATAGTTTAAACTCTCTTCATCCAAATCATAGGAAGAAATGTGGTTATTGATTAAAACATCTATTTCATCTATTAATTTCAATGAATTTGTAGTCAAAGCAAGTTGCTGATCTATATTAACTGAGTCAATGAATTTTTGACTTTCCAATCTTTTAGATAAATATGTTAACTCTGCTTTTTTTAAAGAAAATAACACTAGTGGGAAAGGGTTATTATCGTAATTATTAATATGAATTTTCAATAATTCATCCTCATGATTGGTTAATTCATTAATTACATTTAAAGATTCTTTATTAACCTTTCTATAAAGTTCATCAAGTTCTTTATCATATTTAACCAATCCATTATGCATAGGAATAATTTCTTTTTCAATTACGTCAATCGTCATTATTACCCATGCATCATAATTCCATA
>Ga0224506_10002815_pt1 | contig 11728 bp, 10 predicted proteins | sample SF_Jan12_sed_USG_2_FD_169108 | JGI IMG/M metagenome (GOLD analysis project Ga0224506, IMG submission 169108) | Sediment microbial communities from San Francisco Bay, California, United States - SF_Jan12_sed_USGS_8_1 | ecosystem: Environmental > Aquatic > Marine > Sediment | place: USA...
TTCGGAAGCAATAATAGAAAATATTGATGCGTCAAATAGTAAAGCACAAAGTATACTGGATATTTCAAGTAATGAAATTGTTTTTTCAATACCCATTGATGGGTTTGTGTTTGAAAAAGAATTAATGCAAGAACACTTTAATGAAAAGTATATGGAAACTGAAAAATTTCCAAAATCTACATTTTTAGGAAAATTTTTAGGGTTTGATGTCAATAAAAAAGGAGAGCAAAAAGTTACTGCAAGTGGAAAGTTAATGATTCATGGTATCGAAAGAAAAATAAGTGTTGAAGGAGAAATGATCGTAGAAGGGAATAAAATTAAATTGAATAGTAATTTTAAGGTAAAATTGAAAGATTATAAAATTGCCATACCACAACTACTTTGGCAAAACATTGCAGAAGAGGTGGAGGTTGAATTATTATTTGAATACACCAAAATCAATTAATTCATGTTAAATAAAATCACATTACTCTTCACATTACTATTTAGCTGTTCAATAGCTAATGCACAAGACAACTTAATGAGCTTACTAGATGACGATTCTAATGAAAAAAAAGAGGTGACGTCTGTTTTTAAAGGAACAAGGGTTTTGCTAGGGCATAGTACGAAACTTAGGAAGAAAAATGAATTAGAACTTCTTATTTCACATAGATTTGGAGCGCTTAATTCAGGAGCGTATGAATATTTTGGACTTGATGCTTCTTCGATTAGGATAGGATTAGAGTATGGGGTTACGAATAATATTAATGTTGGATGGGGAAGGAGCTCGAATGACAAAACTTATGATGGATTTATAAAATATAAAATTATTTCTCAGAGTAGCGGTCAAGGAGGTATGCCAATTTCTATCGCTTGGTTTTCAAATATTGCTGTAAAAACATCTCCTCAAGCAAAAGTCGATTCTACGTATGAATTTAAAGAAAGACTTTCATACACGCATCAGTTACTTGTTTCTCGTAAATTTTCTTCAGGTACTTCAATTCAGTTAATGCCTACTTTTGTATATAGAAACAGACCAAGTGATTTAACCGACCAGGATCAAATGTTTATTATTGGAATAGGAGGAAGGCAAAAATTAACAAAAAGTTTAACGTTAAATTTTGAATATTTTCATCGTATTAATCCTGTGGAAGAAAATACTGAATGGTATTTGGCGGTTAATCCAGCAGGACAAAATGGAATTGAAAAGGACTGTTTTGCAATAGGATTTGATATTGAAACAGGGGGGCATGTATTTCAAATACAATTTACCAATTCTATATTGACCAATGAACGAGGATTTCTTACCGAAACGTTTGATGACTTTTGGTCAGGTGACATTCATCTAGGGTTTAATATTTCTAGGACCTTTCAATTTTAAGTATAGAAATTAATAGATCAACGTTCCGAACTATAATTCGGAACGTTGATCTATTTTAAGGGAATGTTAACTCGAATTATTCATAAATGTCTAAAAAAGGCTTTCAAGTTACTGTTAAAACGTTTTGGTAAAATATAGGGAAAATTGCATCACCCAAATTTGGGTGATGCAATTTAACTCTATTATTACTCAAAATCTGTATTTCGGGGTCGAGACAGGCATTATTAAGCTTTAGGATCTTTGCCGTCATGAATAATGCAGGTTAAGTATGTTATCCGTTATCAGAAGAAATTCTATTTTTTTCGTCCTCAAGTCCTGTTTTTCTCCTTCTAGATTTCACATTCTGGTTGCCTATATTGTAGGTAAAACCAACTTTAAACCTTCGAGAATCACCCATTCCTCGGATATTTAAGTCAACATTGTTGTAATTACTAGAACCACTCCACTTCTGAGAAAACAATATATCGTTTAGTCCAACGGTTAAGTTGGCCTTTTTGTCAAACAATGATTTTTTTATCCCCATATTTATGCTGTACAGTTCATCTATTATAAATGTTCCTCCCCAAACCGAAGGAGAGTTATACCACCCAGAAAGCTCAAATTTAAACCCTTTTGGTAGCATAAAATTATTCTGTATATATACGTTGAATGTAGTCACATTAATGTTTAATTGATTATTGAGACTTAATTCTGATTCATAAAACACTTTATTCAAATTCACGCTTGTATAAGTACTCCACCATTTCGTAATATTATACGGAGCACTGATATTTAGCCCATAATTTTTACTGGTAGCAAGATTTTGATTTTGTAATAATGTAGTGCTGTCATTTACCTTCTCAATTACTTTTGCAAAAAAGTCATTAGTAACACTATAGCTTAGTTTGGTGTTTATTGTAGATTTAAAAGTGTGTGTCGCTTGTATATTATGTGTGTATTGTGGGCGAATAAAAGGGTTTCCTTTTTCGTATGTTAATTGATCTAACTGAAATTCAAAGGGGTTTAAATCCTGATAGTTAGGTCTATCAATACGCCTACTATAATTCACACCAAACTGATTATCCTTATTCATATTGTACGTAATACCGCCACTTGGAAACAAATCGGTATAGCTTCTTTCTACTAATCCGTCATTTATTGGCAAATAGCTATCTAAATCTCCTTTCGATAGTGTGCTTTCCATACGTACTCCTGCATTTAGAGAAGTTTTCTCACCTAGTTTGGTGAAATAAGTGGCATAAACGGCTGTGACTTGTTCGGTATAGGTGAAATCACTTGTTCTATTTATGTCTATCGTAGGTATTGCCCCATTTAGATCAAATTGATCAAATGAGTTGCCTGTAATGATATTAGAGTATTTTGCTCCAGCAGAAATTTTTCCTTTTTCTAAAGGAACTTCGTAATCTAATTTAGCTGTTTTTATATCTATTTGAGTAGTTTGATTGTTTTCAAAATATTCTCCAAAAATCAATTCATCACTTGAGGGAGATAAATATTCATTTGGTTGATACATGTAGGCGGTGTTGAAGTAATAGCCATAGTCAAAATCTACATTTAATGAGGCTCCTTTACTGCCTTTGTACTGATAATTTAAATTGGCATTAGCACTATTTGTTGATCGCGCTCTCTCATTGTTGGCTTCTAATATAGTGTTTATAGTCCCAGAAGTGAGGTCTCCCATTTGAGTACGTGAATCACTATCCCATGTACCATCACTCATGTTTCCATTGATCACTACGCCAATAGTATGTTTTTTATTAATATAGAAATCTGTACCACCTCTATATCCAAATCCATCGTATGTCCAAACCCGGTCTCCTTTTTGATGAAAAAAACCTTCCCCTTGCTCTCGATCTATCTCTTGGTGATTCCACCCTGCCAAATCAGAGTAGTTGAAGCTCCCATATAAGCTAACTTTTTTTTCTTTATGATTTATATTAACACTGCCATTTTTTCGCTCTTTTACGCCAATATTGTAACCAGCAGTAAAAGTGGCATTGGTACCTAAATTTTTATCCCGTTTTAACACAATATTGATGATGCCAGCATTTCCTTCAGCTTCATATTTTGCAGAAGGATTTGTAATCAATTCTATCGACTCTATTTGGTCAGATTGCATACCCCGTAGCATTGCCGTTAAATCTTCACCACTTAGTTGACTAGGTTTTCCATCTATATATATTCTCACACCACTTTTTCCTTGTAAAATAATATTATCATTATTGTCAATAATTACACCTGGTGATTTGCGTAATAGTTCCATTCCATCACTTCCAGAAGCATTTGGGCTACTTGATACATTAAAAACAGTTTTGTCGGGCTGTATTTCTATCATTGGTCTTGAAGCAGAAATCTGCACTTCGTCAAGCTTCTTTATCGCAGTAGATAAAGAAATTTCAGGTAGCTTTATTGTTTCACCTTCTTCAAGTATAAATGTTTCAGAAACATATTCTCGATATTGAATACTGCTTACTTGTACATTATATGTCCCAGGAGTAATGTTTAAAAACAAGAATGAGCCATCATCTTTCGAAAAATCAGCTTTCACTAATATAGAATCTTTGTCAAGCAACATGAGTGTGACAAATGATGCAGGGCTGCCATTTTCTTCTAATAATTTCCCCGAAATAGCGCCCGTCCCACTTTGTGCAAATGTTGTTATTGTAGCACAAAGTGCAAAAAAAAGAGTGTAAATTGTTTTCATGAGTTTTTTGAGTTTTTTGTTATATTTAGTAGACGATAGATAATTGTAAGTGGTCTTTGCTATTGGGTGGAAGGGAGATACGAGTCATTATTGGTTGTTTTTTTGGTATGAATGGGAGGGTGTTAATGTAATAAATATGAATATTGAACGTTTTAGAGAATATTGTATGTCAAAAATTGGAGTGTCTGAAGAATTTCCTTTTGATCATAAAACACTTGTCTTTAAAGTTGCAGGAAAAATGTTTGCCCTTACTGATGTAGATGATTTCACAAGTATTAATTTAAAGTGCGACCCTGAAATGGCAGTTGAATTGAGAGAGCAATTTGATGCTGTTGCTCCAGGATATCACATGAATAAAAAACATTGGAATACGATAACTATTGATGGCTCTTTTTCAGAGGTACTTCTCCAACAATGGATTGACAATTCGTATGATTTGGTAGTTGATAAGTTGTCAAAAAAAGAGAAAGCACTACTTTCTTCTTTTTTATAATTTTATTATAAATATCTGAAAAATAGATTGTTGATAAGTCTTTATTAAATTATAAGATTTAATATCATAAGTATTTGCTATTGAACCTGTCACTTATAATATAACTAATTTTATATTCCTTTTATTAATTAAAAAAATCAACCTATTTTTGAAGATTGGTATGTTCTGTAGTGCCTACTCAATAAAAATAAATGTAATTTGAGTAGAGAAGCTGCATTTTAATAGGCGAATGAAGCATTTTTATAAATTTTTGGTTGTATTGTTTTTTAGCAGCATGTTCTACTCATGTTCAGAGAGAATGATATGCCCTGCATATCAAAGTGCATTTATTCATGATCAGAGTACACTTGATCGTCATTTTAGCTATTTTGGAGAAGACTCTCTCCCTAAAAATATGCTTACGGCTAGTAAGGATAAATTTTTACTTATTGAAAAACAGCCTTATAAAAAGAAATTAAGGAGTTTTAATACTGTGCCAATGAAAACGATCTACCCAGTGTTAGATGATTCTTTAGCTTTGGTAGGTGATGTGAAAATGCTAGCAGAAATGGATGTGGTGGATTCTGTAGCATTGGATAGTGTCGTCCAAAATGAATATCCTTGGAAAGAAAAATTCAATGTTGATCAGGAATTTTATTTCCATTATTTCAATGATATATTAGTTTACCCTTCTGAAAGAGCTCAAGCGGAGATGAGTAGGCGAGAAAAAAGGAAAAGGAGTAAAGCTTCAGGAGAAAAACAAAAATTCTTTAAACGTATCTTTGGAAAGAAAAAAGATAAAAAAAAGGAGGCTAAACTTAGCGATGAAGATGAATCACTTGATGATAAATCATCAAAGAAAAAAGGTCTTTTTGGTAATAAGAAGAAAAACAAAGAAGAAAAGATAGATACAGATGAAGAACAAACTGATTCAGATGTGCCAGCAACTGAAGAAGATGATGATGATGAAGATGATGATTTTTAATTTTCCTCGCTTATAATACACTATATTGTTATGTAACATTTGTTACATAAAATGATTTTTGTCATGTCTATTGATGAAGATCATCACTTAAATTATATTATATTGATTTTAGTTTTACATTTGAAATCAATAAATAAGATAGGTGATGAGAAAAATAATAATTTATGTAGCATTAATAGTTAGTGGTGTCACACAACTACAAGCTCAATTTACATTTTCAGGTGAATACAGGCCAAGAGCGGAATATCGTCATGGATTTGCGAATATTCCAGACACCAAACAGAAACCTGCTTTTTTTACCGATCAACGTTCTCGAATCAATTTATACTATCAATCGGAAAAGTATGATGTAAAAATCGTATTGCAAGATATTCGTACGTGGGGTAGCCAGCCACAGTTAGTGGCTAATGATGGCGCAACCACAACCATACATGAAGCGTGGGGACAAATTAAGCTAAATAGTTGGTTTTCGGCAAAGTTTGGGAGACAGGAAATTAGTTATGATGACCAACGAATTTTCGGAAGCGTAGGCTGGGCGCAACAGGCTAGAAGTCACGATGCTGCTATTTTTAAGGTAAATAGCAATGGTTATAAAGTAGATGTTGGAATAGCTTATAATCAAGATAGTCCGCAAAACACTCATAGTTATTATACAGTAGCCCCCAGTTACAAAACCTTCCAATATATATGGGCGCATAAGGATTTTGATGCACTAGGTGTTAGCTTTTTGTTTTTAAATTTAGGAAATCAAGGAGGGACACTAATTCCACAAGATTATAAAACCTACTACCAACAAACAGTTGGAGGTCGTTTTACTTATAAAAAGGATGCTTTTTCAGCGAATGCAGCTACTTATTCTCAATTTGGAGAGATGACTAATGGCACCACTAAACTAAACGGATTATTATTCAGTATTGATGCAGGGTATACTTTTGCAGAGAAACACACATTAGTAGCAGGATTTGAGCATATTTCTGGAAACGATGAGGTTACCAATGTCGTAAATAGAAATCAGGCGTTTAACCCGTATTTCGGTACTAACCACAAATTTAATGGTTTAATGGATTATTTCTATGTAGGTAATCATTTGAACAATGTAGGACTCAATGATATTCAGTTTGGGTATAAAGGCAAATTCACTGAAAAATTTAATGCTGGAATCATGGCTCATTTATTTTCATCTGACGGTAATATTGAGAATACAATAAATGGAGGACTTATGAATAGACAGTTAGGTACTGAAATTGACATTACAGGTGGATATAAGTTGTATAAAGATGTTTCAATAGCATTTGGTTATTCACATATGTTATCAACAGACACTATGGTTGAGTTAAAAAATAGTGGTGACAAAGATGAAACAGCTAATTGGGCGTGGTTAATGATAACCATAAAACCCACATTTTTTACAACAAAAGAAAAGGAGAAAGAATAATGCCGATAAAGAGTTATTTAGTTTTCCCACATGTAGGAAAAAAAGAAATTTTAATAGAGACATTAGGTGATTTGAATTGGTGTGAAATACTGCCTTCTGAAAATAAAGAACTTATTGTATTAGTTACTGATACAAAAAACGAAAATGAAGAAGAAAAGTGCTTCAAAATAATTAACACAATTCCAGCGCTTGATCATCTCACACTAGTTTCAGGTTTTGAAGAAAATGCTAATAATGTTAATAAATAGCCATTATGAATAGAAGAGAGTTTATTAAACGAATGGCCGCTGCATCAGCTATTACAGCAGCCGTAGCGATGTTTCCAGGGATAGTTTTTGCGAAAGAACAAATGCAAAATTTACCTGATGGAGATATTTTATGGAAGAAGTCACCATGTCGTTTTTGTGGAGTAGGTTGTGGTTTGAAAATAGGGTTGCAAGAGGGCAAGGCAGTAGCTGTAAAAGGAGATCCAGAATCGTCAGTAAATAAAGGGTTGTGTTGTGTGAAAGGGTATCATTCGGTCATGGCTTTATATGCAAAAGATAGACTTACAAAACCATTAGTTCGTAAAAATGGCAAATTGGTAGAAACCTCCATGGAAGAAGCATTAGATTTAGTTGCTTCAAAAATGCAAGGCACCATTGATAAACATGGTAAGAATGCCGTTTCTATGTATGGTTCTGGTCAATGGACAATCCCTGATGGTTATGTAGCTTCCAAGTTCATGAAAGGAGCTATTGGTACTAACAATTTAGAGGCCAATGCCCGGCTATGTATGGCAAGTGCTGTAACTGGTTTTTTATCTTCTTTTGGTATGGATGAGCCTATGGGATGTTATGAAGATATTGACCATGCCGATGTTTTTGTTCTTTGGGGCAACAATATGGCGGAAATGCACCCTGTGTTGTTCTCTCGTATGCTTGACCAACGTATGCAGCGTAAGAATGTTAAAATTATTGACCTAGCTACAAGAACGACTAGGACAAGTACAGCCTCCGATCGATCCATTCTTTTTAAGCCTCAAACTGATTTAGCCATTGCTAATGCCATTTGTTATGAAATCATTAATAATGGATGGATGGATACGGGTTTTGTGAAAAACCACTGTACTATTAAAAAAGGAAAAACCAATATTGGATATGGTTTAGAAGATAAGTTTGCTTTTAAAGATGAAGCAAAAGGTATTGATTTTGAAGAATTTAAAGAATTCCTCAAAGACTACAAGCCAGAGGATATTCAAGAATTAACGGGGGTATCAGCAAAAGATATAAAATATTTAGCCTACTTATATGGAAGTCCTAATCAAAAAGTAACATCGTTTTGGTGCATGGGAATGAACCAACATACAAGAGGGACTTGGATCAATAATTTGGTTTATAATATTCACCTTTTGGTAGGTAAAATCTCAACACCTGGGAATAGTCCATTTTCATTAACTGGTCAACCAAGTGCTTGTGGTACAGTACGTGAAGTAGGTACTCTTACACATAAATTGCCACACGGGGTAGTAATGAACGAGAAGGATAGAAAAATGGCGGCTGAAATATGGAAAGTGCCTGTTGAAAATATTCAACCAAAACCAAGTCTACACACAGTAGAAATGTTTAGAGCGCTAGATAGAGGAGACGTACGTTTTATGTGGATTCAAGTGACCAATCCTATGGTGACAATGCCTAAATTAAAAAGGTACCGTGAAGCGGCACAAAAAGATGATCGATTTATTGTTGTTTCGGATGTATACCCTACACCAACAACTGATATAGCAGATGTTGTTTTGCCTTCTGCCATGTGGATAGAACGAGAAGGAATGTATGGGAACTCAGAAAGAAGAACACAGCACTTTGACCAATTAGTAGATGCGCCAGGTGAAAGTATGAGCGATACTTGGCAAATTATTGAAGTAGCCAGAAGAATGGGGTTTGAGAAATTGTTCCCTTGGACGTACGATAACCATATTGAAGAGATATGGAAAGAATATTCACTCTTTCATAAGGGGAAGAAACATGGTATGGTACCTCTTGAGGTATTAAAATCAGAGCCTGGAGCGCAATGGCCTTACGTTGATGGTAAAAGTACCAAATGGAGGTTTCATGGTAAGTACGATCCAGCATGTAGCAAAGGAGATACGTATGATTTTTATGGTAAACCTGAAGGGAAAGCATGGATATGGGCGCGACCCTATGAGCCTGCACCAGAAGAGCAAGATCAGGAGTATCCATTTCTATTAAATACAGGTAGGGTGGTTGAACATTGGCATACAGGATCAATGACTAGGCGTATTCCTGTACTACATCAGGCTGTACCAAATGGATATGTTGAATTGCACCCTGAGGATGCGAAAATAATGGGCGTTAGAAATGGAGAGAAAGTAAAACTAACATCTCGTAGAGGTGAAATTGAACTTCCTGCATCAATAAATGAACGTGGCAAACCTGTAAGAGGACATGTATTTGTTCCCTTTTTTGATGAAGGGTTGTTAATCAATGAATTGACATTGGATGCGTTTTGTCCTATTTCTAAGCAACCCGATTATAAGAAGTGTGCAATAAAAGTGGGAAAAGCTTAATATGATAACGATGAGAAAAAAGAGATTTTTCACCATAGGTATATTCATTGTATTAATGATTTCCTCCATCGTAATTTTAGATGTATCCCTGATTTCAGGGAGTGAAGAAGCAAAACTAAACTTCGAAAAGGAAAGTTTTAGTCCTTCTATTCCTACTGAAAGTGGTGTTTTTCGTAGGTCGGAATTTGCTATGGACTATGAAAACATGCCTGAAAATGAGCGATTGGCTCGTAAACTAAAAGATTATTATGGAAATAGGGCGTACCCAGGTGCTCCTCCAGTTATACCTCACCCTTTATTGAGCGAAAAAGGTATAGGTGGTCAATCATGTTTGCAGTGTCATGAAAATGGCGGTTATGTAGATCAGTTCAAAGCATATACGCCTGTTACGCCTCATCCTGAAATGATTAATTGTAGACAATGTCATGTGTCACCTAAAACAGATGAGTTATTTAGGTTAACTAATTGGACTAAAACAGAACACCCTGATGTAGAAGATAATGCAGCATTAGAAGGAAGTCCTCCTGTAATTCCTCATACTTTGCAGATGAGGGAAAACTGTTTGGCCTGTCATGCTGGACCAGCGGCACCAAAGGAGATAAAAGTAACGCATGCCTTGCGTATAAATTGTAGGCAATGCCATGTGCCAGTACAAGATTTAACAACTTTAAAAATTGAATGGGATAGTACCGATCAATTTTTCAGAAAACCAAAATAATAATCATGATAAAGTGTATAAGATGCATGGTGCTGTTTTCCGTGATTACTGCCTTGTTTTTTTCATGTAATAAACCAAATGAACTAGAAGAAGGACATCATGAAGATCACCAAACCCTTCGATCAAAATTAGATGCGATGAGTGTTGATAGTATAACGTACAGTATTTCTACTGATGAATTTCTTAAAGATCTAAAGAAAGTATTGGCAGAAGTTCCCGACTCAGAATTTAATTTTTATGTTCCAGAAAGGAGTGCTATGATAAAATCTTACCCTTGTAGTAATTGCCATTCTAAACCGTTAGATGAATTGCAAAAGTTGGGAGAGGAGGAGATAAAAAAAGCTCATTGGAATATCAAGGTAAAGCATGCCGATGCAGAGGTGATGGAGTGTGCCACATGTCATAATGATAACAATTTAGATGAGCTACAGTCATTAACCAATAAAGGGATTAGTCTTAATCATAGTTATCAATTATGTGGTCAATGCCATTCAACACAGTATAAAGACTGGCAAGGAGGTGCTCATGGCAAACGATTGGGAGGGTGGACATCTCCTAGAGTAGTAAATTCATGTGTAAATTGTCATAACCCTCATAGCCCTGCGTTTGAGTCGAAGTGGCCAGCACGATTAAATACAGTAAAATTAAAACAACAATCTTCTGACTAATAATTATGAATAACGAAAAAGATAAAGAGGCATCTTGTGAGTCTGGAAATTGTGGTTGTGGTAAAAAGGAAGACGGCTTTGACCAAACCTTAAATAAGACTACTGGGAGAAGAAATATGCTTAAATCGTTGACAGCAGGTTTGCTGACGGGAGCAGGGTTGTTAAATAGTTCTTGTAGTGTCACAGCTTCTGATGATAAAAAAGAAAAGAAAGAACTAGAATGGGAAGAGTATTTTAAGGGCAACTATCAGATAATGACTGATAAGGAGAAAGAAAATACAGTAAAACGTCTTGAACGCCTTTATGAGTTAAATAATGGAACGCATGCTAATATCTCTTCAAAGGAAGCTCAAGAAGACGTTCTATTTGGATATGCATTTAATATTTCCAAATGCCAAGGGTATATGGATTGTGTAAATGCTTGTGTTCAGGAAAATAATCAGGATAGAGATTCGCAAATGCAATATATCAGAATTCATGAACATGAAAATGGGCAAATGAATTTTGAATTGGCAGAAGATGATTATTACCATGAAGTGCCTGCACAAGGTCATTTTTATATGGGTACACAATGTTTTCATTGTGAAAACCCTCCTTGTGTTGAGGTGTGCCCTGTAAAAGCCACATGGAAAGAGAAAGATGGAATTGTAGTCATTGATTATGATTGGTGCATTGGATGTAGATATTGCATGGCAGCATGCCCCTACGATGGACGTAGGTTCAATTGGGCTACACCACAGGTACCCGAAGAAGAGGTGAATGAAGATCAGCATTACTTAGGTAATAGACTTCGCAAAAAAGGAGTGATGGAAAAGTGTAC
>Ga0224506_10002816_pt1 | contig 11721 bp, 9 predicted proteins | sample SF_Jan12_sed_USG_2_FD_169108 | JGI IMG/M metagenome (GOLD analysis project Ga0224506, IMG submission 169108) | Sediment microbial communities from San Francisco Bay, California, United States - SF_Jan12_sed_USGS_8_1 | ecosystem: Environmental > Aquatic > Marine > Sediment | place: USA...
GTAACTGGAGATACTCCACTGGAATATAAAGTAATGAGTGCTCCTACAGGTTCCGGAGAGATGCCACTAATTGTTGTAATGGTAGTGTTGGTGCAATATGATCCAACAATAATTGGAGATACCGACTGGGTTTGGACTGTGACGCTGTTTGTTGAAACCACCGGGCAGAGGCCGGATTCTGTGGTGTATACCGTCAGGTTATCACCTTCTGCAAGCCCGCTAATCCCTGATATGATCCATGAAGTTGTTGATGTTGTTGTAGTGAAACCACTGGCAATATCATTAATATAAAGTTCTAATACAGCGGAAGTTGCAGGGGTGGCGGCCAGTGTACCTGTAATAGATGTTGTTGTAGTTGTTGTGGGAGGTGTTGTTACTGTAATTGTCGCAGCTGTAGAACTGACCAGTCCGTGGCAAATAATAGCTGATGGAATTGATTCACATTCACCCCCGGCCTGTACAGTAGCATAATATGCCCCTGGTGGAAGGCAATTTCCTGTTCCACAACTTACTGACCAGGCTCCTGTTGCGACCGTCGAAGTACCCCATACATCCCAGTTTGATGTCCCGGTGTTATACGCATATAAAGTAACGGTGCTGCCGTCTACAGCGTCAGAAAGTCCTGAGATCCCCTTTGTTCCGGAAAGTACAGCAAGGCTGGTAGGGGGATTACTGCAAATGGCCCCAACGGTTTGTGTACTACAGTTATCAATTGAGGTGGATTTCACACCTGAAAGGATGGCCGTGGATGTAATTATTTGATTTGAAGCAAGGGCTGTTAGCCCGCTCAATGTCCAGGTACCACCGGATGTTGTTGTTGTTCCAACGGAAACGCCATCTTTAAATACGGTGATGGTTGTGCCGTCCGCTTCAGTTGATGTGCCACTAATTGCTGTTGCACCAACGGCAATAGGGCCATTAATGGCAGGACATTCGGCACGGGGTAATACTTCACCTCCTCCGGCAAGGTCATCGCCCGAGGTAGGAGGAAAAACATCAATCAGGTCTTCCCACAAAGCATCAGTAATACCTAATGCATCATCAATACCCCCAAGATCACTTACCCCATTATTCCCAATAGCCGGATTTGGATTGATGACGGTCATACCCACCATTCTCAAAGGAGTAGCACTGTTTACGGACGGAAAATATGAGCTGATGTCCGCCCAGGGGATATAAAAATCATAGAAATAATCATCATCTCCGCATATGTCAGTGAGGGCAATAGACTTCTGTGCATAGTCATCAAAGGGTCTGTCTGTTGTAGCAGATCCCATCTCAGTAGGTGTAGTGGTCCCGTCAATATCGTAAAGGCCAACTCCGAAGTTGGTCATGAGAATAATTTCAATTTCAAAGCCAGGATTACCTGTTACTGCGTTTGGATCAGCGTTGGGGCCGGTGAAACCAAACTTTTGGTCGGTATCAAGTAAAATACTATATCCTTTTGAATTACTGGCCGTTCCTCCCAACCGAAATCGGTAAAAGAGGTTTGTCCCATCTGAATAAGTATAAATGGTTTCATTATCAGCAGATTTTACCAGGTCAGTAAATCCACAGTCCGGTCCTGGCCCAAGATCACTATCAGGTTCGCCTCCTGCAAGGACAGGCAGGGGAGTGTAAGGTATTTCACTTTCTGTTTCGTCATTACTGATAAACCCGAAAGTGTCTTGTGATGAATAACCATCGCCGTTAGGATCAAGTACAGCTGCCCCGGTGCCGGCAGGTTTGTATATCAGGCCAGGTGTTTGAGCGTTTACTTTCGGGGTAAAATACGTTATTATTAAAAGCGTAATAATAATTAACTTCTTTGTCATCTTGGCTCTCTTCTATTTAATCGATTGATGAAAAGTAGGAAGCCGTAATTTTAATGTAAAAATTATTCGGTGAGTTGCTGACACTTACCGATGAATGGTTCAATAATTAAATTGCCCGGATCTGGTTATTCGAACAAAAGTGTTATTAGAGACCATCGAATTACATGAAGAAGTCACATGAAGTTAATCCTCGTGCTATTCCATTGGATTTTATTTATTACATTTAAGCCGTTAATCTTTTTATTGTTGATATGAAGGCAAAGGACATCATCACACGGTTTACGTTATTGGGATTTATTGTGGGCTTTATTTTTCCTGTATTTGCATTAGTGCTGGATATGGTGAGTAAAGGGCTTAGCATAACCTTCGATAATGTGGTTAAGCTACATGAAGTAACTCCAATACATTACATCATTGATTTTGCTCCTTTGGTATTGGCAGCTACCGCATATTTTGTTGGAAAATACATTTTAGCTTTAAAAGCTGAATTAACCTCAAAACTAGAGGTTGAGAGCAGCAGGCCAAAAAAATTCGCCAGTTATATCAATACCCTGATTGAAGGGAATTATGATGCAAAATGTGATGAGGCAGATAATGAGATTCTTGGGGTTTTTAATAAATTAAAAAATACACTGAAGGAATATAAAGAAAGAGAAAAGAGACAACTCTGGACTACGGAAGGATTGACCAAATTTATAGCAGTGCTTCGTTCGGATGAGGCCGACCTGAAGTCACTTTGTAATGAGATTATTGTGAATCTGGTTAAATATATTAAAGCTAACCAGGGAAGTATTTATATATTGGATGAGGAGGGTGACGATCAGTTTTTAAACCTCATGGCTACTTATGCTTACGATAGTAAGAAATTTCAAAACAAAAGAATAGAGCCCGGAGAAGGATTGCTCGGACAGGTCTTTAAAGAAAAGGAAACCGTGTTACTCAAAGAGGTTCCCCAAGGCTATGTGACAATCACTTCTGGATTGGGTGAGTCAACCCCAGCATGTATACTTATTATACCACTGTTGCTTAATGAAGAATTGGTGGGGGTTATTGAATTAGCCGGGTTTAAGGTGTTTGAAGATTATGAAGTAGAGTTTACTGAAAAACTTGGTGAAAATATTGCAGCAGCAGTATCCGGGATCAAAACCGCAGAAATTACAAAAACGTTATTGCAGGAGGCTCAGTATAATACTGAACAAATGCGTAGTCAGGAAGAAGAGATGCGTCAAAATATGGAAGAACTTACCGCTACACAGGAAGAAATTGAGCGAAAGGAAAAAGAATACCAGCAACGTATCTTGGAACTGGAAGCTAAGTTAAAGTAGCGTTGTTTGGTTGATAACCGGTGTTAATGACTACCTCTTCACCTTCAACGAATTCTCCGTTTGACGCTATACTGTTTAATCGAAAAGCACATAACGTATTTGTTAGCATGGGATCATAAGGGGTGCTTACCCGAATATAATTGTCAGTAAACCCGCTTATCAACCCGTCCTTCACTTCTTGTTCAAAGAGTACTTCCTTTATATTTCCCAATTGACTTTCGTAAAAAAAACGACGTTTTTTCTCAGACAAAGACCTGAGCATTTTTGATCGTCTGTTACGTTCTTTTATTTCAACCACTCCAGGCAGCGTGGCAGCAAGAGTGTTTTCCCTTTCTGAATAGGTAAATACATGTAAATAGGAGATGTCCAACTCATTGAGAAAATGATAAGTGTCGAGAAAATCTTTTTCTGTTTCCCCGGGAAAGCCTACAATGACATCAACCCCGATACAACAATCAGGCATCATGGTTTTGATTTTTTTAACCCGGCTTATATAAGTGTCCGTGAGGTACCTGCGTTGCATTTTTTTTAATATTTGATCGGTACCGGATTGGAGCGGGATGTGGAAATGAGGGACAAATTTATTTGAATGGGCAACAAAGTCAATAATTTCATCAGTGAGTAAATTTGGCTCAATAGAAGATATCCGGAAGCGTTTTATTCCGGGCGTATGATCAAGTGCTTTGATCAGGTCAATGAAATATTCTTTTCTTTCACCGTTAATAATGCCAAAATCACCGGTATTCACCCCCGTTAATACAATCTCATTTACACCTTGTTTCCCAATGGCTGTTGCATCATCTACCACATTCCCAATGCTGTTACTGCGACTTTTTCCCCGGGCAAGTGGGATAGTGCAAAAAGAGCAGGAATAGTCACACCCATCCTGTACCTTGAGAAAGGTGCGGGTGCGATCATGCAAAGACCAGGCATTGGAAAAGGAATTGGCATTTTGAATTTCTGTTGCATGTACTTCAGGTGTGGGTTTCCTTATAAATCCATCAAGCAATTCAATGAGTCTGAACTTTTCAGCAGCACCGAGTACCGCATCCACACCGGGTATTTCAGAAATAGATTTGGGTTTAAGCTGTGCATAACAACCTATGATGGCAATATAAGCATCAGGAGATATATTACGAGCCTCTTTTACTACCTTTCTGCATTTTTTGTCTGCATTTTCGGTGACAGAACAGGTGTTAATGATGTAAATATCCGGTCGGTCTGTAAACTCGGCCTTTTGGTAGCCCTTTTTTTCAAACATCCTGGAAATAGTGGAGGTCTCCGAAAAATTGAGTTTACAACCCAGTGTATAAAAGGCAACTTTTTTCATATGTTATTTCACGCTTCATATAACCTGCCTGTCGGGTCTTTTGATGGTACGTAACAGCAACAACCCAAAATGATAAAAAACGCAACGACAAACCTGTTATAAACTATCACATTCGGAGAGGAAAAACTTTCTGTCCGATGCAAAATTAAGAAATTCAAGTCGCATTACTGGTATTTATACGGTATCAATGGAAAAATACCCATTTTTAGGTATTTACATCTGATAAAACAGCTTGTACATTTGTTTTGACATAAGATAATACCATAGTAATATTTTTATTATTGCTCGAACACATGGATCCGTTGAGGATCCATGTGTTATTGTTGTATTATTAAAAAGATAGGCTGTAAAATGAAAATATGCTATATTTATACCCTCGTTGGTTACCTTTAGTGTGTTTTGTGTAATAAACGCTGTGGTCAATGAATTGAAAGCAGAGACTAAAAGCATTAAAATACAGAGATGAGAAACCTGTTAAAGGGTGGGGCCAAAAGGTTTCACCCTTTTTATATGTTTTTTAACAGCCGTTTAATTTATCGATCTTTTTTTCCAGTAACAAAACGCGTTCTTCTAACCTTGTAGGTGGATTGAGGCAGGCGGATATAGCCACCATAGCTTCCCATCGTTCCAATATTTCTGGTTCGTCAATTGTGATGGATTCATAGTTAGGATCGTCTGAAGTGAAAATGAGCTTGTTCTTTTCTGCCTGATCCAGTCTTCTGATCAATAAGGTTTGTTCAGTCACAATAATGTATATCCTGCCCGGTGTAATTTTGTCTGATGTCACCGGCTTGCCAACGATGATGTCACCGTGGTGAAGTCCTTGCTGGTTAAATTCCATTTCACTGCCAGTGAGTTCAAAGGCACGGCAAGTGGGGATTTTTATCAGGGGTACATTTATTTCTTCCAGTTGGTCGATAAAATCCGCCTTATCAAAGTTGACAATGTATTCAAAATATTTAGCAGACGGCACATACTTTATCGGGTATGATGCTGTTTTTTTGAGCTTTTCATTTCCATGCCCGTGTACGCGATCCATTTTTTCCTTAAAAGAACGAAGGCTGAACAGATCATCTACCGTTAGCTCGCGGGTAACCAGGGCGTCAATTGAAATCTGAAGATACTTCGCTATTGCAATCAAAGTATCTGTTTTTGGTTCTGAACGGCCTTCTTCCCAGGCACCAACACTGGGTCTGGCCAAATGGAATAGTTTAGCAAATTCTGCCTGGCTCATTTTTCTTACCATGCGAACCTTTCGGATGTTGTTTCCAATATGTGACATAAATTAAATTGCTAAAAAAATGAGCATATCTAAAACCTTTAGAATATATTTACGTAAACATAATCATCACGGTTATAAAACGAGAAATTTTACCAGGTATTTTTTCTCCGTGTTAATATAAAAGTAATTAAAATATAGCAGAAAATGAAGATGATACTCAGGTTCAGGGCACCGCCTCGTTGAGCGGGAGAGTGTAAATGACAAACAGGAATAGTATGATGAATTTCGAATAATTTTTAATACATTTGATTTATCATAATTCGCAAACAATTTATTACAAAAATCATGGAAGATAACTTTTCAAAGGTTAAAGATTATTTACTTGAACTGGGTCATACCATTACATTTGAAGACATGGAAGATGGTGTTATTGTGGTTGAAAATGAAGAAAGTGGAATTAAAAACCTGGTGTTGGGAATTGCTGATCCAATATTGATTGTTGAGCAGTATATTTTTGAAATCAAAAACGGGGCAGCGGATACTTACCTGAAGCTGTTACAAATGAACAGGGATTTTATCCACGGTGCTTTTGCCGTAGATGAATCAGGAAGAAAAGTATTGTTTAGAAATACCCATGAATTGGAAAACCTGGACCTCAACGAACTGGAAGCGACCATAAATTCATTGGCGCTCTTGTTGAGTGAGCACTCCAGGCAGATCATTTCCCTTTCGGCAGTATAACCTACCTGCTTTTGTAGTTATAATATGATTAGAAATTTAAAATTTTAGAAAATGGGAATATTTAGTAGAATGTTTAAAATGGGACAGGCAGAGGCACATTCTGCACTGGACAAATTGGAAGACCCCATCAAATTGACCGAGCAGGGCATCAGGGATCTGAAAAAGGATTTGGATGAGAGCCTAAAAGCCCTGGCAGAAGTAAAGGCTATGGCCATACGTGCCCGGAATGAAGCGGAAAACAATAAGAAGAAAGCGACAGATTATGAGCAGAAGGCCATGCTTATATTAAAAAAGGCCCAATCAGGCGGTATTGATGCCGCTGAGGCAGACCGCTTGGCTGGTGAGGCCTTGGTGAAAAAAGATGAGTGCGCTCAGGCTGCTGCACGATCATTGGATGAACAAAACCGCTTTGAAAATAGCGTTTCTCAATTGGATGTGAATGTGAAAAAAATCAGGTCTAATATTTCACATTATGAAAATGAGTTGAAGACACTAAAAGCGCGTGTAAAGGTGAGCTCAGCTACACAAAAACTCAACAAGCAACTTGCACAGATCGATTCCACCGGAACGGTTTCAATGTTGGAGCGCATGAAAGAAAAGGTGGAGCAAGAGGAAGCACTCGCGGAATCATATGGTGATATAGCCAATGAAAGCAGAAGCTTAGACGAAGAACTGGATTCAGCTATTGGGGCAGGAGCTTCTGAATTAAAGGCATCGGATGATCTGGCAGCGCTAAAGGCGAAAATGGGATTGGGCAAGTCAGAATAATCAATACGGATTAACCTCTCGAAACCCGGGAGGTTATTTTTTTGTGTCTGCGTTATTAAATAAGAAAAATACATCAAATTGAGCAAACGATATGGCAATGTCTGATATTTTTAAATTCGCTATTGCCCTGGCAGTAATCTTTTTTATACTGGGGTTTCTTTTTAGCTTTCTTTTTAAATTAGGCCTTATTACGTTGGGCCTGCTTGCCATATTATATTTGTATAAAAAAATATTCGGCTAATATGGGACTATTTGATTTTTTAAAAAAGAAAGAAAAGGAGCCTGAGTACGATGTGACGAACCTCACAGTGAAGGACCTTAAAATTGGTTTTATTCTCGATTACGATCTGAAATCCTGGGTCATTAAAGAGATGTACGAATATGATTGGGGTAATAATAACTTTTCTTATGGCTTTATGCTCGATTCCGGTGATGATGTGGTCTATCTGGATGTGGAAGATAAAGGTGAGATGTACCTGACGGTGACACGCCCGGTGAAAATGCGCCTGCTGGGTGATGGGATAAAAGACTATATTATTAAAAACGAATCCCCTCCTGAACGTATTGTTTATGAAAATGAGACCTATTATCTGGAATCAGACAGTGCGGGGTATTTCACCGACATCACCAAAGGTGAAAATGCCGGCGAATCAGCGTCAATGATAAGCTGGGAGCTGTTTAATGAAGACGAAGATAAGGTCATAGGTATTATTCAGTGGGATGAACGCAATATTGAAGCCTCAGCAGGTGTGGTGATCAAAGATTATGATATTTCAAATATTATTCCAGGACAATAATTTTTATTATATTTAAACCATCATATAACAACTGTAACTTTGCTTGCCGGTATAAACTGGTATAATATTATATTTAAAACACATATAATGAAGACCTTTAATTCTGTTAAAATTGTATCGCTTTTCGTGGCAACAATGATGATGTCTTCCTGCGGGGGGAGTGAAGAACCCACTGTAAGCCCCCTTGATGGAGTGATAAAGGAAATACCCGCTGACCGCCCTTTTATGGTCGTATTGAATGATGTCGAATCTAGTGGAATTTTTTTTAAGGAGTATTTCCATCAATACAAAATAATAGAGGAAAAAACCAAGGATAAACCTGAGGCAAGAATCACTGCCTGGCAACGGGTGAGTGAAGCGGAGTATAATGAGCACAAAGAACACATGGGAATGGAGTTGGCACATCGGGGTGAAGATGGAAAATTGGTTAAGGAGGTTTCCCCTCCAGGGTATAACTTATATATAGGTAACCCAAAATTCGGGCAATGGAAAGAAGTGGAAGGAACCAACCGATGGACATTCTTTGAACAGTATCTGTTTATGAGTACCATGTTCAACCTGATAAACTACCCTGTTACCCGGGCCTTTTATTCCGATTACAGAACCAACTACTATGGTACCGGTCGCGTTTTTTATGGCACAAGCTGGAACGGAGGGCGGTATTATGGCACAGGGACTACCTTTGGAAATAATTACAGCGGCAGAAGTGGCTCGGGCTATTCATCAAGAAGTAGTTCAGGCAGCACGTCAGGAAGTAGCTTTGACGATCGGGTAGGTAGCCGAACCACCCGCTCTACTTCACGTTATGGAAGCAGTACCCGGTCGAGTGGAGGGGGATACGGCAAATAGTTTTTTTACTTTCACCTAACCTGATAAACATAAACACATGCAATATCTTGATGGCTTACTGGCAACCCTGGTTTATTTAGCGGCTTCTTTTGTGCTTTTTTTACTGGGAAAATTTGCCTATAAAATATTCAATCCCGGCACCAAAGTTTCGTGGGAACTGGTGGAAAATGACAACCTCGCCTTTGCCCTGTCGTATGTAGGGTACTTTACCGGCTTGTTGCTGGCTATTGGGAGCGCGGTGATGGGCGATTCCGGTGGATTGTTGTACGATATGATGGACATAGGCGTATATGGCGTTCTGGCCATTCTGCTGCTTAACCTCTCCATGAAAATCAATGATAAGTTGATCCTTCGAAAATTTAGTACGAAGAAAGAGATACTTCAGGATAAAAATGCGGGTACAGGTGTTGTGGAAGGAGCCAATGCGGTTGCTACCGGACTTATTATTCTTGGAGCCATAAGTGGTGAAGGTGCTGGATTTGGCGGCCCTATAGTCACTGCCATTTTGTACTGGGTTATTGGTCAGGCCGTTTTGTTCATTACTTCTTTGATATACAATGCCATTACACCCTATGATATCCATGAGCACATCGAAAAGGACAATGTGGCCGTAGGTATTGGTTTTGCAGGAGCTATGATTGCGATCGCTAACCTGATCAGGTTTGCCTTGATGCACGATTTTGAAAGTTGGATCATAACACTGGAAGATGTTGGTATTGATGTCTCCATCGGATTGATCATGCTTCCGCTGGTACGTATTTTTGCGGATAAAATTCTTCTGCCCGGACGCAACCTTACTGATGAACTGATTAATCAGGAAAAACCCAATATTGGGGCTGCACTAATCGAGGCGTTTGCCTATGTGGGTGGTTCAGTACTGATTACCTGGGCGCTGTAATATTTATTCCCCTTCCTGAATTTTGGTGTCGATTAAATGATTTATACGCAACAGGTGATTGATCGGAAGTTTTGAAGCATAACCCCTTTATCCCATATACCCTCCCGCAACTGCGGGATACCAATATACCCATATACCCTCCCGCGACTGCGGGACACGCATATACCCATTCTTAACATATGAAGTATCGTTCAGGCATTCTTAAACTGGCTCTTTTTGCTACCGGCCTATCAGGGATTGTGGCCGAATATGTATTATCAACACTGGCTACCTATTTTATAGGCGATTCGGTATTCCAATGGACGATGATCGTGAGTATAATGCTTTTTAGCATGGGGCTCGGTAGCAGGATTAGTAAATATTTGGAGAACAACCTGATTTTAAAGTTTATTGCTATTGAATATACCCTGTCCATTCTTTCAGCCTTTGTATCTGTATTTGCATATCTGGCCTCGGCATATTATGGCGACAGCTCATTGCTGATTTATGGAATGTCAGTTTTGATTGGCCTGCTGATCGGCCTGGAGATTCCACTGGTTATTCGCTTAAATAATGAGTATGAGGAGCTGCGAATTAATGTAAGCTCTGTGATGGAAAATGACTATTACGGTAGCCTTGTGGGAGGGATGTTCTTTGCTTTTATTGGCTTGCCATACCTCGGACTGACCTATACACCTTTTATACTGGGTAGTATCAATTTTCTGGTGGCTTGTTCCCTGGTATATATGTTATACGATCAATTGGATGTTGTATTTAGAAGAAAACTAATTTTCACTACCTCGGCAGTGGTTTTGGTGCTTTTGGCAGGAGTCTGGTTTGCCAATGATATCATTGCGTTTGGTGAAAATATGCGCTACAGGGACAAAGTGGTATATAGTGAGCAAAGTAAATACCAGAAAATTGTAATTACCCAGTCACGTGGTCATTTCTTTTTATTTATCAATAGCAACCAACAGCTCAGTTCCCTGGATGAAGAGATGTATCATGAACCACTGGTACACCCGGCTATGAAACTGGCAGGTATGCCAAAAAATGTACTGATACTTGGAGGAGGTGATGGTGGCGCTATTCGCGAAATATTGAAATATCCTTCAGTGGAAAAGATGGTGCTTGTGGATTTGGATCCGGCAATGACGAACCTGGGTCGGGAACATCCATTGCTTACCGGGATGAATAAAAATGCCATGAATAGTGAACTGTTGGAAATCATCAATATGGATGGTTTTATCTATCTGGAAGAAACAAATGATTTTTTTGATGCAATCATTATTGATCTGCCTGATCCGAAAACCATTGAGTTGGGTAGACTTTACTCCTATGAATTTTATCGCTTATGTTATAAACGACTCCGGCCCAGAGGTGTTCTCATCACCCAGGCCGGTAGCCCATATTATGCTGCCCGAGCATTTCATTGTATAGAAAAAACGATGGGCGAAGCTGATTTCGCAACACTCCCTTTGCATAACCAGGTGCTGACACTGGGTGAATGGGGATGGATATTGGGGGCGAAGGGTATAAAACAAGACAGCCTGAAGCCCATTGCTCAACGTCTGAGTTTTGATGGCCTGGATACCCGTTTTGTTAATAATGAATCAATGACACTCATGACTTCCTTTGGAAAACAGGTATTTATGGATGAAAATGATCCCGTTGAGGTCAACCGCATACACCATCCCGTACTCTATAAATATTACCTGAATGGTGACTGGGATCTGTATTGACGCCAAAATGATATACCTTTCCCATCCCAGGTCACATGATCATACAGTAATTTAATCAAAAAGTGGTTTAATTCCCGAACCCTCAGGATCGGAAATAACATTAATCTCCATTTTATACTTCGGGGCTTTGCCCCCGAATAATTCATTTTGATATCTTTATGAATGGTTTTTTGAAAAAAATAAAGGTCACTGCAATATGCAGTGACCTTTTAGCTGTAAGGGGAGGGCTCGAACCTCCACGGAGCGGTTAGGCTTG
>Ga0224506_10002817_pt1 | contig 11721 bp, 8 predicted proteins | sample SF_Jan12_sed_USG_2_FD_169108 | JGI IMG/M metagenome (GOLD analysis project Ga0224506, IMG submission 169108) | Sediment microbial communities from San Francisco Bay, California, United States - SF_Jan12_sed_USGS_8_1 | ecosystem: Environmental > Aquatic > Marine > Sediment | place: USA...
CTGATTAACCAACTCAATGCTTTTCGAGTACTGCATGATTTGACAAAACAGGGCGGTCTGATTGTGCATATCCTTCCGTTTGTGGGTTGCGTGAATCACGGATTCTTCACCTATCAACCGAGTTTTTTTAACGCGTTGGCAAAATTCAATTCATATGAAGTTTTGGGGATGTGGTTTAACCTCAATACCTCTTTGCCATCCCTGATTCCATGGCATTCTGAGTTGTTGCAACATATCCATGTTTCACCTTTGGGTGATAGTGTTCTTGTTGTTGTGACCCGCAAGATGTTTGATGCCAAATTCTGCGTACCTTTTCAGAATATATATGAATTTGAGCAAATTGATTCGAACCTTGGACGATATCAATATATCGTTGATGGCGATTTACTGAATGGCAATCGAATCGCTCGGGTCAGTAATCAAGGATTTGCAGGACTCCCTAACCCTGATGGGTTAGTTGAGCAAATTTCATGGAGGGCGTTATTTCGAGAATTGGTGAGAAGGTTCAGCAGGCCTTGGCGACGGTCCTAGTCGGGCCTTATCAGAATTTCAGTAAGAGGAAATCGGATAAATAGAATCCTTTAGATTGGTTCCAAATATGAAAATTGAGATAAGAGGGCTATTGGTCTATGTGTTTGACTTGTTTTTCTTGTGGTGGAGATAGGATATTCTGAGTGATGACTTTCCCTTCTTGGTTGCCATTCATTGTTTTTAGAATGGTTCGTTTGTGCCGAAATACTGTGTTAAGCCTTGGGGTAGTTTTAATAATGTTTTTTTCTCTGAATTTCGCTGCGTATTTTGCACTGCCGTATGTTGGACCTCCAGTGCCCAACGATTTATTCGACGCAGTATGGTGGCCAAGTTCAGGAATTGGGCAGCAAGTGCTTAAGGAGATTTTTGGGACTGCGGATGTTGGCCAGGCTATCCGATATAATGATGCTTCCCCAAGCTTTTCAGTCCACCCGTCCTTAAATTTCATTACGGAGCCCATTCGGAACGAATATTTTTCCATGGGGGTTGAGGGCGTTCGTTTGGAGCCAGGTTGGGACGATAATTTTGTCCTCCAGCAACTCGAAAATAATAGACATCTTATTTTTGCATTAGGTGGTTCAACCATGCTCGGTCATGGAGTCGGGGCTGATCATGCCTTGCCCTATTACATGAATAAGGCGAGTCAGAGCAGTGGGTCGGTCATTCTGAATCTTGGGGCTCAAGCTTATGATCAACAACGTGCAATTGAGAAACTCGTCTATTTATTGCAAGGTGGATTTCGCCCAGAGCAGGTTATTTTTCTTGATGGGTGGAATGATATTCAGCTAATCGCCCGCAGCAATCTGCGCGGGCGAGACAAATTGATTTACCATGGATTTACGACGAACCGCGGAGAGATTGCATTTACACCAGGTGGTAGGATTGGAAGAATAAAATTTCTCAATCTGTTTTTGGAGTCATTGCCTGCCTATCGGTTGCTAAGAAACTATCAAAGGCGTTCCTTCAGTATTAATGATATTGTTATAGAACGTGATGCCTTTACCCAAGGATTTGATTTCTATGAAGCGGAATTTGTTTTTTTTCACTGGGCAACTTTTGCAGAGCGCCATCATGAATTATTGAAAAGAGAAGCCCTTGCCAGCTTTGCAGAGAAGCTGAAGTTTTTGCGTGAGTTGTCAAAAGGATTCAATTTCAAGGTTTACTCATTTTACCAGCCGATTGGTTTATTAGATCCGGATAATCCTTTCGTGAGTGATCGCGCGCGTGAAGCCCCAGGATATGCTTATGTTGTTGAAATGGATCATTTAATCAGAGAAGCGATTGCCTCTGGGAAATTGCCAATGATCGACTTAAGCCAAACACTAAGAGGGATATCAGACAAAAAATATGTTGATGTTGCCCATTATTCTCCTCTAGCGAATGAAGTTCTAGCAGGAGCGATCCAGCCATATATTCATTCTCGTCCGACTATTACAAAGAAAATGGAGCCGGATGACTGATACCGGTGTTCCTTAAATTGACCCACCATGGGGTAGCCATTATCATGATAATTCTCTTTTCAATGTGTTGCTGATAAGGAGAAGATATATGCAAGATTGGACGCAAGCAGATTGGGTAGATCAAAAATATCATTGGAAGCCTCTTCCCATTCCTGAGATACCCGAACGGCTTCTTGTCGATTTCGCAACGCGGTGTAATCTGCGATGCTCTATGTGTCCAGTCTGGGGAGTTGAAGACGACCAGCAGATTGAGGATGTCGATGGTATTATCGGAGTAGAAGCTTCCAGGAAAATTCTTGATGAAGTGATTTCAGCTTCGCCAATGATTGCTCCGAGTGTGTATGGCGAACCGCTATTGATACCGAAAATGATGGAAATTTTCTCAGAAATAAAGTCGCGAGGGATGCCTATTGCGTTGAACACTAATGGTTTGACCATGAGTGAGAAGATCGCTAAATTTTGGGTGGACATTCAGGTAGATTCCGTTATGTTTAGTCTTGATGCGGTTACGCCGGAAACTCTGATGAAAGTGAGAGGTGTTGACAATCTTTCAAAAATTGAAAGTGCTGTGTTTCGTTTGATGAGGGCTAGGGGTGATCGAGAATATCCAAGGGTTGGTGTGTCTTTCACTGTGCAAGATGATAACAGAAGAGAACAGGATGCGTTTGTTGACCGCTGGGCAGGAATTGTGGATGTTGTGCGAGTTGGCCTCATGTTTGATACACAAGAAGGTACTTATCATGATATGGACACTCCCATAGATCGAACACCCTGCCCTGCGATTTATAACACGATGCCCATTCATAACGATGGAACGGTTCGTTTGTGTTGTCTTGACGGATTCCGTGACACGAGTATGGGTAATGTCTTCGAAGATGGGGTGAAGGCTGTTTGGCATGGTGAAGAGTTTGCCAAGGCTCGCTACTATCATGAAACCAAGCAATGGGATAAGGTACCGTTTTGTCAGAATTGTAATGGGTGGGCCCAGCATAATTATGAGGAAGAAATTCGAGATGGTCTTTTGATTAGGCGCTCTCCACAATTTTCCTACTACAATAAAATTGACTGTTTAAAGAACTGGAAAGGGACACTCCTTGGAGGACATGTTCCACCGCCAAATGAACTTTTTGAAGAATCCATTCCAGGGAGAGTTTGATTTTTTGGCGATTTTTTGCCGTACCGTTTTTCAGTAAGCTCCACATGACAGATGATGGCCAGCGTCGTACTATCTCAGAACCTCAGGAAGGTTTTTCGAGGTTTCTTTTTAAAATTCGTTATGGGGGTCTTAGTTGGATTTTCCGAAGGCTCCATTCGGAGTTAGTTTTGCCTACCACCAAGCCAGGGAAATGGCTTCATGCCGTCGTTCGATATACGCTTGCTCTCTGTGCCAAGCCTAAACGGTATTTTCAAAGACAATACTCTGGCCAATCCCCATTCACGTTGGACACTCTTTATGCTTTCTATGACTTGAAAGTCGAGCCCATTACGTTTGATTTTTTATGGTTTCTTACTGGGGCCGATCTTGAACGGCGTAAAAGGGGACTCAAGCAAATTCATGTTGTGATTGTCCCAGGTCCGGTTGAAGGTTTGCGCACAGAAGATCCGCAATATGAGGTGGACGTTCCTCAGGAAGCACGTCGTTGGCGAATCCACAATATCCTATTGGGGGCAACTACCTTACTTCCGGCCTGTACTAGCGTCACATTGGCTGGCACTCGAGAAATGACATCCAATATTCGTTCGCAGGCTGGATCAAATATTTATCCACCTGTCTATGAAACGGCTTTACCCTCTGCTCATCACCCTAATGATTCTCTGCTTCCTGCCAAAGCCGGAATACGCCCAATTGGGGTATTACGGGCCACGAGCCAAGGGCTTGGCTATATAGACCAATGGAAAATGGGTCGTGGAAAGGATAAGCGTCTTTTAACCATTACCATTCGTGAGTATGGTTATGGTTCGGCGCGAAATAGCAACATACGCGCTTGGGTTGATTTTATACGGCAACTCGATCCAAATCTGTGGTTCCCAGTTTTTGTATTAGATACTGAACGCACCTTGGATACTCTACCTGACCAGATCCAGGGGGTCACTGTGTTTAGGGAAGTTTCCTGGAACATTGGACTTCGCATGTCTCTCTATCAACGTGCTTGGCTCAATCTTGGGGTCAACAACGGCCCGATGGCTTTATGTTGGCTTAACGATAAGACTCGGTATCTCACATTCAAAATTGTTACCCCGTCAGTTAGTCAAACCACGCTAGCGTTTAATCTTTCTAGGGGCTTTGAAGCCTATCAATCACTTCCATTTGCATTGCCCTTTCAGAAATGGATCTGGGAAGATGATGACCTTCCGGTTATTTGTCGGGAATTTGAATCAATGGTGAAAACAATTGAAAATATAGAATGAAGAAATCCTCACCGCCAACTGATTCTAGCCATCGTTAATCTTGACTTGGTGTTATAAGAATCTGGAGAAGGTCGGAGCATGTTTGTTGTTCCCAATTATCATGAAGCCGTATCCGATTTTTCCAAAGGTATATTAAATTGGAAAATGTGGGGCCGTTTAGGTTGGCAAGAGAATAAACGGCGTTATCGTCGAACGATTATTGGTCCTTTTTGGACGACCTTGTCTTTGGGCATATTTATTGGAGTATTAGGAATTGTCTGGGCAAAACTGTGGAATCAAGACCCAAAGATTTTTCTTCCCTATCTCTGTAGTGGGATGATTGTGTGGGGGTTGATTTCTTCGATCATTAATGAAGGCTGTTCTGTGTTTGTATCAGCCGAAGGATTAATTAAACAATTGCGGTTTCCTTATTCTTTGTTGGCTTGTACGGTTGTCTGGCGGAATCTGATTGTATTTTTTCATAACCTCGTAATCTTTTTCTTTGTCTCGCTGTATGCAGGGTTTAATCTTACGTGGAGTTCCTTTCTTATTATTCCAGGGCTGGCTCTGATTTTTATTAATGGGATTTGGGTCTCCGTACTTTTGGGGCTGTTTTGTTCACGCTATCGTGACATACAGCAAGTTATCGGGAGCATTCTGACCGTATCAGTGTTTGTAACGCCAATTTTTTTTACTCCTGAACAGTTGGGTGCGAGAGGTTTATTCATTGTCGATTTTAATCTTCTCTTTCACTACTTAAATATTGTACGTGCGCCCATTTTGGGAAAAGCTCCAGATGCTCTCAATTGGCTCATTTCTATAAGCGGGACCTTTCTTGGATGGGGAATGACCGTATTTTTCTTTAGCCGGTTTCGTCGTCGCATTCCTTATTGGCTCTAGGGGGGCTGAAGTTTTGGCTTCTTTGATTCTAGAAAACGTGATTGTCGATTTTCCTATTTACGGGGCCGAAAAAAGTTTTCGTTCAGCTCTCAAGGCAGCGACGGGTGGTTTAATTCGAAAGGAAAAAAATCAGGGGGATCGAGTGACGGTTCGAGCATTGGAGAATATTTCATTGCATCTTCACCATGGAGATCGTCTAGGAATAATTGGACATAATGGAGCTGGGAAGACCACCTTGTTACGAGTTTGTGCAGGTGTTTATGAACCTACTCAAGGGCAAGTATTTTTTGATGGGCATGTCTCGGCTTTGTTTAATACGGCTCCGGGATTGGACCCAGATGATACCGGCTATGAAAACATTTATTCTTGCGGATTATTTCTCGGTATGACCTATGAAGAGATAACCCGGAAACTTTCTGATATTGAAGAATTTTGTGGGTTAGGTGAGTATCTTTCTCTACCGGTTCGAACGTATTCAGCAGGGATGAGCATGCGTTTAGGGTTTGCATTAGCGACCTCGATTGATCCAGAAATTCTTGTGCTTGATGAAGGATTAGGTGCTGGTGATGCAAAATTTGCTGAAAAGGCCCAAAAGCGTGTTGATGCTTTAATTGATCGGACAAGTATTCTCGTTTTAGCGTCCCATTCAGATTCCTTAATACAGACATTTTGCAATAAAGCGATTTTGATGGAAAGTGGAAAAATTATAAGAGAAGGAGCTGTGGATGAGGTTTTGGAGGCCTACAATCAATAAGGATTACATAGACAAACTAAGATGATGTTGAAATTTCAAACACATAATATTTTTAATAGCCTTCATCTTAAATTGTCTTTTTCCCTAAATATTTTGCAATAAGCGGCAATAAAAATTGGGTTCCCTGCTCGCGATAAATCCCATTTCCTTCCATCAAAGCATAATTAATTTTTGAAAAGTTCAGATTTTTCTCATAGTTGGAGTGCTTGAAAACCTTTCGATGTAACTCTCAGGCGAAGTCAGTAACAATGTTATGAAAATATTGCTCCTTATACAAAATCTTCACTATGGTGGAACCCAGCGACAGCTTTTTTACCTAGCGCAAGGACTTCAGTCTAGAGGACATTCTATTGTTGTTTGGGCTTTTTATTCTGGTGGACTCCTGGAAAAGCCCTTTCATGAGGCCGGAATCTCGATCAAGTTTTTCAATAAACGAGGCAGATGGGATATTGTTGGATTTATCAAAAAGCTGCGACGGGTTTTACGAGAAGAGCGACCGGATGTTGTCTATAGTCTTCTTGCCGTACCAAATATTTTATCGATTCTTTCTAGATTCGGCAATTGGCCCTTTCGGATAATCTGGGGTGTCCGTGCCTCTCACATGCATCTCGAAAATTATAATCGGTTTGTGAGAATGTCCTATTGGGTCGAAAGACGCCTTGCCAGGTTCCCTGATTTAATTATTGTCAATTCTCAATCAGGAGTGAGCCACGCGGTAGGTGTTGGATTCCCAGAATACAAAATGGTTTGTATTCCTAATGGAATTGATACTACGTACTATGACCAAAATCGCCAGGACATAGATAAAATTCGAGCAGAGTGGGGTGTGCAAAAAACTGATATTGTAATCGGGTTGATCGGACGTTTAGATCCTATGAAGGATCATCAAACCTTTCTTCGTGCTGCCTCTGTTTTCTTACAAGATCCCAGCTTTCCGGTACGATTTGTGTGTGTTGGAGACGGCGAACCACTCTTCAGGGACGAACTTCATGCCCTTGCCAAGCAACTCAAGTTATCTCCATATTTGATTTGGGTAGGGCCAACGGAAGACATGTCTTGTGTCTATCATGCTCTAGATATTGCTTGTTCTTCCTCATTGTTTGGGGAAGGGTTTCCCAATGTGATCGGGGAAGCGATGGCTTGTGGTCGGCCCTGTGTGGTAACCGATGTTGGAGACTCGAAGTTGGTTGTTGGAGACACCGGCTTTGTTGTGCCAGCCGGGGATTATCGATTGCTCTCTGCAGCCTTACTTCAGATGCTTGAAATTGGCCCAAAAGGGCGGCAAGACCTTGGCCTAAAAGCACGCGAACGAATCATTCAAAACTATTCATTGGAAAAACTCATTTCTAGGACATCTGATAGGATTGAGTCTCTAGTCTGATGAAATTTTTTTGAGTGTTTTCTTTTTCGACCGGACCACTCCTTCTCCCTAGCATTGCTATATGATTCGCATTTTACATCTTATCACTGATCTCGAAGTAGGTGGCGCAGAGGTCATGTTAACGAAACTAGTGAATGGCATGGACCAAAGTCGGTATGCCAATTGCGTGATCTCACTGACTGATCGTGGCCAACTTGGGGACGCTATCGAATCTGGAGGGATTCCCGTTTATTGTCTTGGTATGCGACGGCGGCGACTCAATTTATCCAGTTTTTTAAAATTAGTTCGGTTTCTGAAAACGGTAAAGCCGACATTTGTGCAGAGTTGGCTGTACCATGCTGATTTTGTGAATGTACTTGCGTCCCCTTTTTCCGGGTCTCCTCCAGTGATCTGGAACATACGATGTTCTGATATGAATATGCGGAAATATGCCTTTCAGACTCAATTGGTCTTACGTGCGCTGGCATGGCTTTCAAGAATACCACTAGCCATTCTTGTGAATAGCGAGGCTGGAAAAGATGTTCATGCCTTTTTGGGGTATAAAGCTCGACGTTGGGAGGTTATTTCAAATGGTTTTGATCTTGAACGGTATTGCCCCAACCTCCTTCTCCGTCAAAAAATGCGATCCGAACTCCATTTGTCAGATGACCTCATTGTTATAGGAATGATTGCTCGGGTAGATCCTATGAAAGATTATGGGACTTTTTTTTTGGCGGCCAGGCAGATTCTTACATTGCGATCGAATGTATGTTTTGTTTGCGCTGGGAAGGATACGGTTTCGCTGGCGGCATTGATGGAAGACAGTGGGCTTAAGGGGAAAGTCCATTTATTGGGGTTTGAGAAAGAGGTGGAAAAACTTATTCCGGGTCTTGATATTTTTTGTTTGAGTTCTGCATTTGGAGAAGGGTTTCCAAATGTTTTAGGGGAAGCGATGTCCTGTGAAGTGCCATGTGTGAGCACAGATGTTGGCGATGCCCGTTTAGTTTTAGGTGAAACCGGGTTAGTGGTGCCTCCTCGAGATCCTGGATCTTTAGCCAAAGCCCTTATTCAACTTATTGATTTAGGGCAAGAAGGGCGAAAGACCTTGGGGAGATCGGCTCGAGAAAAGATTCGATCTAAATATGCGCTTCCAAATATTATTGAAAAATATGAACAATTTTACCAATCTCTCTTGTGACTTTGGCTTTGAGAAAAAATTGAAAATCTTCTGGATCTTCCTTGTGGCTTCCTAATTGTACTGGACTCTTTGCGACTATTTGGAAACGCCTTCATTTCTGACTACTCTTAATTTCCCTGAGTAAATTCAAACGACTATGTGTGGAATAGCGGGTCGATACAATTTTATTTCTGGTGTACCTGTTCAAGCTGAACTTCTCAAGAGGATGTGCGATTTGCTTGCGCATCGTGGGCCAGATGGGGAGGGGACTTACCAAAACAATAATCTTGGTTTTGGCCATCGTCGATTGGCTGTCATTGATTTGACTGAGGCAGCAAAGCAACCCATGATTCGGGGAAGTGGCCGGTTTGTCATTACCTACAATGGCGAAATCTATAATTTTCAAGAGCTCCGACAAAATCTTGAAACATTAGGGCATCGGTTTTATTCCCAAAGTGATACGGAAGTCGTGCTGGCGTCGTATCAGGAATATGGCACAAAGTGCGTTGAATATTTACGAGGTATGTTTGCATTCGGGATTTGGGATGAAGGGGAGCAACGTCTCTTTCTGGCACGAGATCGGATTGGGAAAAAACCGCTCTTTTATTGGATGGATCAAGATGGGATTTCTTTTGCCTCAGAGCCGAAGGCATTTTTGGCTGATCCTCATTTTAAGCTCGGGGTGAACCTAGAAGCGATTTCTCATTATTTGACATACCAATATGTTCCTTGTCCTTTATCAGCATTCCAAGGCATTCAAAAACTTCCTCCAGGCCATGTGCTTATCGTTCAAAATGAGCAACTTATTGTCGAGCGATATTGGAAGCTTTCCTATGGTCCGACATTTTCCGGATCCTTTGAAGAGGCACAGCACGAGCTTCTTGCCAAACTGAAGGAAGCCACACGGTTGAGATTGATGAGTGATGTTCCATTAGGAGCGTTTTTGAGTGGAGGAATTGATTCGAGTGTGGTTGTGGCGTTGATGGCCGAATTGGGCGTCAAACAGATTAAAACATTTTCTATTGGGTTTGAAGAGAAGGCCTATAATGAATTGCCCTTTGCGCGGTTGGTGGCTCAGAAATATGATACAGACCATCATGAATTGATTGTCACTCCAAAGGCCACTGAAATATTTCAAAGGCTGGTGTGGTCCTATAATGAGCCCTTTGCAGATTCTTCGGCTATTCCTACCCTGTATTTGGCTGAGATGACGAAACAGCATGTGACAGTGGCACTAAATGGTGATGGAGGTGATGAGAATCTTTTAGGCTATGATCGCTATGTGGCGAGTGTGTATGGAAGGTGGTATGACCGATTGCCAGCACCCATTCGACACATGTTGGAATGGGGAACTCAGATTCTTCCTCATGCGTCAAAATCCAAAACCATTTTGAGTCGGGTGAAACGTTTTGTGTCGGTATTATCTGAGACGCCAGAACGACGATATGGATATTGGTTGAGCCATTTTGATCCCATCATGAAACAGCAACTCTGTACAGATGATTTTATACGGAAGAGCGGTGGCCACGATTCGTTTTCCTTATTGGTCGATGCGTTTCGACAATCCGATGCCAAAGAATTTTTGAATCGCCTGACGGATGTTGATGTGAATATGTATCTTCCAGATGATTTGTTGGTGAAGGTTGATATTGCAACGATGGCCCATAGTCTTGAGGCTCGTTCTCCCTTTCTTGATCATCATGTGATGGAATTTTGTGCTACCTTGCCCTCTTCCATGAAACTCAAAGGCACGAATAAAAAATATATCCTCAAGCAAGCGATGAAAGGCTTATTGCCGCCCGAAATTCTTCACCGTCCTAAAATGGGATTTGGCATTCCACTTGATAGATGGTTTAGGCATGATCTGCGGGAGATGGCCTTTGATCTTCTCCTGTCCCCTCGTGCCATTCAGAGAGGATATTTCCATAAATCCGTCATAGAGAAACTTCTTCATGAACATGTCTCAGGGGCCAAGAATTGGCACTACCGCTTGTGGAATCTCCTCATGCTTGAACTTTGGCATCGGACCTATATTGATGGTGATCGGACTGTGCCAACGGTTAGCTAGTCGATTCAATTTACCTACTTAGTGAGAAAGTGATTATTTGACTTTGGTGCCAGCGGGGAGATCTTCAGAGACTCCGAGTAATCCCAGCATCTCGTTCTCTCCGGCGGCTAAAACCATGCCTTGGGATTCAATGCCCATGAGTTTGGCGGGCTTGAGGTTGGCCACCACCACAATCGTTTTTCCTACCAATTCCTCTGGCACGTATTTCTTGCCAATCCCTGCGACAATCTGACGCTGTTCTGCCCCGAGATCCACTTGCAGTTTCAGGAGCTTTGACGATTTTGGTACTCGTTCGGCTTCAAGAATTTTTGCGACTTTCAGTTGGACTTTTTGGAATTCTTCGATTCCAATGAGGGGAGTGTCGTTAGGAGCCAAGGGAGGTGGTGTCGAAGGGGAAGCTGGAGGATTTTTGTCTCTGTTGGGAGAAGAAGTTGGCGAGGAAATGGGTTGAGGTTCCTCTGTTGTTGGCATGTCTTTTTTTGGAAACAAGGAAGCTCCTTTGGTCACGGGGTTGATGTAAGCGTATTCGCCCCAGGTCGGGTAGTTCGACAGCGCAGCACTCGACAGATCACTCGTTAATCCCAATCGGGTTTTCATGGTTTCGGCCGTATGGGGCATAAAGGGGGCCAGCGCATAGGTCAGGAATCGGAGAACTTCGGCTAGATGGAACAAGACGGTCTGTAGTCGCCGTGATTTTTCGGGATCTTTGGCTAAGACCCAAGGGGCGGTTTTATCGATATATTGATTGGCCATGTGGACTAACCCAGATATGGTTTCTAAGGCGCGGTGAAACTCCAAACCATGGAGGTGCTGTTCGATTTTCTCAAAAAGAGTTGAGGCGGTTTGTTGAAGCTGCCGGTCCAACTCCGTTTCCGTGTGAGAATCGGTGGATGGAACCATATTGTTGGAGAAATTGCCCATCATTGCGAGCGTGCGAGAGACGAGATTGCCCAGGTCATTGGCTAGTTCCGCCTGGTAGCGGCTATGGAAGGCTGTGAGGGAAAAATCTCCATCTTGTCCAAATGGCACTTCTCGTAACAGGAAATAGCGGAAGGCATCCGTGCCAAACAGTTGGACCATGGC
>Ga0224506_10002819_pt1 | contig 11715 bp, 11 predicted proteins | sample SF_Jan12_sed_USG_2_FD_169108 | JGI IMG/M metagenome (GOLD analysis project Ga0224506, IMG submission 169108) | Sediment microbial communities from San Francisco Bay, California, United States - SF_Jan12_sed_USGS_8_1 | ecosystem: Environmental > Aquatic > Marine > Sediment | place: USA...
AATCGTTAATACATTCTCAGGGGATTCCCTTTTTGTTAAAAGGTAATTGTTGTAGATAAAAATAGTATAAACATGGGTAGTGACACCAAGTTCTGGCAATACCTCAAATGGGTCTAGCTTTTCTTCTTGTGCCTTTCTTAACAGTGCCAAATCACTCGATGGTTCTTCTATGAGATATACTTTTGCTTGTTCCCTGAGTCTATCTATGATTTTATCGATTTCAAAATCCGTTAGTTTACCTTCATCATGCAACAGCTTTACAAAAGAGTTTCTAATGGGAAGACCGAACTTTTTAAGTATTTCTTTTTCAAGGGTCAAACTTTCCTCAATCACATATGCATCTACCATTTGGGAACTTATATTTCCTGATAGGTCGATTTCATTTAATCTTTTGATTTTGCCAAATATATCCATAGACTTTTGTTCTTCTTAAATATACATAATTTACACATCTATTGATCAAAAACCGTAGTTGAAATCAACTATAATATGACTCTTTTTGTATCTTTAAATATGGGTGGCTCCCAAGAAAATACCACCTTATGCTTGATGTCATCATCAATTTCAGAGATAATTGGCACCACATTTCTGCACCCAAATTCAAGCCAATCAAAGAAGCCTTAAAGGATGAACCTCCAGTCCCACTTGTAGAACCAGATGATTTTGTCTTAATCGACCACAAAGGATTATCTGTGAAACTGGGCTTAACCCAAACCAAAACAAATACACTAATTAGGGAATTATTATAAGCTTATTGATGATTCCCTATTTCATCCTTTGAAAGTAAAACAGACTTATCACACCATTTATTTCATGCATTATTTTGATGAGAAGTATTATAATGATTATTCAAGGGAATGTGCCAAAGAAGGTTTCTTTATTATTACTTTAAAGTTAGATGAAACACCGAGGGTTGGTGACATCATCAATATCCCTATTACAGATGGTTTAAAATATTCAAGGGGAATAGTATATGAAGTTGAACACACCATCAACGGACATGAGCATCATATTGAAATTCTGGCACACCCATCCAAGGGTGAATATGAGCGATGGTTAAGGCTAAAGGAGAATTATGAAGACCATGAAAGATGGCTTAGGAGAATCAGGGATGATTATTAATAATCCAAAATCAAGTGTACCTTTAAAAACCACAAAATGCGTAACTATGTTGGATTACAACCTTTACCAAAAACTGCTTTCTGAAAAAAAAGACTCGTCCTATAATTCCAAGTGGTACGACAAAACCTATGACATCTTTTGTAAACATGGTTATGTCAAATCAATAAAGGAACTTCATGTATTAATCGCATTTGCATATTCTTGGATGCCCACAGTTCCAGAGATTCATATTGATAAAATTGAAGACCAAAACAAACTTATTTCAGAACTTCAGAAACTCCATGAAGATGATGTTTCTGTGCTTCCAGAACTTGTTTTGCAATTAACCCCATACATAAACAACAGTATCGTTGGGACATCCAAAGTTTTACATTTTGTTGCCCCTAATATTGTGCCAGTGATTGATAGTAGAGTTGTCGTAGGTTGGCATAAGTTTTTTAATAAACATCCAGTAGGAAATTATAGTAAAGCACTTCCCAAAAACTCTAATTCTTTAAAACCAGACCATTTTATTTCCTATCAATCAAAAATGAAAGAATGGGCAGACAACATCAAGATGCACTTAGTGGATAAAAACGCTTTAAGGGAACTGGAAATAAAATTGTATCTTCTGGGGAAAACTAAATAGCCCATCATTAAATCTTGACAACAATTTTTCATTCAGTTCTTCTTCATTATATTCATTGCTTTTAAATTAAAGTAGAATGAACAGATTAGAAATAGAATCCCTAAACACAGAGGAACTAGAATCCCTTATCAGAAGAATCATCAGAGAAGAACTTGCAAGAAACAAGAACCAATCAGAGTTTGAATACCTTACTGTTAACGAGGCTTCACAATATCTTAAGACATCAACCAGAACCATCAGAAGTTATATTGACAAGGGTAACTTTAAGGTCATCCGTAAAGAAGGCATAGTGCGTATTTTACGAGGGGAACTGGATAGGTTTATGATGGCTGAAGGAACATATACTGACTGATTTAATTGGAAATCAAAAAGAATTGAGAGTTTATTTTAATGCATACTTAAACAATAACATAAGAATTTTAAGCTACTCAAAATAACTCACAATATAAACTAATATTATTGCGAATGCGAGTGATGTAAGTAGGAAGGCGAAGAAATTCAAGTCATAGTCACTTGAGTTTGGTTCTTTTACTGTTTCTTCTAGTTTTCCTATATTAACTTTCTGATAATCATATTTTTCATTGACTACTTTTTCATTTGATTTTTCAACCAAATATCTCTCCTCCAAATAAGAATTCAATTCCCCTATGCTCCCAATCTTCTTCTCAAGCTTAACTCTATCCAGCATAAACACATAATCTGTTTTCCCCTCAAGTTTCAGTGACAAAACCACGTCATCCATAAAGGCTGGGTTAAATAAATAGGAACCTTCTGAATAGTCAATCATTATGGTATCATCAGTGACAAATTCCCACTTCCCTTTAGTCACCTTTCCCTCTTCTGATACAAGCAGTTCATTATTCGACCTGAATATATAAATCAGGTCTTTCCCTTCCTCATTGAAAATATGCCACTTCTTGTTTTGCAATAGGGCTTCTGTATTCAGTTTTTTGCTGAACTGTTGAATCTTTGGGATTATGGTGGAGAAGTAGGCTTTCATTTTGGTTGTTGGTTATTTTGTATTATTAAATCTTGTGATTTTTATTCCCTTTCCAATTAACTTCTTCAATTGTTGCCCATAAGTAAAAAAAGCTTCATCCATTTTCTTTGGATCTAAATTGTAATTTTCTTTTATCTCATTAAACCAAGGCTGATATATCTCTTTATAAAACTTATATCGTTTTTCAGCATTAGTAGGTATTTCATCAATTACCCCTTTGGTATGAAAATGGTAAAACCTATAAACGTGCTGGTCATATATAGGAAAGTTAGATGGGTCTACAAGATGAAGTAAAAAGATTGTCCAGATATTTGAACCACTTGATGGTTTGAACTCATTTTCAAAGGTTTCCCAATCAAACTTTTCTTTTAATTTTTGCAAAATATTGATAGAGACATAATACGAGTCAACTTTAGTTTGCTTTGCCCTTGAAATATTATCCCCCGTCCCATTTTTCCATTGAAATATCGCATTGAAATATCTTTGTTCATTAAAAAAAACCTTGCTTATATTTTCTTTATATTTTTTCTCTTGCCCATAGGAATATAACCCAGACCACTTTTCTACAAATGACTTTGGGTCAATAAAACCCTCTATCTCAATTTTATATGAAACCATAATATGTTAAAGCTATTTTCCGATTGAAAAAATTAATCTGACTCCTATTTCAATTTAGTCCTTTAAATTAGCTTAAAGATTACCAAAAGACTATATTTCTTGTAAATTTGATTTAGGATTTTCAATTGAATTTAATTATTCCAACACAATCTCAACCAAACTATAATTTAATCAACACTTATATTGCATTTTATTAATTTATGTCAATAACTGAACTAGCAACACTCGAATCATGGCTTTGGGATTCTGCCAATATCCTACGAGGTAGCATTGATTCCTCTGATTTTAAAAACTACATTTTTGGTCTTCTTTTTCTCAAGCGTTCTTCTGATGTCTTTGAAGAAGAGGTGGAAAAAATCATGAAAGAAGAAGGTATATCCAGAGAGGATGCTGAAGTAGAAACTTACTTTAATCTACCCGTTGAATCACGTTGGAGTGCGATTAAAAAAGTAACGGAAAACATCGGGGAAGCTCTTGATAAAGCATTTGCTGCTATTGAAAGCGAAAATACTTCTCTGGAGGGTGTAATGACGGCTACCAAGTTCGGTGATAAAGAAAAATTGAGTGATGATGTGCTTCAACGATTATTAAGACATTTCAATCAATATAGCCTTCGAAATGAAGATTTGTACAAACCAGATATTCTGGGAGATGCATACGAGTATCTTATCAAGATGTTTGCAGATGATGCAGGCAAAAAGGGAGGGGAATTCTATACCCCTAAGGGAGTCGTAAAACTAATCGTAAGACTTATCAAACCTGAACCCAAACAATCAATATATGACCCCACATGCGGTTCAGGGGGCATGCTCGTAGAATCTGCAAAGTATGTAGCGGAACAACCTGAAGGTAGAGTTGGTAAAAACATTAACGTCTCCCTTTATGGACAAGAAAAGAACTTAGGGACTTGGGCAATTGCAAAATTGAATATGCTCCTGCATAATTTTATGGATGCAGATTTAAAGAAAGGTGATACCCTTGTTGAACCCAAACACCTGAGTTCAGATAATGATTTAATGGTATTTGACAGGGTGATTGCCAATCCTCCTTTTTCCCAAGATAAATGGTGGACTCCAGCAGAGACCACTATTGAAAGGAAATTGGATAAAGACGGAAAAGAAAAAGAAATCACACCAAAATACGATAGTGTTGTGGTGGATAAGTTCGGTAGGCTTCAGTTTGGTATCCCTCCAAGGGGATATGCAGATTTGGCTTTTCTACAGCACATGGTAGCGGTAACTAAACAAAACGGTAAAGTAGGGGTTGTGTTGCCCCACGGTACCCTTTTCAGGAGTGGTGCTGAAGGAAGGATAAGACAAGGGTTACTGGAGGCAGATTTAGTAGAGGGTATAGTTGGGTTGCCATCTTCACTTTTTTATAATACAGGCATACCAGCATCTATCTGGATACTCAATAAGAACAAACCCAAATCCCAAAGAAACAAGATAGTCATTATTGATGCCAGCAATTATTATAAAGAGGGTAAGAACATGAATGAACTACTGGATGTACATCTGGATAAAATAGTTGATTCCTATGATGCTGGGGAAGATGTAGATAAGTACATGAGGATAGTGGAACTTGCTGAAATCAAGGAGAATGATTATAACCTGAATATTTCACGATACATTGACACATCGGAACCAGAAGTAGTAGTTGATTTGGTTACAGTTAAGGAATCAATAAAGGAACTGGAAGAAAAGGAAGCAGAGATAGATAGTAAGTTGCAACAATATCTGGGGGAACTGGGGATATGAGTGAGGTTAATACCATAAGGGAAGGTTATAAGGAATCTGCTTTAGGGGAAATACCTGAGGGATGGGAGGTTTATCAATTGTCTAAGCATATTGAACTTTTAACAGGATTTCCATTTAAAAGTCAAAACTTTAATGAAGATAATAGAGGAACAAAGTTATTAAGAGGTGTAAATATTACAGAAGGTAAACTTCGATGGAATGAAAAAATAGATAGGTGGTGGAATTTGCCTTTTGACGAATTTGATAAATATTCTGCACATGTTGGTGATTTAGTAATTTCAATGGATGGGTCACTAGTTGGTAGAAACTATGCGAGAGTTGGAGATTCAGATTTACCTTTGCTTGTTGTTCAACGTGTGGCTTGTATTAGGTCAAAAAAATCTTTGGATTTAGAATTTTTAAATCAAATAATAGGTAGTCCACTTTGGGTAAATTATGTAGATTCAGTTAAAACAAGTTCTGGAATTCCACATATAAGTGCAAAAAACATAAGAGAATTTAAAGTTCCATTCCCCCCCCTCCCCGAACAACAAAAAATAGCAGAAATCCTGAGTACCGTAGATGATAAAATCGATGTCATAGACCAGCAAATCACCCAGACACAGGAGTTGAAAAAAGGGTTGATGCAACAATTGCTAACCAAGGGAATCGGGCATACTCGGTTTAAGGATTCGGTGCTGGGGGAAATACCTGAGGGGTGGGAGGTTAAGAATATAGAAGACATCTTAACTATTGGAAGTGGAAAAGATTACAAACATCTTGATGAAGGTGAAATTCCAGTATATGGTACTGGAGGATTAATGACTTATGTTAATGATTATTTATATGATGGTGAAAGTGTAGGCATAGGAAGAAAAGGGACAATTGATAAACCTGTGTTCTTGTCTGGAAAGTTCTGGACAGTGGACACACTCTTTTTTACTCATAGTTTCATCAAGACTTTACCCAAATATGTATACTATTTATTTCTTACAATTGATTGGAAAAGACATAATGAAGCATCAGGAGTCCCAAGTCTTTCAAAAACTACTATTGAGAAAATTAAATTAATTATATCCCCCCTCCCCGAACAACAAAAAATAGCAGAAATCCTTTCCACGGTGGATGATAAGATTGAAGTGCTTCAAAATAAGAAATCATCGTTTAAGGAAATGAAGAAGGGGTTGATGCAGCAATTGTTGACAGGTAAAACAAGAGTAAAACTTTAAGACTATGAAATATATCATCACTATCATTACTATTCTTTCCTTCCACACTGGATTTACACAAAATTTCTGGGACAAATGGACTAGTTATCGAATTGATGACATATACACAAGACAGGATTTGCCTCAAGGGGCTTTAGGTATGGATGGTCGTAGCATTGATTATATTTATTTACCTACTGAATTAAAAGCAGGTACCTATGAAGTTACAATGGTTGATGCAAATGGGGATTTATATCAAGTCAAAGGTTCAAATATTTATATAACCGTTGTTGGGTACTTGGGATATACAGGCTATTCAGGTAAGGAAGGCGCGCTTGTGGTAAATAATTATGGAACAGGGAGTTTTTATAAAAGACCCTAAGGAAAAATTATGCAAGAATTAGAATCCTTTAATTATATTTTTAAGAATAGAATAGTAAAGTCATTTTTTAAGAAATATATTTTCACCTGTTATGAATTATGATTTCACATCCCTGAAAGACTTTCTAAACTCTTCTATTCCAGAGTTTCAAGAAGATATTTGGACATTTTTTGATATAGCAGGAGTCGGGTATAAGGAAACTGCTCTTTCAAATGTTTATGCCTATTATTTAAGTCAATCATATAACCATGGTTTGGAAGGTGTTTTTATGAAGGCACTATATCGAGTTGTATCACAAAAGGACAATAAAAAATCACATTTATTAGATGATTGGTTTGAATGGGAAGCCACTACCGAAATTTCTGTTGGTAATGGAAGAATAGATATTCTTCTTGAGGAAACCAGTAGAGAAGAACATTCTTTTGTGATTATTGAAAATAAACTATTTGCATCTTTGAATAACCCTTTAGAGGATTACTGGTCATGTACGGATTCTGAAAAGAAATTAGGAATAGTGATGAGCCTTCAACCAATGAAAACAAATCATAATGGTTTTATTAATATTACACACAAAGAATATATACATGAGGTTCAACAAATGCTTTCTAATAAACTTTTAGAGATATCTGAAAGGGATTTATTGATAATAAAAGACCTAATAATCAATATAAACTACCATTCGCCTATGGAAAATTCCAACAAAGAAATATTCAAATTTTATGATAAGGAAAGGGAAAAAATAAAAGCAGTTTGTGAGTTGAGAGATGAAGTTAGGAATGAATTCCTGAATGCAGTAAACTATCTGGCAGAAAATGTAATGAAATCAGAGCTATTATATAAGAAAGCAAAGAATTACAGAATGATAATAGACAAAGAAAACAAAGGTATTCAACTTCAATTTTTCTTTGAGTATGATTATAAGGATAAACCAATCGCAATCGCTCTATACGGTTATGGTTATTTAGAAAGGAATAAGAATAAGATTCTGGGAAAGAAGACTTATTTTGGAAAACATAAAAAATTGGGATTGGAATGTGACATGGAAGCTGAAGAAGGTAGTTGGTTCAATATTTTGAGTAAGTATTACAGTTTAAGTGATTTAGAGTACAACCCAAAAAACATTGAAAAAATTTATTTAGAAGAATGGCAACCTGCAATCGAAGACCTGAAATTGATAGTTAACAAAATAAAGAAGTAAAAAAATCACTTGAGTTCCCCTGAATACATACAATCCGAAAAACCAGCCATAGAGTTGTTCCAATCACTAGGGTATGATTACTATGACGGTGCCCCTAATGATTCACGGAAAGATATTACCATTACCATTCTCCATGATAGATTAAGGGGAGCAATAAAAAGAATCAACCCTTGGATTAACAACCAAAACCTTGAAAAAGCCATTTATACCCTTGAATCTATAAGGGGAACCTCTTTAATGGAAATCAACCAAAAGGCATGGAACCTTATCAGGGGAACAGAATTCACCGTGAAACAGGTAATCAATGGTGAAGAGGAATTTAAACCCGTTGCTTTTATCGATTATCATCATCCAGAAAACAATGATTTTTTGGTGGTCAATCAGATGAAATACCACGGTAAATACAGGAATTCTATACCAGATATCATGGTGTATATCAATGGCCTTCCTATAGGGGTGATTGAATGCAAATCGCCTGTTTCCACATCAGCTTGGGATACAGCCTATTCTGACCTGATGTACTATCAGGAAAATTCAGAAAAGCTATTTTATTTCAATCAGATATGTGTGGGTCTTTGGGAAGTAGGTGCTAAGTATGGTGCCATCAATTCCCCTCAACAGTTCTATTCTCACTATAGGACATCAAAAAACGATACCCTTCCTGATAATGTAAAATCAGAGCAGGATAAATTAATCTATAGTCTATTTCAAAAAGAGCAGCTACTAGACCTGATAAGGCATTTTGTAATCTTCGAACTGGATGAAGGAAGAACCATCAAGAAACTACCGAGGTATCAACAAATCCGTGCCACCAACAGGGTTATCGATAAACTTCAATCAGGTAGTGGTGGTGTTGTATGGCACACCCAAGGTTCAGGTAAATCCATCACAATGGCTTATGTTACCAGAAAGCTTCATGCACCAGAATACGGGTTTGATAATCCCACAGTGATGGTGATGACAGACCGAAAAGACCTTGACAGACAAATCACTGGTACCTTTAGAAATATTGGTTTCAAGAATGTAAACCAAGCATCTAGTGTAAGACATCTAGATAAGTTGCTCCGAAATGATTATGGTGGTATCATCACCACTATGCTTCAGAAGTTTCAGGAAACGGATTCCACAAAAGAAGATTCCACTGACCAAACAGAAGCGGAAGAATCAGGTAATTTCCTGATTGAAAAAGAAATAAACGGAAAGGTATTAACCAAAATCACCAAAGAACTACAAGGTTCAAAATGGATTGAGATTAGTAGAGAAAATATTGATTTAGAAGAACTATCTAGCAAAGAAAACCTTTATGTTCTGGTGGATGAGGCACATAGGTCTCACTATGGGTTTATGGCTTCCTTCATGAGAACCGTACTACCCAATGCCAAATTCATTGCTTTCACGGGCACCCCTATTAGTAAAGAAGACAAATCAACCCTTGGTGAATTTTACGGAGGGGAATATATCGATGTCTATACCATCAAGGAATCCGTTGCTGATGGTGCCACTGTTGAACTGCTATATGATGAAGGTATTGCCAAACTGGATGTAAAGAAGAAGGAACTGGACAAACAATTTGAAGTAGAGTTTGGTCATTTATCAGAAGAAAAACAGGATAAACTAAAAAGGGAAGCATTAAGAAAATATGCCTTAACTACAGAACGAATCAGTGATATATCCAAACACATGATAGACCACTTCAGGGACAAAATCTATCCTGATGGTTTCAAAGCCATGATAGTGTGTGATGGAAGACCTATGGCCTTAGCCTATAAAAAGATGCTGGATGAGTTAAGATCCCAAGGATTTCATGATTTTGAATCTAAACTGGTCATTACCCTTGGTTCCCCTAAATCAGATGGACTTGCAAAAGAATACTACCAAATAGAAGACCATAACAATAACAACCCTCACAACCCAAAACCACAACCATTCACATCACCAGAAAAAGCGAAACAAGTGAGTGAAGATTATAAACTACCATTCGGTGATGAATCCCAAACTGAAAAGTCTGGAAATAAAAAATACGACAACACAGCTTTTCTAATTGTTTCAGATATGTTACTTACGGGTTATGATGCTCCTGTTGCTTCTTGTTTGTATCTGGACAAACCACTGAAGGAACACAATCTACTTCAGGCTATAGCAAGGGTCAACAGATCGAAGGAGGGAAAGAAAGCTGGGTTCATTATGGATTACAATGGTATTACGGATTACCTGATACAAGCACTGGAGATATTCTCTGGTGATGTTAGACCCGATGATATCCTGAAAAACATCAATGAGGAACTACCTAAGTTGGAACTAAACCATTCTAAATTGTTAGGCTTTTTCAAACCCCTTAAAATAGATAGAAATTATAACCGTAAAGAATTCATAGAACAATCAGTACTGTATATTGAAACCATTGACAGACGAGATGAATTCAAAGACCTGCTGAAACAATTTAATAAATCCATTGCCATCGTATTACCCAATACCAAGGCAATGAAATACCAGAATGATTTCAAACTGTTCAATGAAATTAAACTACGGGCAAGAAACGCCTACCCTGATGATGATGATTTGAAAATCAGCAAAGACGAGAGCAAGAAACTTCAGGCATTGATTAATGAACACATGACCTCTCTGGGTGTTGAGAACCTATTGAATGAACCTATATCTATAATTGATAAAGATAAGTTCAGGGAAGATATTATGGATGCATCCCCTACTACAAAAGAACTGAAGATGCGTAACAACCTGAAGCATACTATAAAAGTGGGAATGGATAAGTCTCCGGATTTTTATAAACCATTAGCTGAAAGGTTAGAGGAACTCATAAGGATGAAAGAGGAAGACAGAATCACACAACTTGAACTATTGAAAGCCTATTCTGATATCCAAGATAATATCATTGATAGCGAAAAGGAAACAGAGGAACTTGGATTTACAACGGAAAGGCAAAAAGCAGTTTATAATACAATGAAAGTTTTGTTCGGTAATGATGATGCGGTTGATGCCACACATACGGTATTTGATTTGGTGGAAAAGGAGTTGAATTTTATAGATTGGGATAAAAAGTCTGGGGTAAGGACTGAAATGGTAAAGAAAATTACCCGTTTTCTACAGCAAATCATGGACAGGTCAGAAGCCCGAAGCAAAGCAATTGAATTAGTTGACGTTATAAGCAAGAATAAGAATGTTTGAGGTGAATTACGGCAGCAGAACGATAGAATATGCCATTGAGAAGAAAAGTGGCTTAAAATCACATTATATAAGTGTGGACAAAAATCATGGTGTTGTCCTTAAGGGGGAAGCTGTTGATGAAGAGACTGCCAAAAAACTGATACTGAAGAAAGCCAGATGGATAATCAACAAACAGGCACTTGTTCAAGCCATTGGGGTTGATGATATAGTAACAGGTTCAAGGCTACCTTATCTGGGAAGGAAATATTATACGGAGGTCTTTGTGGATGAAAGCCATGATAGGGTCACTGTGGAGTTCAATGAATCAAAATTCAAATTCACCGTACCCAGCAAGGATATTGACCAAACAATATTAAGGGAAACCCTGGGGGAATTCTACCGTGAGAAAGCAAAAGAGAAAATAATCCCAAGGTTAAAAAAATGGTCTTCAAAGACTGGGTTTGGATATAATGAATTGAAATTCCAGTTCCTCCAAAAGAGATGGGGAAGCTGTACCCCTAGTAATAATATTGTTATCAATATTGATGCAATAAAACTCCCCTTTACTTTGATTGATTACCTGTTGGTACATGAGTTAGTTCATACTGTGGAGAAGAATCACTCAAAGAAGTTTTGGGCTTTATTAAGCAAACATATGCCT
>Ga0224506_10002820_pt1 | contig 11715 bp, 15 predicted proteins | sample SF_Jan12_sed_USG_2_FD_169108 | JGI IMG/M metagenome (GOLD analysis project Ga0224506, IMG submission 169108) | Sediment microbial communities from San Francisco Bay, California, United States - SF_Jan12_sed_USGS_8_1 | ecosystem: Environmental > Aquatic > Marine > Sediment | place: USA...
GGTGCTGGCAAGGCAGCGCCCCTCGTTCGGGTCAAGCCCAAGGATCTTGCTGCCGTCGCCGAGCGAGTTGGCCGAGTTGCCGGGGTACGAGATGGCCGCCCGGTGCTCGACGACGGGCGGCGGCTTGACGTTGCCAACGTGATCTGGTGCACCGGCTTCGAACGCGGGTTCCCCTGGATCGATTTAGACGTATTCGATGAAAACGGTCGCCCTCGCCATGAACGCGGCGTCGTCACCGACCAACCTGGCCTGTATTTCTGCGGCCTCGACTTCCTGCACTCGCTTTGGTCCGAGACGGTCATCGGAGAAGTCACCGATGCCCGCTACGTGGTGAAGAATCTCAGTGCGAACCGGCCGCCGGTGCGGCGAGCGACGGTGTGATTCGTGAGTTTTAGGTCCTACCGCTCCCCAACAACGCAACCGAGATCATCTCTTCTGAGGAGATCTCGCCGATTGCATGTCGAAAGGCGCACGCGGCTCGGTCTTCGAACGTTGGATACATCCTCGAATCGATGTCGTAACCGAACCCGGCTTCGATCCCCATCCAAGCTCGGGGATGGTGCACCGTGACCATGGTTGCCCGACGTGTCGAGCGGTCACCTTCGGCGATCCTGGCTTCGACCTGGACGCGGAATGTATGACGACGGGGTCCGGGTTGGGGGTGGGCTATCGAGTAGACCTCGACCGATACGTGTTCCATCCACTCGCCGATCGTGTCGGGATGAGCTGACTGCCTGTCGCACCGCTTCATGATGCCTCTACGGTGCCCCGCATGGGTGTCAAATCCAAGAGGCTTTTGGCCTATTGCGCACTCACGGATCGATAAGGGTTGCTGCCCGTTCGCGAAGGGCCCGACGAACATCTTCGATATCTGCCGGGCTGGTCCGCGTCAGACGCCAATAGCAGTATCCGGTGGGGAGGAAGAAGAGCTGAAACCCGGCAAGGGCAATGGCATAGCTACGCGAGGATGCAGTCGAGGTGATGACTGTCGCGGTCAACCATCCGACGAGGCCATTCCCGGCGCTGCGGGTGACTCCCTCTGCGAGGGTAACCAGACCGAACACGGTTCCCCGGTGTTCGGGAAGATTTACGTCAACGATGAGCGCAAAGGCGTTCGGTGAGTCGATCGACGTTAGGACAACTGCCGCGAAGGCCAGAACGAAGGCGAGCATGACCGATCGGTTGGTGACGAAGCTCGCCAACACCTCGCCGGTCACCTGCGACGAGCTCCCTCCGTCGGTGATCGGCAAATTGCTGAGTGGAGCGGCGAAGAACGCGATGAAAAACGGAACCGCTCCGAGGATGCCAATCATGGACAGCCGGGCGCGACCGCTCAGGCGGCGGGCTTGCCACCGATCGCCCAACCATCCGGCGGCGATGGAACTGATGGCGGCGAGTTGGAGGAACGAAAAGTACAGACCGCCGGCCCGGGTGGCGGTTTCAATGCTGTATCCGAGTTCAACGATCTTGGTCTGATAGAGCAGCGGGACCCACAGCAACGATCCATAGGCAAGTTGGGCGACCAATCCCTTTGAGATGAGCCAGACGTTCGAGCGGCGGCGAATCAATTCGGGAAGCTGGTCCAGCTGGATCTTCTCTTCCAACTCGTGCGCACGCCCCACCAGCTCAGGGTCGGCCTGGCCGCGGGCGGGATCCTGAGACGTGAGAAACAGCACGGCGAAGCCGAATCCGGTGGCGGCGATGATCCAAAGGGGGCGTCGCCAATCGTTGGCCCCGAGCTGGCTGGCGGCCAACCCTCCCAGCAGGCCTCCGGCTCCTTGGGAAAGACCCCAAAAGCTGAGGGCGACGCCGCGACGATGGGGAGGAACGAAGTCCGATACGACGGAGAATCCGACCGAAGTAATGGAGCCGAATCCGATCGCCGCCCCGACCATCGCTGCGAATAGGGCGCCGTAGGTACCGGAGCTGGCAGCCCCGAAGACGCCGACAACCCAGATGATCGTTCCCCAGAAGAGCAAGTTCTTGCGACCGGTCCGATCGCCGAGATAGCCCCATAGCCCTGCTGTCACGGCTGTCACCAGGATGACCGCGGCCGTCAGCCCGCCCAATGCGGCTTCGGACACGCCAAGGTCTGCCGAGATCGGCAAGATCATGCTGGGAATCATCATGATGGCGGCGTTGTCGAGCGAGGCGAGCACGACGAATATCCCGATGGTCCAGAGTTTCTGCACGGCCGCATTGTGGCAGGCGGCCACCTGATATCGCGGGTGGTCCACGTGGCCTCCCGCTAGGGTCGCGTCCGATGCGCGTGCAGTTGATTTCGCCCAGAGATGCCGTGAACTTGCGGCGCCTCGTTCTGCGCCCCGAGGCGACAACAGACGACGGGGTGGTTTATGCCGAGGACGACGAGGCGAGCACCGCAACGTATGGGTGTCTTGTCGACGATGTTCTGGTTTCGGTCGGCACCATCATGGAGGCCGATCATCCGTTGAACCCAGCGGCGGGGGACTGGCGGATTCGGGGCATGGCGACTGCCGACGGGTACCGCAGTCGCGGATGTGGCCAAAGCATCCTGGAGGCGTTGCTCAGGCACGCTACGACACGGGGTGGTCGACGGGTGTGGTGCAACGCCCGGGCGGATGCGGTTGCCTTTTACGCACGGGCCGGCTTTGAGACCCAAAGCGACATGTTTCTAACCGCAGGCGATCGGCCCCACTATTTAATGGATCTTCATCTCTCGGACGTTTCATAACTGGGTCGGGCGGGTACCCTTTGGTTGTGAACAACAACCTGAAAACCGTCGCTCTTCTCGGCTTCATGTCGGCGCTCGTTTGGTGGATAGGCATCACCCTGTTTCCCGACGGCGGAATCTACATTGGCCTGCTTTTCGCCGTGGGCATCAATGCCATCGCCTACTTCTTCTCAGACAAGATGGCGATCGCAGCAGCTCGCGCCAAACCGGTGGCAGACAACGAACTCCCCGAGGTCCAGTCGATGCTCAACCGGCTCGCCCAGTACATGGACATGCCCAAGCCGCGCTTGTACTACATCGACTCCCCTCAGCCGAACGCTTTCGCCACCGGCCGCAACCCGAAGAACGCCGTGGTCGCCGTAACGGCTGGGATCCTGCAACTCTTGACCCGGGACGAACTAGAAGGGGTGATCGCTCACGAACTCGCCCACGTGAAGAACCGCGACATCCTCATCTCGTCGATCGCGGCGATGTTGGCGGCCGCCCTCACGATCTTCGGGCGGATGGCATTGTTTACCGGTGGAGGTCGCGGTCGCGACAACAATCCGCTCTCCGGGATTCTGGCGCTCGCATCGATGATCGTCGCTCCGGTTGCCGCCATGATCATTCGGATGGCCATCTCACGATCGCGCGAATTTGAAGCCGACCAGACTGGAGCAACGGTCACCGGGCGACCCCTCAACCTGGCTTCGGCACTCGCCAAGATCAGTCAGGGGACTGCGCAGATTCCGATGCGGGTCAACCCGGCTGTCTCGCAACTGTTCATTTCCGACCCTCTCAAGGCATTCGGGGCTCGCCAGACGCTCGGACGACTGTTCTCGACCCACCCGCCTGTCGAAGAGCGGATCGCTCGGCTGACGAGCCAGTCCAGCGGGATGCGTTGATCGTTCTCTCTCAAGAAGACGCCACCATCGTGGCGATTGTCCTGACGTTGGTCGTTGCCGGGTGGGGTATGGCAACGTCGGTAATCTCGGCAGTGCGAGGGCCTGCGTGGGGCGTTGCCTTCATAACCCGTAGCCGGCGCCTCTGGCTGATGTTGGTGGTCGCCGGCGTAGGTTGGCTGTTCCTCGCCGAACCTCAATGGTTGGGATTCGTCGGCGCCTATTTGGGAGCCTCGGCCTGGTGGCTCGGGTCCGTCGTGCGACGCAGAACGTCGGCGTTACTGGAAATCGGTGAAGGGCATTCGGTGCCAGGGATGCGCCAAGCTCAGGTTTTGCGGTGGACTGGCTACGGCATGGGGGGAGTGGCGGTCGTCATTGGCTACGCAGCCCAACTGGCCTGGGAACAGTTTCGCCCGCTGGCCATCGCATCGGGTTTGTTTGCCCTTTCTGCACTCGCCGCCGGCTTGTTCCTCGTCGTCCGGGCTCAAAATCTCCAACCCGACGACCAGATGGAGTGAGGGTTCTAGACTCAATTAGGCCACTGACGCAGAATTGCTAATCTAACCTCCGCCCGAGAGCAGTCTCGGTCTGCCGGGATGCCCGAGCGGTCAAAGGGAGCAGACTGTAAATCTGCCGGCTACGCCTTCGGAGGTTCAAATCCTCCTCCCGGCACGAATCTCCGGTTGTCGGGGATCGACTACAACTTACGCCTCCTTAGCTCAGTTGGTAGAGCGCATCCATGGTAAGGATGAGGTCTCCGGTTCAAATCCGGAAGGAGGCTCTGGCTTTCGGGAGAAAGCCAGACAAACCAGCAGTGTCACGACGTTGAACCAGTGTTCGCGCCGAACACGAGGCGGCGTAGCTCAGTTGGTAAGAGCGCTCGACTCATAATCGAGAGGTCGGCAGTTCAAGTCTGCCCGCCGCTACGGAAATAGCTAGGTGTAAAACAGCTTTCAGCTATCAGCTGTCTGTGCCACGGTACGGAGAGCTGACGGCTGACAGTACGCCTAGTCGTTCCAACGAAATGTCAGAGCCACGCAAAAGGAGAATCGGCATGGCCAAAAGTAAGTTTGAGCGGACAAAGCCGCACGTAAACGTAGGAACGATGGGTCACATCGACCACGGTAAAACCACGCTGACTGCCGCCATCACCAAGGTGCTGGGCGATCGCATTCCTGGTTCGCCGGTATACGCATTCGACGAGATTGACAAGGCGCCAGAAGAAAAAGAGCGTGGTATCACCATCTCGATTTCTCACGTTGAGTATGAGACGAGTAATCGTCACTACGCCCACGTGGACATGCCAGGACACGCTGACTACATCAAGAACATGATCACCGGTGCGGCCCAGGTCGACGGTGCCATTCTCGTGGTGTCAGCGGCCGATGGCCCGATGCCCCAGACCCGTGAGCATGTGTTGCTTGCCCGTCAGGTCGGCGTGCCCCACATCGTCGTGTTCTTGAACAAGACCGATATGGTTGACGACGAAGAGCTGCTGGAGCTCGTCGAGCTCGAGGTTCGAGAGCTTCTCAGCGAATACGAATTCCCCGGTGACGACGTTCCCGTCGTCCGCGGATCAGCGCTCAAAGCCCTCGAGGGCGATGAGGCGGCTGCCCAGCAGATCATGGAACTCATGGACGCGGTGGATGACTATGTCGCCGAGCCAGAGCGTGACACCGACAAACCGTTCCTCATGTCGATCGAGGACGTGTTCTCGATCACCGGTCGTGGAACTGTGGTGACCGGTAAGGTCGAGCAGGGCATCCTGAAGGTGAACGAAGAGGTCGAGATTGTCGGCATCAAGGCCACCAAGAAGACGGTTGCCACGGGTATCGAAATGTTCCGCAAGTTGCTCGACGAAGCTCGTGCCGGTGACAATGTGGGTGTCCTCATCCGCGGCATCGGCAAGGACGACGTAGAGCGTGGACAGGTGCTCGCCAAGCCAGGTTCGATTACTCCTCACACCGAGTTCGAGGCTTCGGTCTACGTTCTCACCCGTGACGAGGGTGGTCGCCAGAACCCGTTCTTCGCCGGATACCGTCCGCAGTTCTACTTCCGTACGACCGACGTCACCGGTTCGGTGACCCTGCCAGCAGGAACCGAAATGGTCATGCCGGGCGACAACACGGAAATGACCGTGGAACTCATCGCCCCGATCGCCATGGAAGAAGGCCTCAAGTTCGCCATCCGTGAAGGTGGCCGCACCGTCGGTGCCGGCTTCGTCACCAAGGTGATCAAGTAGCTCGATAGTTGAGCAATCGCAGCTCCCGGGCGGGACATTGTTCCGCCCGGGTTCTGCAAAACCGAAGGAAACCAGAGCATGCCCTCTGACAAACGTCCGGCCATCACGCTGGCTTGCGAAACGTGTAAACGACGCAACTACGTGACGACCAAAAACAAGTCCAACACCAAAGAGCGCTTGGAACTCTCCAAGTATTGTCAGTGGTGTCGGAGCCATACCGCCCATAAAGAAACTCGCTAGCCGGAACGGGGCCGTTTGGCCTCGTTTTCCGTTTCGTCATACGTTGCGAGCGATTCTCCAATAGTGCTTCTCGCAGCACTCGGCGTGATACTTTCGTGATTCTCAAACCACACGATTGTCGTTAGTGATACCGTGTCCGCACTGAACCTGCGGGTGGACAATGTGGGTCTCAAAAAGAGGACGGCCAACGGCCGTCCTCTTTGTTTTGCGACAACGAACCCGTTTCGTATGCTGCGAGTGCCAAGCCCCGTCGTCGGTCTCCTCAGCCAGCGAACTACGGGGTCGGTCCCCCCCCAGCGAGAAGCGAATGTTCGCTCCGGGGGTCGCGGTGCGGGGGTCGGTCTTCCTCCCAGCGAGAAGCGAGTGTTCGCTCCGGGGGTCGCGGTGCGGGGGTCGGTCCCCCCAGCGGAACGAAGTGGAGCGTCCGGGGGGAAGGTACCTGCGGCCCGGAGGGCCGGAGGTAGGGAGGCTCGTTCCTCTCTCCGAGCACGTAACGCAAACTTCGTTCCTCTCCGAGCATGAAAGCCCAACTCAGTTCTCCACTCTCGAGCTGGTCGGCCTTCGGCCCTGGGAACCGACATCACCGAACGAGCCGAGCTTTGCTGGGGGTTGTTGCGACGACTTGGCTACTGTGGACTGGTGAGCATTGATCATCTGGCGGGGAAGTCATATGGGCCGTTCGCTGTGGCGATTACGCCCCAGCGGGTCCGTGCCTACGTTTCGGTCACCGGTGATGATCCGATTCGCTGGACCGATGTTGCTCCTCCCTCGATCGCCTCCATTGCCTTATTCGCCGCAGCACCAGAATTCCTGTTCGGATCCGACGTTGGGGACTACAACCGGATCCTGCTGCACTCCGATCAGAAGTTCGAGTGGCATCGGCCGGTGCAGGTTGGATCAGAGCTGGCGGTCACCGGAACAGTCGACCGGATCCGCGAACGGAATGGAATGGCCTTCGTGTCGTTTAGCGCTGGCGTGGTCGATCATCATGGTGAACCGGTCATTTCTTCAGCATCGACGTTCATCATGTCGCCTGAAGCGCCGCCGGCCAGCGAAGCCGAACAACCCGAACCTGACGTCCATCGGCGTGGAGACAATGACGTCGTTCGCCCCGCCCACATCCCTGGATCGGGGATGGATATTGCTCCAATCTCGAAATCAGCCAGCCGGTCCGATCTCGTCAGGTATGCCGCGGCGTCCGCTGATTTCAACCCGATCCATTGGGACCACGCCACGGCCCGAGCCGGAGGTTTGCCGCGGGTCATCTGCCACGGGCTGATGATGGCCGCCTGGATGTTTCAGGCCGCCGCCCGCTACACCGACCAAGACCTTCCCCTCGCCCAAGCCACTTTACGCTTTAAGAAGCCTGTCTTGGCCGGCGATAGCGCCACGATCGAAGGTACCGTATCAGCCATGGACGCCGCACAAGCACAGCTGGATCTGACCCTGGCTTCTGCCGGGGAGGTCTGCATCACCGGCCAGATCCGGATGAACCGATGAGCCTGCACCCGGTCGAGCCGGACAAACTTTGGGTCATCGCCGCCCGGAGCGGCGACCGTGATGCGTTCAGGATGCTCGTAGAACAGAACCAGCGTGACGTGTACACCCTGGCGGTTCGGCTGGTATCGGACTGCCACCTCGCAGAAGACGTCGCCCAAGAGACGTTCGTTCGGGCTTGGAGGGCTCTGCCCAATTTTCGCGGTGACTCGGCCTTTTCGACATGGCTGTATCGCATCACCGTCAATACGGCGTGGACGCACCGCGGTCGCCAGAAACGCCACCGGCACGCCGACATCGACGATGTGCCCGCCATCGCGGATGAAACCCGACGGCACAACCCGGGGCATCTCGACGAGACTTTGCACCTCCCGGAGGCACTCGGGGAAGCACTCAACTCCCTGTCGGCCGAACAACGGATGGTGGTCGTTCTCAAAGACGTTGAAGGCTGGTCGCACAACGAGATTGCCGAGCTACTCGACATTACGACCGGGGCAGCCAAAGTCAGGCTTCACCGCGCCCGGCGGAGACTTCGGACGCTCCTGGCGGACGTGGACTGGTGAACCTCGACCGGATAGGTGCAGCAGCGGCCTCACGGACCTATCAGATCCGATGCAAGGGCGTGCGCATGTTGCTTCCCGAATATATCGGGTCATCTTCTCCTTTGCCCGAATCGATCGCCACCCATCTGTCTTCATGTTTGGTGTGTCGGGTTGAAGCAGATCGGCTTCGACAGGTTGCCGAGCTCCTCGCCGAAGGTCGCCAGTCGTCGTGGACGCCACCATCCACTCTCGTCGATGCGGTCATGGCTCGCCTCGACGAGAAAGTGGAGTCTCGTATCATGGGTAGACTGGTCGTAGCAGGAGCTGTCGCGGTGGGACTTGGAGTCGTTGTCGCGGTGGCTGCAACTAGGCGAAGTTCGGCGGCTTTGGCCGCGCAGTTTGATTCGTGAGCCGATCTCGGCTTTACAGTTCGACCATCGGATTCGTATACTTGCATCCCGCGCCTGAAATTCCCCTCTATATAGGGGTGTAGCTCGAACTGGCAGAGCGCCGGTCTCCAAAACCGGAGGTTGTGGGTTCGAACCCCACCACCCCTGCTTCACGGACAGAATAAGGAAACAACAAGACCATGAACCGAGATCAACGCCGCATCCAAGATCGGGAGCAACGGCGTCTTGAACGTGCCGAACAGCAGGCCAAAGAAGCGCAGGCTGGAAAGTCAGCCGTTCAGCGCGCCGCCGCCAAGCGCGGTGCGCCTGCTGTGGCTGCGAAAAAGAAGGATCCGTTCCTCAAGCGTATCTGGCATTTCCTCAAAGAGGTCCGGGCCGAGCTCAAGCGGGTGTCTTGGCCGACTCGGGAGCAGATGGTCGCCTTCACCGCCGTAACGATGATTACGACCGTTGCCATCACCGCATTCATTTTTGCCATTGATATTGGGTTCAAAGAGGGTCTTCTGTACATCTTGGAGTTGGGACTATGAGTGACATCGCGCAGGACGACGCGGTCGACGAGACCGTAGAGGCTCCCGCGGCTGACGGGCTAGACGCGGTCGACGCACCGGTTGAACCGGCTCCCGCCGACGACATCACGGTTGCTCCCGAGGACGCCGAAGAAGCTCCGGATACGGATGCTGCGGCTGCACCAGAAGCTACTGACGACGCCGAGCCGATCGTGCCACCGGCCCCACCGAAGCCAGTCAGCCCCTACGACAAACAGGGCGACTGGTATGTGATCAACTCGTACTCCGGCTACGAGAACAAGGTCAAGATGAACCTTGAGACGCGCGCCAAGTCCATGCATCTGGAAAATCGTATTTTTGAAGTCGTCATCCCCATGGAGGACGTCATTGAGATCAAGAACGGCAAGAAGGAGACCGTGCAGCGCAAGTCGTTGCCCGGTTACGTTCTGTGTCGGATGTACCTCGACGATGACACGTGGTATGCCGTGCGTAATACTCCCGCCGTAACCGGTTTCGTGGGCTCCGGCACCAAACCAGTCCCGCTGTCACGCCGCGAGGTGGAACGGTTCCTTGGAGGAGCCGAAGTGGACGAAGAGGTGAAAGCACCCCAGTTCAAACCCGAGTGGGAAATGGGCGACTCGGTTCGTGTGGTCGTCGGTCCGTTCGCAGATTTCAACGGCATCATCGAATCGATCAACCTCGACCAGTCCAAGGTCACCGTGTTGGTCGACATCTTCGGGCGAGATACGCCGCTCGAGTTAGGTTTCACAGACATCCAGAAGAACTAGCAACATTTCGGGTAGGGCCTTGGCCCTACCTTCAGATCCGGTCCGGTGAGGGCGTCCTGCTCAGACGTCGCCACCAGCTTCTGATGGGTATCTGAGAAGTAACCACACATTCGAGTCAAGGAAACACATATGGGTCGCAAAAGACTGATGACCGTAATCAAGTTGCAGATCCCGGCTGGCCAGGCCAGCCCGGCTCCGCCCGTCGGACCGGCGCTCGGTCAGCATGGCGTCAACATCATGGACTTCGTGAAGGCCTACAACGATGCAACGGCGAAGCAGACCGGGACGATCATCCCGGTGGAGATCTCGGTGTTCGAAGACCGGTCGTTCACCTTCATCACGAAGACGCCGCCAGCCCCGGTTCTCTTGCGCCAGGCCGCCCGACTCGAGAAGGGTTCTGCCACGCCGCACGCCGTCAAGGTGGGAAGTGTCACCCGTGATCAGGTCCGTCAAATCGCCGAAACGAAGATGATCGACCTCAATGCCAACGACATTGACGCGGCGATGAAGATCATCGAAGGTACTGCCCGCTCGATGGGCATCACCGTTTCTGGCTGACGGCTGATCCTTCGGATCAGCTTTCAGTTTTGGCTTGCCAAAACTGAAAGCCTCGCAGGTCGGCTCCGCTGAACTGCGAGATTTGAACAGAGAAACATACGTGGGAGGCTCACGCCGCTTGCACCACAGCCTGATTCTTCGAATCAGGAAGCAGTTTCGGCTTCGCCGAACCTGCACAATAGAAGAAACGTCTAGGTGGGAGGCTCACGCCGTTCGGACCACAAGGAGAAGTGATTATGGCCGGAAAGAAGACGGTCGAAGCCAAGAAGCGTTATGACGACATGAACGAGTACTCCCCGAGCGAGGCACTCGAACTGGTGAAATCCCTCGCGTCAGCGTCGTTTGATGAGACTGTCGAAGTCGCCTTTCGGCTTGGGATTGACCCCCGGAAGGCCGACCAGTTGGTCCGCGGCACGGTGTCGCTTCCGCATGGGACTGGCAAAACGGTTCGAGTCGCGGTCATCACATCGTCGGACAAGCAAGCTGAGGCCGAAGCGGCCGGCGCCGACCTCGTCGGTGGTGAAGAACTTGTTGCAGAGCTCACCGCTGGTCGAGCGCTCGATTTTGATCTCATGATCGCCTCGCCAGACATGATGGCCAAGGTCGGTACGCTCGGTCGGGTTTTGGGTCCCCGTGGTTTGATGCCCAACCCGAAAGCCGGAACGGTTACCCAGGACATTGGCAAAGCCGTCACCGAATTCAAGGGTGGTCGCATCGAGTACCGCAACGACAAGTTCGGAAACATCCATGTTCCGATCGGCAAGGTCTCGTTCGATGCCGAGAAGCTGGTCGAAAACTTCGCAGCCGTCTCCGGCGAACTCAGCCGGGCCCGCCCGGCATCTTCCAAAGGTGTCTACATGCGCAATATTTCGGTGTCCTCGACGATGGGACCGGGGATCCGGGTTCAGACGACGGGACCGAGGAAGGTCTAGATCTTCATTCCGGACCCTCGCGTTGGCGAAGTGGCCGACACATAGACGCTACAGAGACGATACGAAGAACGCCCGGGCTGCGGACCGGGCGTTCTTCGTATGGGGATGACTCGTGCAGCCAGTGTTCTTGGCGTTGCCAGAAGGTGGTCGCAACCGTGCAGGGTAGGGTCCACAGTTGCTCTGAGAGAGTGGTCCCTCCAGCGTTCGCCCGACCGTTTCTGTCTGCGTGAGGAAAGGTCTTATCGATTTCTGCTGTCTGGTGCCTTTCCTGGTCGATCCCCGCCCGGTGTGATGCCCCGGGTCTTTCGTATTCTGACTATCGCGCCTTGTCCACAGGCTGTCTACCGTCAATTTGGCGCATACCCACCGCGCGTGATCTTTCGGATAAAATCAGCGCCAGGTG
>Ga0224506_10002821_pt1 | contig 11714 bp, 5 predicted proteins | sample SF_Jan12_sed_USG_2_FD_169108 | JGI IMG/M metagenome (GOLD analysis project Ga0224506, IMG submission 169108) | Sediment microbial communities from San Francisco Bay, California, United States - SF_Jan12_sed_USGS_8_1 | ecosystem: Environmental > Aquatic > Marine > Sediment | place: USA...
TCTGCCCATAACTTTAGAGTGACATGTTCATTGCTGTTGGCTGCAAATTCTTCACTACCTTTAAAAGAAGTGATTTCATCTGCTTCTCCATGCATGAGCAAAATTGGTGTAGTTAGCTTTTTCGCGTTATCCATTGCCCACTCTGCTGCTGCAAAAACATCAACAAACATTCGGGTTGACATTTTATCGTGAATAAGGGGATCATTCTTATATTTCTCTACTTCTACCTTATCAGTAGAAATATGTGCTGTATTTAGTCCAGTTGGCTGTGTAAGTGAAGGCCAAATGTTAGCCATCATTTTACCTACAACAACTTTCCATTTTGGAGGTTCAAAAGCTATCCGAAATAAAGGATCAGTAATAATTGCGGCTTTTATATCATTGGTCTCTTTTCGAAGCAAATAGTTAGTGACAATATTTCCTCCCATACTATGTCCGTATAATATCAATGGAATTTCAGTATACCTATTACGTACTTCCATTAAAAAGTGTTCAATGTCACTCAACCATTGTTCGTAGCTTGGAGTGTGACCCGTTTTCCCTTCTGATTTACCATGACCACGTAGGTCAAGTGCTACCAGTGCAATATTTTGTTTGTTAAAAAATTCAGCTACATGCTGATATCTCATTTTATGTTCACCATGTCCATGTACTAATGCAATTACAGCTTTTGGGTTGTTAATGCTCCAATCAACACTTTTTATGCATAGCCCATCTGTAGCATAAAAATCAAATAAGGATTCAGCCATTTTATATATATTTATCTTTTGATCTATTGTATTATTAATTAATAATAACAGTAATATAGATAACTTTTTAGAATATTTTAATGAATGCCATTAGTGTCACTTGGTTTGGCTAAAGAGTATGTTTGATATGACACACGGCTAAACTAGATTTTTATATGACTTATATTCTCGCTCTTGATCAAGGTACAACTAGTTCTCGTGCTATACTTTTTAATGAAGATGCTCAAATTGTAGAAGTATCACAAAAAGAGTTTACGCAAATTTTCCCAAAGTCTGGTTGGGTAGAGCACAATGCTGAAGAAATATGGCAAACACAATTTGAGGTATTAGAAGAAGTGATAGAGAAAAGTGATGTATCGGTTAATGACATTAAAGCAATTGGTATCACAAATCAGCGTGAAACAACCGTTGTATGGGATAAAATTACTGGAAAGCCAGTCTATAATGCCATTGTTTGGCAAGATAAACGCACTTCTGATATTTGTGAATCGTTAAAAAGTAAAGGGTTATCTGATTATGTGAAAAAAAATACAGGCTTGGTGATTGATGCTTATTTTTCAGGCACTAAAGTAAAATGGATTTTGGATAATGTGGAAGGAGCAAGAGAACAAGCAAACCGAGGAGAACTGTTGATGGGAACAATCGATACTTGGTTAATTTGGAAATTGACTAAAGGCAAAGTTCATGCAACTGACTATAGTAATGCTTCACGAACGATGATATTTAATATAAATACTTTAACATGGGATGATAAAATGTTGGAGGAGTTGGATATTCCTCTAAACATACTTCCTGAGATTAAAAATTCATCAGACATGTTTGGTGAGACTACAATTAATAATATCAACATCCCAATTTGTGGGGTAGCTGGCGATCAGCAAGCAGCATTATTTGGCCAAACATGTTTTGAAGCTGGTGAAGCAAAAAACACATATGGCACTGGCTGTTTTATGTTAATGAATACTGGGGAAGAGATGATCCCATCAAAATCGGGGTTGTTAACTACTATTGCCTGGGGCATAGATGGAAAGATTACTTACGCACTAGAAGGTAGTGTGTTTATTGCAGGTGCTGCTATACAATGGCTTCGTGATGGCTTAAAATTGATTGATGAAGCACCAGATTCAGCCTATTTTGCTTCTAAAACGGACGATTTAGAGGAAGTATATGTAGTGCCAGCTTTTGCAGGACTTGGTGCACCCTATTGGGATATGTATGCTCGTGGTGCTATTTTTGGACTTACACGTGATACCGGAAAATCTCATTTAATACGTGCTACTTTAGATTCATTAGCCTACCAAACCAAAGATGTATTGACTGCCATGCAAAAAGATTCATCAATAGAATTACAAAAATTACAGGTAGACGGTGGTGCCTGTGCCAATGATGTGTTAATGCAATTTCAAGCCGATATTTTAAATGTAGATGTGGTGAGACCTGTAATTATAGAATCAACAGCTTTAGGAGCTGCCTATTTAGCAGGTATTGCCATTGGTCTTTGGGACATGAATAAGCTATCTGAAAATAAACGTGTTGAAAAGACTTATTGTTCGCAAATGGATGAAGAGAAAAGAAAGCGATTATACAGTGGTTGGGAAAAAGCCATTAGTAGAACAATGAACTGGGTAGATCACTAAGCAACATTATGATATAGTAATCCTATTTGATATTTTCTTAATCTTATCTTAAGTTAGCTAACCAAAACAAACAAACTATCAATGGAATTACTTAAACGAAATTATTGGATACTGCTAATAGCAGTATTGGCATTTAGCTGTACATCACAACAGGATGAGAAAATTGTTGATGTTGAACCGTCAGAGGATTTTGAATATTTTTCAGAGCAGTTTGCAGACCTAAAAATTATTCGATACAAAATACCTGGTTTTGATAGACTAACCGCAAAACAAAAAGAGTTGGTGTATTACCTCACTCAAGCAGGGCTAGAAGGGAGAGATATTATGTGGGATCAAAATTATCGTCATAACCTTGTTATTCGAAAGGCACTTGAAAATATTGTACGTACTTATGAAGGAGATAAAGAAAGTGAAGACTGGAAAAATTTTATGGTCTACATCAAAAGAATTTGGTTTTCAAATGGCATTCATCATCATTATTCTAACGATAAGATCATGCCTGAATTCTCGAAAGAATATTTTCAGGAGATATTATCATTAACAAACACTTCTTTAGATCAGCAAGTGGTAGATGTATTATTTGATGCAAAGAAAGATGCTAAAAAAGTTAATCTTGATCCTAAAAAAGGATTGTTGTTAGGTTCTGCTATAAACTTTTATGACCCTGACATAACAGAGGCAGAGGTAGATGCATTTTATGCTGCAAAAATGGATGCTAATGATGAAGAACCACTATCGTATGGACTTAATTCTAAAATTGTAAGGACTGAGGATGGAAGCCTAAAAGAAGAGGTGTACAAAGTAGGAGGGTTATATGGAGCTGCCATTGAAAAAATAATTGGGTGGTTAGAGAAAGCTTCAGGTGTAGCCGAAAACGAAAAACAGCAAAAAGCTTTCAATTTACTTATCGAATATTATAAGACAGGAAGCCTTGAAACATGGGACGAATATAATATTGCTTGGGTAGAAGCTACAGAAGGTGATATTGACTACATCAATAGTTTTATTGAAGTATATAATGATCCAAAAGGGTACCGAGGTTCGTACGAGAATATAGTTGAAATTAATGATTTTGAAGCTTCTGCAAGAATGAAAGTTTTAGCTGATAATGTACAGTGGTTTGAAGATAATTCATCTATAATGGATGAGCATAAAAAAGATAGTGTAGTGGGTGTAAGCTACAAAGTAGTAAATGTTGCAGGCGAGGCAGGAGATGCTTCTCCAGCAACACCTATAGGTGTGAATTTACCTAATGCAAACTGGATAAGAGCCAAACATGGATCGAAATCAGTAAGTTTAGGTAATATATTGGATGCCTATGGTAAAGCAGGAAGTTCAGGATTTTTGGAAGAATTTGCTTTTGATGAAGCTGAGATAAAACGTTCAAAAGAATTTAGCGAAATAGGCGATAATATGCATACTGCTTTACATGAGGTGGTAGGGCATGCTTCTGGACAACTAAACTCAGGAGTAGGAACACCAAAAGAAACATTAAAAAGTTATGCTTCGGCTCTTGAAGAAGGAAGAGCAGATTTAGTAGCACTATACTTTTTAATGGATGAAAAACTTGTAGAATTAGGACTTATCCCAAGCTTAGAGGTAGGAAAGGAAGAGTATGATGGCTATATCCGCAATGGATTGATGTTACAATTGAGAAGGTTAGAAAAGGGAGCAGATATTGAGGAAGCTCACATGCGTAACCGACAAATGATTGCGAAATGGGCGTATGAGAAAGGGAAACCAGACAATGTAATAGAAAGAAAGGAGCGTGATGGGAAAACCTATTTTGTGGTGAATGATTATGAAAAACTACAGAGTTTGTTTGGTGAATTACTACGAGAAATACAACGCATTAAATCGGAAGGAGATTATGAGGCTGGAAAAAATTTAATAGAGAATTACGGAGTAAAAGTAGATCAGAAGCTACATGCGGAAGTGTTGGAAAGAGCGGAGAAATTGAAGTCTGCTCCTTATGGAGGTTTTATCAACCCTGTTTTAGTTCCTGTTATGGATGACAATGGCAATATAACAGATGTAACTATTGAATACCCTACTGATTTCACAAAGCAAATGCTATATTATAGTGAAAAGTATGGAAACTTGTAAATAGGTCATACTCCACAATTTTTTAAAAGGCTTCACTAAATACATTTTAGTGAAGCCTTTTTTATCCTTAATACCTAAATGAATGGATTATAGTATTTTGTAACCGATTACCCTTTGGTTTGTTCGGTTTCGATTAGTACATTGAGTATCAATCAAGTTGTGTTAAGTTTAATAAAGAACTATGAAAGCATCAGATTTATTTATTAAGGCTCTTGAAAATGAAGGTGTGGAATACATTTTCGGAATTCCAGGAGAAGAAAATCTTGATTTTTTGGACTCCATGAAAAATTCAAAAATCAAGTTAATATTGACACGACACGAGCAAGGAGCAGGATTTATGGCAGCAACATATGGTCGTTTAACAGGTAAACCTGGTGTTTGTTTGGCAACACTCGGACCTGGTGCTACTAATTTCACTACCCCAGCTGCTTATGCACAATTAGGAGCAATGCCTATGATGATGATTACGGGTCAGAAACCAATTAAAAAGTCGAAACAAGGACGTTTTCAAATTGTAGATATTGTAGAGCTGATGAGACCTATTACAAAATTTACTCGCCAGATTGTAAACGGTAATAATATCGCAGCATTAGTCAGAGAATCGTTTCGTTTGGCTATGGAAGAAAGACCAGGGGCTGTGCATTTGGAATTTCCTGAGGATATAGCGGAGGAAGATGCTGAAGATAGAGTGTTTAATGTTGTAGGACACAGAAGACCAGATGCTGATGAATTAGCGATTCAAGAAGCAGCAAAAATGATTGAAAGTGCAAAAATGCCACTTTTGTTAATCGGTGCTGGGGCTAATAGAAAAAGAACAGGAACAGCTTTAACCAAGTTCATAGAAGATACTGGAATTTCATTTTTTAATACACAAATGGGGAAAGGGGTTGTAGACGAGCGACACACTCAGTTTTTAGGAACAGCTGCCCTTTCTGATTATGATTTTTTACATTGTGCTATAAATAGAGCTGATTTAATTATAAATGTGGGGCATGATGTTATAGAAAAACCTCCGTTTTTCATGACTGAAGGAGGCACAAAAGTAATTCATGTAAATTTCTTCCCAGCACAAGTAGATGAGGTGTACTTCCCTCAGTTAAATGTAATTGGAGATATTGCGACTTCTGTAGAGCATATTGCATCTCACGTTAAGGATAAAAGTAATTGGGATTTATCTTATTTTGATAGAATTAAAGAAGAAGTTGAAAGCCATTTATCAAAATATTCAAAAGACAATCGTTTTCCTGTATTACCACAGAGGTTGGTACACATTATTAGAGAAGAGTTACCTGAAAATGGCATAGTAACTCTGGATAATGGTGTGTACAAAATTTGGTTTGCAAGAAATTATAAATGCTATCAGCCCAATACACTGCTCTTGGATAATGCACTGGCTACTATGGGAGCTGGATTGCCATCAGCTTTGTTAGCGAAATTAATTAATCCTGATAAAAAAGTAATTTCAGTATGTGGTGATGGTGGGTTTATGATGAATTCTCAAGAATTGGAAACTGCGGTAAGGTTAAAACTAAACATGGTCGTTATTATTCTTAACGACAGTGCTTATGGCATGATAAAATGGAAACAAGAAGGAATGGGCTTCGATAATTTTGGATTGGATTACAAGAATCCTGACTTTGTAAAATATGCAGAAAGCTATGGTGCTATAGGACATAGACCCACTAGTGATGAAAATTTTAAAGAAATTTTATCTAATTGTTTATCTAAAGATGGAGTCCATGTTATTGATTTAGCTGTTGATTATTCATTAAACCATTCTATTTTGAATGTGCTTTTGAAAGAAAAGACCTGTATTTTGTGATGTATTATTCAATTATTTATTAACTATAATTAGGAAAAGCCATGCTAAAAGTATTATCTCCATATGACCTTACTTTAATAAAAGAAGTACCATTAGTTGGAAAGGAAGAAGTTGAAAAAGCACTTTCGGTAGCGTATGATTTATTTCAAGATCGTTCTAAATGGATTCCAGCACATGAACGCATCGCTATTTTGGAACGAACGGCTGAGATAATGAAAACCAGAATTGAGGAACTTACCAAAATAGCAGCACGAGAGGGAGGTAAACCTTATGTTGATTCTAAAGTGGAGGTGTTAAGAGCAATTAATGGTGTAAAAATAGCTGGAGAACATATAGCACAATTAAAAGGAGAGCAAATTCCAATGAGTTTAACCAAAGCATCTGAAAATAGAATTGCTTTTACATCAAGAGAACCCATTGGAGTAGTTTCGTCTATTAGTGCATTTAATCACCCACTAAATCTGACCATTCATCAAACAGTAACCGCTATTGCTGCGGGTTGTCCTGTAATTATTAAGCCTGCATTAACCACGCCTTTATCTTGTTTAGCCTTTGTAGATATTTTATCGCAAGCAGGATTGCCTGAAGGATGGTGTCAAGCTATAATTTGTGAAAATGATGATGCAGAACAATTAGTGTCAGATAGCCGTGTAAACTATTTTTCTTTTATTGGTTCAGCAAAAGTAGGGTGGTATTTGCGTTCAAAACTATCACCAGGTACTCGTTGTGCCTTAGAGCATGGAGGCTCAGCACCAGTAATTGTTGAAAAAGATGCCAATATTGACGAAATGTTACCTTCACTTGCTAAAGGTGCATTTTATCATGCAGGACAAGTGTGTGTGTCAGTGCAAAGAGTATTTGTACATGAGTCTATTGTGGATAAAGTAGCTAATGGGTTAGCAAATTTAGCATCAAAACTAGTAGTTGGTGATCAAATGGATGAGAAAACTGAAGTTGGCCCACTTATTTTACCTAGAGAAGTTGATAGAGTAGAGAAATGGGTAAGCGAAGCAATAGAATCTGGCACTGAGCTGTTATGTGGTGGTAAAAGAATTTCAGATACTTGCTATCAGCCAACCGTATTGCTAAACCCTCCTCAAGATGCGCTGGTTTCCACTCAAGAAGTATTTGGCCCTGTTGTTTGTGTTTACTCGTATTCTGAAAGAGAAAAAGCAATAGAAATAGCCAATAGCTTAGATGTTCATTTTCAAGCAGCAGTATTTACTAAGGATTTGGATACAGCATTGGATTGTGTTAACAAATTAAATGCAACTGCTGTTATGGTCAATGATCATACGGCTTTTCGTGTTGATTGGATGCCTTTTGGTGGAAGAGATGCCTCAGGAATAGGGATGGGAGGAATCCAGTATTCTATGCACGAAATGACCAGAGAGAAATTAATGGTGATAAAGAGTAAAGTACTTTGATTGTTTTAGACAACTCAACAAACCTTTTAACAAGAAATAACTAAAAGACCAATAAAATGAGTGCTCATTATTGCACTATGGATAATTTATTTTTTATGTTTTGATGTTTGTATTGAATTAATAGATGATAATTGCTAAACAAATAATAAAAAAGTATATTATTGCTACTTATGATTATGAAAATGCGCCTTTCGTATTTATATATTTTAGTGATTCTGAATTTTTTGTTATCACAAAATAGTTTTGCTCAAAATTTTGACTTTAAATTTGATCATTTATCAACAGATCATGGACTGTCTTCTGGAGCTGTCGAGTGTGTCTTTAAAGACAGCAAAGGATATATGTGGATTGGTACTAGAGATGGGCTAAATAGATATGATGGATATACTTTTACTGTATTTAAATATGATTCTAATGATGGGTCTATATCAGGAAATAGTATAACCACCATTGTTGAAGATGCAGAAGGAAAAATTTGGATAGGCACATTAAATAATGGTATAAGTGTTTTTGACTGGAATACTGAAACTTTTTCACATTATAAAAATGGTTATAGTGGCTCTCAACCATTATCAGATAATCGTATTCATAAAATACTTATAGATGAAGAAAACAACATTTTAGTAGCTACTGGAGGTGGTTTGGATTTGTACAATAGGAATTCAAATTCTTTTGAACATATAGAAAGGAGTTCTGATGAACTAAAAGATTTTAGTAGTAAATCTATTCACTCAATCATACAGGAATCACCAGGATTTTTTTGGGTTAGACCAGATTTTGGAGGTGTGGAATTGTTTGACCTGAAAAACAGGTCTTTTGAGCGATTTGTTTTTGATGATTTTGACAAATTGATTGTCAATAGGTTAAAACCTTTATTTAAAGATTCTAATGGGTTATTATGGATAGGCACAGGCGGAAATGGTGTGTATCGTTTTGATAGGCATAATAATTTATTTAAACATTTTAAATACGATCCATCTGTTAATAAATTAAACTCTAATATTATCACATCATTCTATGAAGACAATCAGAATAGAATTTGGATTGGTACAGATGGAGGAGGAATAAATATTTATAACCCTAAAACAGATACTTTTTCACATATCAATAAAAACATATATAAGGAAGAAAGCTTGAGTAGTGATGTTATTCTTGATATTTATGAGGATAATTCGGAGATACTTTGGATAAGTACATTTGGAGGAGGGGTTAATGTTTTTAGCAAGAATAAATCGAAGTTTAAGCTATTTCGGCAGTCAGTAGAAATTAATAGTTTAAGTAACAATTCAGTAATAGCATTACACGAAGGGAGAGATGGCACTATTTGGATTGGTACAGATGGAGGAGGTCTAGATAAGTTTAATCCTTCAACTGAAACATTTCAGCATTTTAAACACTCAAAATATAATATTAATACTATGAGTGGAAATGTTATCAAATCAATTTATGAAGATCATTTAGGGTATATATGGATAGGAACATATTCTGCTGGGCTAAATAGGTACAATCCATCTACGCAAGATGTAAAAAGATACTCTCTTGACTCTGACAACCCAAGGAGTTTGGGGTTTAAAAATGTATGGGCGATTTTAGAAGATCATGAAGAAGAGCTTTGGTTTGGTTTGCTTGGAGGGTTGGCTCACTTTAATAGAGATACAGAAGGTTTCACACATTACATAAATGAAGTAGATGACTCAACTAGTTTAAGCAATGATATAATAATAGTACTGTATGAGGATAGCAAGAAAAATTTTTGGGTTGGTACTCAAGGAGGATTGAACTTGTTTGATAAAGAAAAAGGGACTTTCAGAAGATTTTTACATGAACCAAAAAAATCAAATTCTATAATAAATAATAATGTAAGAGCACTTCACGAAGATAAAAATGGAAAACTTTGGATTGGCACTCAGGGAGGAATGAGTGTTATGAATCTAGATAATTATCAAATTTCCACTTCAATAATTAATGAATTACTTCCTGATCAGGTGATTAATGGAATACAAGAAGATGATGAAAATAACTTATGGATAAGTACTAATAATGGATTGTATTCATATAATCCAATATCTAATGAAATTCAAAAATTTTCAAAGTCAGATGGGTTACAAGGGAGTGAGTTTAATTACACTTCTTCAATTAAGTCTAAAAAGTCTGGAACAATGTACTTTGGAGGTCTTCAAGGGTTGAATAGTTTTATACCTGAAAACATTGAGTTTAGCACAATGAATCCTAGTATCGCCATCACCGATTTTAAAATATTCGGACTATCTGTATCAATGAAAGATTCGATTAATGGTAAATTATTTATAAGAAAATCATTACCCTATTTATCCGAAATCACATTGTCTCATAAAGAAAGTGTCTTTTCAATTGAATTTGCTTCTTTGGATTATACATCTCCAAGCGAAAATAAATATAGATATAAGCTAGAAGGATTTGATAAGTATTGGAACAATACAGATGCTATAAGAAGAACAGCTACATACATGAATTTACCTCCTGACGATTATGTTCTTACAATTCAAGGTACAAATAGTGATGGTATGTGGTCAAACAAAGAAAAAACTTTGGCGATAACTATTTTACCCCCATTTTGGAAAACCTGGTGGTTCACGTTATTATTAGTGTTAATAGCTATTCTTGTTATATGGCTAGTGATTAATAAACGAACTACTATCCTTATTAAGCAAAAAAATAAGTTAGAGATTGAAGTGATTAATCGGACAACACAGATCACTCAACAAAATGAAGAATTAACAGCTGCTAATGAACAGTTAGTAGAAACAATGGACAATTTAAAAGAAACACAAAATAAACTGATAGAATCTGAAAAAATGGCATCATTAGGTGTACTTACAGCTGGAATTGCGCATGAAATCAATAACCCTATTAATTTTGTTTATGCAGGAGCCAATTCACTAGAAGATAATCTTACCAAAGTCAAACTGATAGTTGAGGCACATAATGGTATTGATAAAGATAATTACAAAAAGAAAATTGAAGAAATTGAAGAGTTGAAAACAGAGATTCAACTTGATAAATTAATGCGTATAGTAAATAGAACTATTGTAAACATTAAGGATGGTGCGGAGCGTATAAGTGAAATTGTAAAAGGATTGAATATATTCTCAAGTAATGGAAATGATACATTAATGAAGTTTAACATTAATCAAAGCTTAGATAGATCTCTTGTTATATTAAAGCATAAGCATTCTCAGAAAGTTGAGATTGAAAAAAAATACGGTGAATTTCCGTTGATAGATTGTTATCCAAACAAGTTGGAACAAGTGTTTATTAATATTCTTTCTAATGCTTCCGATGCTATTGATGAAAATGGGAAAATATCCATAGCAACAAAAAAAACAAATAAAGAAGGAAAAGAGTATACTCATATTAGCATAAAAGACAATGGGCAGGGAATGACAGAGAAGGTTAAAAAAAGAATTTTTGAACCTTTTTATACTACAAAGGAAGTTGGCTCAGGAACAGGCTTAGGACTTGCTATTAGTCATAGTATTATTGAGAGTCATCAAGGTTTTATAGAAGTGGAAAGTGAAGTAGGGAAGGGAACAGTTTTTAATATCTACATACCGAAACAAATACTACCTAAATCTTAATTGTTTTATTAGTTCATTTTAATTGTTGCTATTATGGATGTAATTCAAAATAGCATGGAGGCTTTTAATTTTGTCGTAAATAGCTGAATTTATGGATGATGATAGTAAAATAAATCATAAAAAATGATATTATTGGAGCTATGATTAGAAAACCGCCTTACTCTTATTTAGTATTATTTTTAATACTTACCTCTTCATTAACTCAGCACATTTATAGTCAAATCTTACCTCTCCTGACTTCGACACTGGGTCACCCAAAACCAAATAGTTGCGCTAAATTTTGTTGCTCCTTTGAGATTAGCATAATATGATTAACCTGACCATTAGTAGTTGAAGCTCTGATTTGATATATAGAT
>Ga0224506_10002822_pt1 | contig 11712 bp, 9 predicted proteins | sample SF_Jan12_sed_USG_2_FD_169108 | JGI IMG/M metagenome (GOLD analysis project Ga0224506, IMG submission 169108) | Sediment microbial communities from San Francisco Bay, California, United States - SF_Jan12_sed_USGS_8_1 | ecosystem: Environmental > Aquatic > Marine > Sediment | place: USA...
GGTGAAGTTCGTGCCCACGGTTTGCAGTATTTATTCGAAAAAATGAACGCAGACGATAACCTGCTCATTGTCGACGATGTCTTCAGTACCGGGCGCAATGTCACTGCGGTAATAGACCGATTAAATGCCAAGACCCGTAAAAACATGCCGAAAGATGTACGAGTAGCCGCGCCGTATTATCGATCCGGGTTCAATACAGATAATCGGCCCCCGGATTTCTATCTGCACGAATATAATGAATGGCTGGTATTGCCTTACGAACTGACCGGGCTAAGTTGGGACGAGATTGCCGAGCATAAGCCGTGGATTTTGCCTGTGTTGGAAGAATTAAAGGCTGGTATGGCCTGAGTCAGCCACCGCCCAAAAATACCTGGTTACCATCATCATTGTTATCGCAATATCAATATTGAGCTTTTGGCTCGGTATATGAAATCGATTTACATAATCAGCTTACAGCTCTACTTATATTGGACAAGGCTGCGGATTGCGTCAACAAACAACAAATGATAACGTCAGCCGCTGTTTTTCCGAGTACTCTAAATCATGAAATATTCCTCTTTGATCGATCGGGTTAGTGGCAGTACCGCCGATGTCTGGGACTCGCATTATGCCGCTGTAGAGGCCGGGAAAAACGGGGAGGATGTCATTATCCTGAGTGTTGGCGACCCCGATTTTGCCACGCCCGCTGCGGTAATCGAAGCCGCCACGGACGCAATGAATGGCGGCGATACGCACTACACCTCGATAAAAGGTAATAATGCCCTGCGTAGTTGTATCGCCGAGCGTCACCAGCAAAGCAGTGGACAGGTAGTCGATTTAAACAATGTCATCATTACTTCGGGCGCGCAGAATGCATTATTCGGTGTCACCCAGTGCATTAGTGAAGCGCCGGATGAAATCATCGTATTACAGCCTATGTACGTCACTTATGAAGCGACCATACAGGCGACCGGGGCCAAATTGGTACCCGTAGTACTCGATGTTGAGAGTGGTTTCAGCCTTGATATTGAAAAGCTTAAAGCGGCTATTAGCGCCAACACACGGGCTATTTATTTTGCTACGCCGAGCAATCCGACCGGGATAACACTTAAACAATACGAATTAATGGCGATAGCTGAACTGGCTATTGAGCACGATCTTTGGGTTGTTTCTGATGAAGTTTATAAGGATTTTGTGTTTGATAATGAATTTCATCATATCGCCAGCCTGCCGGGGATGGCAGAGCGTACTGTGACTATCGGCAGCATGTCGAAATCTTATGCTATGAGTGGCTGGCGGGTAGGCTGGGCTATAGCCCCCGCTGGATTAGTCGATAATCTGGAGAAACTGGCTCTTTGTATGCTCTACGGATTGCCGGGTTTTATCCAGCAGGCTAGTCTGTATGCGCTATTGAACTGTGAGCAGGATATGCTCGATATGCGAGAGATTTATCAACGCCGACGGGATCTCCTGGTAGACAAATTTTCAGCCATACCGGGCCTTAAGGCTCTGAAACCCGACGCCGGTATGTTTCTGATGGTCGATGTCCGTGGAACCGGTTTAAGCGCCCCCGAATTTGTTAAACAGTTATATGATCAAACCCGGGTGTCAGTGCTCGATGCAACGGCTTTCGGTGCCAGTGCGGCGGGTTTTGTTCGTGTTTCGTATACAGTTGAAGATTCATTGCTAGACGATGCTATGAAGCGAATTGCATGTTTTATTGAGTCGAGGAGATGAAAATACGGTGAATAAAGCAAGATGCTGGTGGTGTGGCGAGGATGAACTGTATCGGCAATACCATGACCAGGAGTGGGGCGAACCACAGCACGATGAACGTCTGCTATTCGAGTTTCTGTGCCTGGAAGGAGCGCAGGCGGGGCTAAGCTGGATTACTATATTACGCAAGCGTGAAAATTATCGGCTCGTGTTTGATAATTTTGATGCCGAGAAAATAGCGGTTTATGATGATAACAAAATTTCGAAGCTACTGGCCGACCCCGGTATTGTGCGCAATAAGCTCAAGGTGAATGGCTTTGTTAAAAATGCGAAAGCCTATTTGAACATGCGAGATCAAGGACAATCATTGCACGATTATCTGTGGAATTATGTTGACGGGTTGCCGCTTCAAAATAACTGGCAATCGATGGATCAGGTTCCTGCCAACACTGAAATATCAGATCTGATGTCAAAAGATTTAAAAAAACGCGGCTTTACCTTTGTCGGCAGTACAATTTGCTATGCTTTTATGCAGGCAGCAGGGCTGGTCAACGACCATCTTGTCAGTTGCCATCGGCATCGTCCGTTGGGTGGAAACGAATAAATGAGAATTATCAATGGTTAGCGCTAAGGTTCAGTATCTTGCAGAGGCAAGCGAGCATCCAGTGTATTATGCATCGGCACCGGGGCGTAATGCGCAGTTTACAGTCGATCAGGGCATGAAATATTACCAGGTCGAAGTTGAAGACGCGCGTAGCCGTTCGACAACGCCGAATGATTTCGACGGACAGGATGCCAGCGGTTTCGATTTGCTCGAGAGCGACAGTGCCGTCACTAACTTCCTCGATCAGCATCAAATTGAGGGCCCGTATGAAGAAGAATTGCGTGCCTTGATTAAATCGCATACCGGGGCTTATCGCGTTGAGTTTTTCGATCATACGGTGCGTGCTTCAGACCCGGACATTCGCCAAACCAAACAAATTAGAGAGCCGGCGACACTGGTGCATAACGACTACACGGCTAACTCTGGATTTACCTGTCTAAATGAGAATCTCGGTGATGAAGCTGAGGCACTGTCTAAAACACGCTTTCAAATTATCAACGTCTGGCGACCATTGGTCGATCCTGTGGAGAACTTTCCACTGGCTTTATGCGATGTTCGCAGCGTCAATAGTCAGGACGTGATCGATGCAGAGCGACGAGCGCCTAATCATATCGGTGAAATCAGTCTGGCAATCTATAACCCGGATCATCGTTGGTATTATTTTTCCAGTATGCGACCTAGCGAAGTATTATTATTCAAGACTTTTGATTCTATCAACCAGGGCAAAACTAATTGCAGCATCCACACCGCAATCGATTTGCCCGACGCGACAGCCAACAATGCCCGTCCACGAGAAAGTATCGAAAGTCGCGCCTTTGTGTTTTATCGTGAGTGAAATCGAAGTATGTCAAGCAATCAAAGAAAGCAGAATTTACTCACCATCTGGCAGGCAGCCGTCTCGGCAGTTTCGGGTGAGCAGTCAGTCGAACGCGCAATCATAAACGATACCGAATTTAAACCCGACCAGATTATTGCGGTCGGCAAGGCGGCGGTCGGTATGTGTCGCGGGGCACTGAATCGTTATCCGGATTGCAAAGCCCTGGTAGTCACCAAATACGATCATGCGGATGAAGATATACTTGGCAGAGCTAATGTCCAGGTTATCGAATCGGCTCATCCTATCCCTGATCAACAATCACTAGACGCGGGCAATGCTATGCTCGATTGCGTTGGGAAACTGGCCAGCGACAGCCGATTGTTATTGCTGGTCTCCGGCGGTGCGTCGGCGCTGGCTGAAGCTTTGCCTGATGGAATGAGCCTCGCCGACCTGCAGGCGCTTACCGATGAAATGATTTCGACCGGTAAAACCATCGGTGAAATTAACAGCAAACGTAAGCAGATGTCGCAGATTAAGGATGGTAAATTGCTAGCGGCATTTGCCGGAGCCGAAGCCCGTGTTTACGCTATCTCGGATGTTGAAGGCGATAGCATTTCGACAATTGGCTCCGGCATCGGTGATTGTCATCGAGCGCGTGTTGCCGCGCGGTCGAGCATTGTTGCTTCTAATCAGATTGCCAGAGAGCAGGCCGTTGAGGCTGCTGAAAATCTAGGATTAACGGTTAAACAAAACGAAGAGAGCCTTTACCATGATGTCTTCAAACTGGCGCCAGTAATAGGCGGCGAATTAATCGTAGCCGAACCGGGTGTTTATATCTGGGGTGGCGAACCAACAGTAATATTGCCCGAAAGGCCGGGACGGGGAGGGCGAAACCAGGCGTTGGCATTAGCCACTTCAGAATATCTTTTAGGCAAAGATAATATCACTTTGTTAGTTGCCGGAACCGATGGTTCTGACGGGCCGACAACCGCAGCCGGAGGTTTGGTCGATGCAAATACCTTCGCCGACAGGAATGATGCCAGGACAGCATTAAAAAGAGCCGACGCCGGAACCTATCTTGAACAACATCATAGTTTATTTGTTACAGGGCCAACCAACACTAATGTGATGGACCTGGCCATTGCCATAGTCGATTAGGAAATATTTATCCAATGAATGAAGTTATACAGTTACTACAGTCGCACCGCTCAGTACGAAAATTCACCGAAAAGGAAATACCTCAGGATACGCTAAATGAGTTAGTCAAGTGCGGACAGTCTGCTGCTACCTCAAGCTTTATTCAGGCCTGTACCGTGATCCAGGTTGAGGATAAAACTAAGCGCGATGAGCTGGTTGTCCTCGCAGGTAATCAGAAATATATCGCCACTGCCTCAAGGTTTCTGGTGTTTTGCGCGGACATGAATCGACACCAGCTTGCCTGCGACATGCATCAGGCGGAAATGCAAAGCGGCTTCACCGAACAGTTTATTACCGCAACCGTCGACTGTGCTTTGTTTGCACAAAACGTCATAACTGCCGCGCAATCGCTGGGTATTCAGGGAGTCTACATTGGCGGAATTCGTAATCAGATTCAGGCGGTAACCGATTTACTCGAGTTACCTAAGCTGGTTTATCCGGTATTTGGCATGTGCCTTGGCTATCCGGCACAAAACCCGGAAGTTAAACCCCGGTTACCCTTGTCGGTAGTGTTAAAAAAGGATAGTTATAACGACGAAAGTGACCAGGCTACAATCGAGGAATACGATAACCACGTACGTGAATATTACCGCACCCGAACCGGTGGCAATAAAGATACGGCCTGGAGCGAGCAGATTTCAGAAATGCTGGTTAAGGAGGCCAGACCGCATATGCTGGCGTATTTGAAGTCACAAGGATATCTCATCCATTAAGATGAAAATATATCGATGAACGAAGCTCAATTAAACTTACGGTAAAAAGGTTTTCAGTATTATGACTTTCGAGAATTTTGTTGTAGCAGTGCCGGACAGTATAAATCCGGATTCCTATCAGGCCGTAGTGGTCTGGTGTGAGTCGTTTGGTGCTTTTATTACTGCCGCTAAATATCGGTAGCTATTCTTGTCTGTTCACCTGATCCTGCACTTTGTCGTGCCCGCATTACTGGCCGGTGTTGCTTATCCAAAAAAATGGTTATTTGCCTTTATGGTGATGATGTCGACTATGCTGGTAGACCTTGACCACCTGTTGGCAGACCCTGTTTACGACCCGGGGCGCTGCAGTATTGGTTTCCATCCATTACACGGATTTATACCAATAGCGATATATGGGGTGCTTTGTTTTCCTGCCAGGACACGATTAATTGGCCTGGGGTTGATGATTCACATGATACTCGATTCGATCGATTGCCAGGTGACTAATGGTGTCTGGTTTATTTAGAGCCGAATAACAGGGCGCCCACCAGGGGCGCACTTACGGGTTACAGTAATGCTTTTATCTCATCCAGTGACGCAGGGTCTTCAATAGTTGATGGAACCACATAATCGTCACCATCGACCATAGACCGTAAAGTCTTTCTTAGAATTTTACCAGACCGGGTTTTAGGTAAGCGCTTGACAATGAGCGCTTCTTTAAAGGCGGCTACGGCACCGATTTCTTCTCGAACCATAGCGATCAGTTCGCTTACAATTTGTTCAGGATTTACGTCGACCGCATTTTTCAATACAACCAGCCCCATCGGCATCTGACCTTTTAACTCGTCTTTTTTGCCGATTACGGCACATTCGGCCACCATGGGGTGCTTGCCGACGATCTCTTCCATTTCACCGGTAGACAACCGATGTCCGGCGACGTTGATAACATCATCCACACGACCCATGATAAAAAGATAGCCGTCATCGTCAAAATAACCACCATCACCGGTCGCAAAATATCCGGGATAGGTTTGTAGATAAGCATCCTTGAAACGCTCAACATCGCCCCAGATGGAAGTCAGGCAGCTTGGTGGCAGAGGTAATTTGATCGAGATGAAACCCTGGTTATTGGCCGCTAGCTGGTTTCCTTCGTTATCAAGAATTTGCACATTAAAACCCGGGACAGGGACAGTTGAAGATCCAGACTTGGGTGGCATTGGTTCGAGCCCATGCAGATTCGCAGCAATCGCCCAGCCGGTTTCAGTTTGCCACCAGTGGTCGAGCACGGGAACCTTATAAGTCTCACATAGCCAGTCGTAGGTGGGTGGATCGAGTCGCTCACCCGCTGCGAATATGGTTTCGAGGCAGGAGAGATCGTATTTCGCTGCCAGTTCGCCGTTCGGGTCCTCTTTCTTGATTGCACGGAAGGCAGTCGGGGCTGTAAACAGAGCTTTCACGCCATGTTCTGAAATAACTCGCCAGAATGCCCCCGCATCGGGTGTCATGATTGGTTTGCCTTCGTATAACACGGTTGTACAGCCGTGGATCAACGGTGCATAAACAATATAGGAATGGCCGACCACCCAGCCGACATCGGATGCTGCCCAGTAAACCTCGCCCGGTTCCATGTCATAAATGGCGCTCATACTGTACTTCATGGCGACAGCATGACCACCGTTTTCACGCACAACACCTTTGGGTTTTCCAGTCGTGCCCGATGTATATAGTATGTAGAGTAAGTCGGTGCCTTTAACCGGCACACAATCGGCAGGTTCCGCATTCTCCATACCTTCATGCCAGTCGTGGTCACGACCGGCCAACATGCTGGCATTTGCCTGTGGGCGCTGTAGGACGATACAGCTGTCTGGAGTATGGCTGGAGATACGTATGGCCTCGTCGACCAGCGGTTTGTATTCGATAACGCGGTTTATTTCTATACCGCAGGAAGCCGTTAATATGACTTTTGGTGTCGCATCCTGGAGGCGTACGGCAAGTTCGGGTGGTGCAAACCCTCCGAAAACAACCGAGTGAATGGCTCCGAGGCGGGCGCAAGCCAGCATCGAAATAGCTGCTTCGGGAATCATCGGCATATAGATGACGACGCGGTCGCCTTTCTCGACGCCGTAATGCTTAAGCATCCCCGCACAAAGCGCTACTTCATCGCGTAGTTCTTTAAAAGAATAAGTTTTCTTTTGCCCGGTAACTGGCGAATCATAAATTAGAGCCGCCTGGTCGGCGCGACCATTTTCGACATGATAATCGAGAGCCAGGTGACTGGTATTGAGTTCGCCATCGGCATACCAGCGTTGAATACCATTTGCATCGGTTGACAGAATATTCTGTGGTGGTTTGAACCACTCTATGAGTCCAGCCTTGTCAGCCCAAAACTTTTCGGGATCATCAATCGAAGATTGATACTCTTCCTGATAAGACATTTTAGCGCTCCTCTAAATATTGAAAGTCTTTGATAGTCTTGTATACAACAAGGATGTGATTTTAATATAATGACCTATTGTTGACAATGGGTAGTTAAAAACTCAATACTGAGTATAAATCGGCTTAAAACTTGACTAATTGTCAACAATAATTGATTTCAAGTGATTATTCTGAACAAAAATTATCATTCATTATTTCGATGAATCTTTCCGAAGGCGCAGAGAGGAACTTCCCTTTACGGGTTACGATGCCATAGCTGCGTTTTGGGAAATACTGATCGACTGGAATCACATGCATGTTCTCGCGATCCTGTTTGGTGAGGCATACATCAGTAACAATTGAAATGCCCTGACCAAGACCAACATAGCGTTTTATCACTTCCCAACCGCCGGCTTCGAGGGTGACTTGAAAGCTGACGTTATGCTGGGCGAATACCATTTTCACAATATGCCAGGTACTCAGGTGTCGGGGCGGTAGTATCAAGCCGTATTTACCAATATCTTTTATAGATACTTTCTCGAGTCTTGATAATGGATGATTAAGCGGCGTAATAACGACCGGGTTGTACGTGACTATCGGGTTATATTCAAGATCGTCGGGTACTTCAAGCATAGAGCCTACGGCAAAATCGACCTTGTCGTTTCTTAATAACTCCATACCGTTGCGCCCGGTTTCATTGGACAGTCGTAACTTAATTGACGGATACTGGTCGGTGAACTGGCGCACCGGGCTCGGTAAAATATAGAGAATGGTTGATTCGCCAGCTGCAATATTAAGTTCGCCGGAGGTTAGGTTACCGCAATGCGCGTCAAAGGTTTCCTTGAGCCGGTCAATGCCCTGGACATGGGGCAGACATAAATCGTACAGAATACTGCCTTCGGTAGTGAGGGTAAGCTTTGGGCCGCAGCGCTCAAACAAAGATGTATCCATTTCTTCTTCTAAAGCGTGTATCTGCAAAGAAATAGTTGGTTGGCTGGCGAAAAGAGATTCAGCTGCTTTGGTCATACTGCCAAGTTTTGCCGTTTGACAAAACGCGCGTAATTTCTTCAAATGATTTTGCTTGTAATAAGTATTGGCCATGAATTGATCTCATATACGAGTCCATCATTAATTAGTCCAATGATGAATAATTATTTAATCCGTTTATCCAATTATTAAGTAACTATATGAAATATGTCAATATTATTTATATTTATCTAAGGGTGTTTATTAACCTCCATAAGAGCAACCTGGTTGGCTCTAAAAAGTAAATTTCTACTTACGTGCAGGTACTTCCAGTCGCTGGCGCCTTTCCCAAAGATTTTTACGGCTAATCCCCAGCATTCCAGCCAGCTCAGTCTCGTTGTATTCTGATTGAAAGCGCTTTACGAAGCTGACGAAATAATCATCCAGCGAAAGCTTGTTATCGAGCTCGTATGTGGGCAGATTCTGTCCTTTAATAGAGTTACTCAGGCCGAGATCGTCGGCATCGATGCAATGGCCCCGGCAAAGTATGATCGCGCGTTCGATAATGTTTTCCAGTTCACGAACATTTCCCGGCCAGATATATTCCAACATTCGAGCATAGGCGGCATCACTAAATATCATTTCTCGCCGATGAATTCGATTCGACATCTTGGTGAGTATTTTATCGGCAAGTTTGCTTATGTCCCGACCGCGTTCCCGCAGTGGGGGCAAATTCAGTTCAAATACATTCAGTCGGTAGTAGAGATCGTCACGAAATAATTTATCGTCGACCATTCGTTTAAGGTTCTTATGCGTTGCCACCAGGATGCGAACATCGACGCTAATGGTTTTACTCGAACCGACACGGCGAATTTCGTTTTCCTGCAACACGCGTAACAGACTGGCCTGAGCCTCCAATGGTAGCTCGCCAATTTCATCGAGGAATAAGGTGCCGCCGCTAGCGGCCTCAATTAAGCCTTTTTTGGTTTGCATTGCGCCGGTAAATGCGCCTTTTTCGTGACCGAATAATTCTGATTCGATCAGGTTTTCGGAGAAGGCACCGCAGTTGACACTGATTAATGGCTGCTTGCGCCGCTCGCTTTGAGCGTGAATTGCACGGGCCACTAATTCCTTACCGGTGCCGGTTTCGCCAAAAATTAATACGGTAGCGTTGGTTGGGGCAACGCGATTGATTCTGTCCAGGACCTCGTTCATGGCTTCGCAACTGCCGATCATGCCGTCGATTGGATAGTCTCTGGCAACTTCCTTCTGTAATAAAAGGTTTTGCTGTTCGACGAATGATTTGTCCAGTATGCGTTTAACCGTGATGATCATTTCATCATGGTTAAAAGGCTTGGCGATATAATCCACCGCACCCTGCTTCATCGCATCCACAGCGGATTGCACGGTCGAGTAGCTGGTCATAATCAAAACAGGGGTAGGCGCGGCACGGTTGATTAAGACCGTACCCGGCTCTCCGGGTAGACGCAAATCAGAGATGATCAGGTCATAGGTGTTAATCGATTTTTCTTCGGCTTCGGTCACCGAACTAACCGCAGTCACATCGTACTTCTGGCGTTCAAGTAAACGCTTTAGGCTTTCCTGGATAATGGGTTCGTCTTCTACGATTAAAATGCTGCTCATACGTTCAACCGATTGGCAAGTGGTAACGAGATATCGAATTGACTGCCTTCGCCCGGTTGACTCTCGACCGATATGGAGCCGCCGTGCTCCTTGATAATGCTATAAGTCAGAGAGAGACCGAGTCCAGTGCCCTGGCCGACAGTCTTGGTGGTGAAAAATGGTTCAAACAACCTGGATATATGCCTCTCTTCTATGCCTTCGCCAAAATCCTCAACACGGATTAAGACCTGATGATCGTTGGCTTCGGCATCAATATTTATCGACTGTCCCTGGATCGAGGCATCTGTGGCATTAGCCAGCAGGTTGACAAAAATCTGGACCAGTTTTTGTTTGTAACCCTGGACCTGGAGTGATTCTTCGCAACGATTGTTGTAATGCAGTTGTTTGCCGTGATGGCTTAACGAGACGAGCTTAATGGCTTCATTAATAACGTCATGCAGTACCACCGGCTCGGTTGGCTGCTCGAGGGGTGCACCAATGTGACTGAAATCGACCAGCGAGCTTACAATATTGGTAATCCGTTCGGTTTGCGTCAGTATTTGCCTGAGCCCGTTGCTGATCAAATCCGGGGATTCACTGTCTGCCTGCATGTCCTGCGCCAGACAGGCAATACCGGTTACCGGGTTGCCAATTTCGTGGGCGATACCGGTGGCTAACTGTCCTATCGATGCTAATCGCTCGCTGTGCGCCAGTTTTTCTTCCAGCGAGTAACGTTTACTGTGGTCCTCGATCAGTATCGCGATACCGCTATCGTCATCTAGATTATGGCTAACCTCGGCTTTGAAGAGATTTAAAATTAACCAGTTACCATTCAATTTGACCTTTAATTTGCGAATATGGAATTCTTCGCTGTGAAAAAAAGACAGTAGGATATCCCGCCATGGCCTATCGAGATTTTCGAGAGATGAGCCCACCACAGCTTTCTGGTCGATAGTAGTTATTCTGGACAGGGCTTTATTCCAGCTGATGATCCTAAGGTCGTGGTCGATGGAGATGACTCCTAGTGGTAGATCCTGTAAGACCTGGAAATGGAATCGTCGTAATGAATCGAGCTCGCTGGAGACGCCTTTTAATTTACTTCGAGTTTGCTCCTGGCTCTGCTCGACAAATTGTATGGTATCTGCCAGTGCTGACTTGGTTGCGCGATCAATTTGTAAATGTTCATTGACGATCATTCGCGATAAAACCGGACCGACCAGCCCCGATAAATTACGATCGATTTGTGCACGTAACATCGTTAAAGCATTTTGATCGACGTTAGCCTCTAGTAGACCTAAGTCCTGCAGTGCTCGATCGACTTCGCTGCGAGCAATATCGATACCAATTAATTTTGCCAGCTGTTGTTCGAATTCGGCAATAGACGTTGCCCGTACAGAGCCTGCCGGAACCAGAAAACCTTCTCTGAAACAGGCGTTAGCGACTTCACGTTCATCCTCCTGCTGAGGTAATATCAGAGAGAAAATAACAAAAAACAGGCTGTTAAATAATAATGACCAGACCGCTGTGTCGGTGGCGTTCATGGCCAGGTCGAGTATATTAAAATATGGCGTATCGATTATTCCGGCTCTTTCGAACAGGGGTATCATTAAAGTAATGGCCCAGATAGAGCCGCCGACGGACAACCCGGCGATAAACCCCGATTTGCTGGCTCGCTGCCAGTAAAGCAGACCAACAATGCCGGG
>Ga0224506_10002823_pt1 | contig 11710 bp, 11 predicted proteins | sample SF_Jan12_sed_USG_2_FD_169108 | JGI IMG/M metagenome (GOLD analysis project Ga0224506, IMG submission 169108) | Sediment microbial communities from San Francisco Bay, California, United States - SF_Jan12_sed_USGS_8_1 | ecosystem: Environmental > Aquatic > Marine > Sediment | place: USA...
TCCTTCTTGATGGACGGATTCAAGGTATTGCTGCCACTGAATCAGGACCCCCTCCCGCAGTGGTGGAGGGATTTTTGTCAGCTCTGGGCTATGTGGGTGATTTTCTGACATGCCATCTCATTTATGTGAACTGATTGGCAAAATAATAAATGCCAATTACAGTAAAAAACTATTATTATTCATTATGTTATAGATCATTCTCATCTATCCCGGCATCCGTGACAAGTTAAAGCTGAGCCACCAATGTCCGATAGCACCCATTATAAAAGAATATTTCATTTACCTGTCCCTTGTTTTGATGGCAGGTATTTTAATCAATACATAGACAGGCCAGGAGAATATCCATGGAACTCAACGATTACCTGAAAATCATGGTGGCAAAAGAGGCATCTGACCTCTATTTCACGACCGGGGCACCTGTTAGTGCAAAGATCCATGGTTCACTTAAACCGATTGAACAAGTCACCATGCCTGCCGGCAGAGTAAAAGATATCGCCTATCAAATCATGAGTAATCAACAAGTAGCCGAATTCGAACACAAACCAGAAATGAATCTGGCGATCTCGGAAGCCGGTGTTGGCCGTTTTCGTGTCAATATTTTTAAACAACGTGGTCAGGTCGGTATCGTAATTCGTCATATTAAAACCGATATTCCCAAATGGCAGGATCTGGGTTTACCTCCTATCTTGCGTGAACTGATGATGCAAAAACGTGGGTTGATTCTGTTCGTGGGTGCCACCGGTTCCGGTAAATCCACATCACTGGCCTCATTAATTGATTATCGTAACAGCAATGCCAGTGGACATATTATTACCATTGAAGATCCAATTGAATTTGTCCACAACCACAAGAAATCCATTATCAACCAGCGTGAAGTCGGAATGGATACCGACAGTTATGAAGACGCACTGAAAAATACTTTGCGTCAGGCACCAGACGTTATTTTGATTGGTGAGATTCGTGACCGTGAAACCATGGAACATGCGATTGCCTTTGCCGAAACAGGTCACTTGGCCATTTCAACACTGCATGCCAATAATGCCAATCAGGCACTGGATCGTATTATCAACTTTTTCCCTGATGATCGTCGTAATCAATTATTACTGGATCTTTCTCTTAACCTGCGTGGTTTTGTATCACAACGTCTGGTACCTACACTCGATGGTAGACGCGCCGCCGCAGTAGAAGTCATGCTAGGTACACCATTAGTACGTGACTTGATTATGAAGGGTGAAGTCTATGCCATTAAGGAAGTAATGGAAAAATCCGAAAATATTGGTATGCAAACCTTTGATGGTGCACTTTACAAAATTTACAAGGAAGGAAAAATCTCACTGGATGAAGCACTTCGTAACTCCGACTCACCCAATAATCTGCGACTGCGTATCAGTCTGGAAGAAAAAGATGTCATGGCTGAACCGGAAGGTTCAGGTTCAGGATTACAACTGGAACAGGATGACAGCGATAATCAAAACACAATGATGCACCCAGGTGCAACCCATGCTCCGGGAAAACCGGCGCAACCGGTAAATCCGGCAAAGGCTACTGTTAAAGCTGCCGCATCAAATGGTGGTTCAGCTCCACCCTCAGGTGGATTAAGCCTGGCTGATGACTAATGAGTCATAACCACAGAGAAAATTTAATTTAACAACGATCATAAAATTTCTGTCGTCTCTGTATTTTCTATTGTTCAAAAAAAAAGCCCCGCACTGCGGGGCTTTTTAATTACTAATGGTGCAACAGCTTACATCATGCCGCCCATACCACCCATACCACCCATATCTGGCATACCGCCACCAGCTGAATCTTCCTGAGGCAAATCAGTTACCATGCACTCAGTGGTAATCATCAGTCCGGAAACAGAAGCCGCATTTTGTAATGCGGTACGGGATACCTTGGTTGGATCCAGAATACCCATTTCAATCATGTCACCATATTCACCTGTCTGTGCATTGTAACCATAATTTTCGCTTTTGTTTTCTTCTACCTTGTTCAAAACAACAGAAGCTTCAACACCTGCGTTGGATACGATCTGACGTAAAGGTTCTTCCAGTGCACGACGCAGAATATTGATACCAACATCCTGATCATGGTTGTCACCTTTCAGATCTTTAATCGCAGTACGGGCACGTAACATGGCAGTACCACCACCCGGTACGATACCTTCTTCTACCGCCGCACGAGTCGCATGCAGGGCATCTTCAACACGTGCTTTCTTTTCTTTCATTTCAACTTCAGTCGCTGCACCAACCTTGATGACGGCAACACCGCCAGCCAGTTTGGCAACACGTTCCTGCATTTTTTCCTTGTCATAATCAGAAGTAGCTTCTTCAATTTGAGCACGTACCTGATTAACGCGTGCTTCGATGTCCTTAGGATCACCAGCGCCATCAATAACGATTGTGTTGTCCTTGCTAACATTGATTTTCTTGGCTGAACCCAGATCTTCAATCGTTGCCTTTTCAAGACTTAAACCAACTTCTTCAGAAATAACCTGACCACCGGTCAGAACAGCGATGTCCTGTAACATGGCTTTACGACGATCACCAAAGCCAGGTGCTTTAACAGCACACACTTTAACGATACCGCGAATATTATTTACAACCAATGTTGCCAATGCTTCACCATCAACGTCTTCAGCAACAATCAATAATGGTTTGCCGGCTTTAGCAACACCTTCCAGAATTGGAAGCATTTCACGAATATTGGAAATCTTCTTGTCATAGATAAGGATAAGCGGGCTATCCATCTCAACACTCATGTTGTTCTGGTTATTGACAAAGTAAGGCGAAAGATAACCACGATCAAACTGCATACCTTCAACTACGTCCAGTTCATCTTCCAGTGTTGTACCTTCTTCAACAGTAATAACACCTTCTTTACCAACCTTGCCCATTGCTTCTGCAATGTTCTGGCCAATCGCTGCGTCGGAGTTGGCAGAGATCGTACCAACCTGTGCAATTGCTTTATCATCTGCACATGGTTTGGACATATCCTTCAGTGCCTGAACAGCATGAGTAGCAGCTCTATCAATACCACGTTTTAAATCCATTGGATTCATACCGGCAGCAACCGCTTTCATACCTTCACGCAAAATAGCTTGAGCAAGCACAGTCGCTGTTGTTGTACCATCACCGGCCACATCAGAAGTCTGGGAAGCAACTTCCTTCACCATCTGTGCGCCCATGTTTTCAAACTTGTCTTTTAATTCAATTTCCTTGGCAACTGATACACCGTCTTTGGTTACGGTAGGAGCGCCAAAACTTTTATCTAAAACAACATTACGACCTTTAGGTCCTAAAGTAACTTTCACTGCATTGGCCAGGATGTTAACCCCATTGACCATACCTTGACGGGCTTCATCACTGAATCTGACGTCTTTTGCTGACATAATATTTCCCCTTAAATTCGGAACGAGTTAATTCTAAAAAATGCTTTGCGGTGTTTACTGAACAACACCCATGATGTCTTCTTCACGCATCACGAGTACATCTTCACCAGAAACCTTGACCTCAGTACCTGAGTACTTGCCAAACAAAACCTTGTCACCCACTTTGACATCAAGGGGACGAACATCACCGCTTTCAAGCAATTTGCCATTACCGATCGCCAGAATTTCTCCCTGGCTTGGTTTTTCAGTTGCAGTATCAGGGATAACGATACCACCAGCTGATGTACGTTCTTCTTCAACACGGCGCACAATCACACGATCATGGAGTGGACGAATATTCATCTTATGTAATTCTCCTATAAAGCTTTGTTTTAAAACAAAAATTTGATATCTCGACGGCAATTCGTTAGCACTCGCCGTTGATGAGTGCTAATCATAAGGTCAAAATGGCAGGATTCAAGGGGAAGATAGATATTTATTTACAATAACCAGCTTTTCAGAGGGAAATATGATCAATCATCATCAAGCCGCTTGAATTCTCCATCGATGGTGCGGGGACCATCCGAAGATGATGGCGGTGCCCCGCCTGCATCTGGAAAACGAATATATCGGCTTATAACATGACGAATTATTTTCTGGCGCAAGGGGGGAATTAAACAGATAAATCCCAACGAATCAGTAAAAAATCCGGGGGTTAATAACAAAGCACCGCCCACCAGCATGACAACGCCTTCCAGTAATTCAACCGCTGGCATTTCACCCCTTGCCATGCTGGCCTGTACCCGTTGCAGAGCCGAAAGCCCTTGAAATCGTAGTAGTTGTGCACCCAATACGGCTGTAAAAACAACCAGAAATACTGTCGGAATCGCACCGATCACTTCACCGATTTCAATCAAAAAATAAATTTCGATAATGGGTACCAGCAAGAAAATGAGGAATAAAATTTTCACAATGTCGTCTTATATTATTAAAGGAATAATGTCTGGTAAATATTGTGGCTTGAACCATATATATCAAGCCCAATCATTTATACTCTACTAGTAAGTACAAACAGGATCATGCTTCAAAAATCATGGTACAAGACATTAATCCCGATAACTACCATATCGTACTCAATACCTGCCCGGATATAGAGGTTGCAAAAAATCTCGCCACCGTTCTTGTGCAACATAAACTGGCCGCCTGCATCAATATCATTCCCGGTATTACCTCTATTTATGAATGGGAGGGCAAACTGGAATCAGGGACAGAATGCCTGCTTATGATAAAATCCATAAAATCATGTTATTCCCGTTTAGAGAAAATAATTAGGGATAGCCATCCCTATGAACTTCCGGAAATTATTACAGTCCCTGTATCAGGTGGTTTGAATAACTATCTGATCTGGCTAGGCCAACAATGCAAAGAGAACCTTTGAAATGAATGTACGTAATCTGATTTTTCTGCTGTTTCTTTGTCTGCCATTTTCATTTTCAGCTGCTGATACTGCGTCATCCGGTCTGTTCGACAGTCTGGGGTTCGGTGATGACGCCAATGAATTTCTCGAACCAGACAAGGCCTTTGTCTTCAGTTCTGAAGTTGTTAACGGCAATACCATTATTGCACGCTGGGATATTGCTGATGGTTATTATCTTTATCGTGAGCGTTTTAAATTCAGTATTGAAAACAGTGACGTTACCCTCGGCACCATCGTCTTTCCCAAAGGGAAAATAAAACATGATGAATCGTTTGGTGAAATGGAAGTGTACTTCCATGATGTTGAAGCCACTATTTCATTACATCGTAAAAATCTTTCTCCTGAAAAAATCACTTTCACTGTTAATTATCAAGGCTGCAAGGACGGTTCCATCTGTTATGCACCAATGAGCAAGACCATTGAGTTGTCATTGCCGGCAACAACACAAACTTCCGCAATGACTGATGAACCTGTAGTTATGTCAGAACAGGACAGTATTGCACGCGCTTTATCTGATGATAACCTGTTTATAGTCCTGCTTACCTTTTTTGGTTTTGGACTATTACTTTCATTTACGCCCTGTGTGTTTCCAATGATTCCGATCCTGTCCAGTATTATTGTTGGACAGGGGGATTCACTTTCTACACATCGCGCTTTTGTTTTATCACTTACTTATGTGCTGGCCATGGCATTGACCTATACCAGCGCTGGGATCATTGCCGGATGGTCAGGTCATAATCTACAGGCCGCTTTTCAGGAACCCTGGTTATTAATCAGTTTTAGTTCCGTGTTCGTGCTTTTGGCTTTATCAATGTTTGGTTTTTATGATTTACAACTACCCTCTGCACTCCAATCCAAATTAAATGAATTGAGTAATCGTCAACAAGGCGGAAGCATCTTTGGCGTTGCGATCATGGGTTTTCTTTCCGCATTAATCGTTGGTCCTTGCGTCGCTCCACCATTAGCCGGTGCCCTCATTTATATCAGCCAAACCAGGGATGCCATGCTCGGTGGGCTGGCATTATTTGCCATGAGTATGGGTATGGGTACACCGCTGATCGCCATTGGTACATCAGCAGGAAAATGGTTACCTAAAGCCGGCGCGTGGATGAATATCGTCAAGGCTGTTTTTGGCGTGATGTTACTCGGTCTGGCAATATGGATGCTGGAACGCATTTTATCACCTGATATATCCATGGCGTTATGGGCAATACTGTTTATTGTGACTTCCGTTTTCATGGGTACATTACAATCCATGACCGCCACTGCAACCAGTTTGCAAAAACTGGGCAAGGGCCTTGGTATTATTTTATTAATCTATGGCGTAATGTTATTAATTGGTTCGGCAACCGGTGCACGTGACATGTTTCATCCACTGGAAAGAATTTCCTTTAGCGAAACAGGCCAGCAGAAACAGTTCGGTGTTAAGTTCAAACATATCAAGGGACTGGATGAATTTAAAAACGAATTAAACAATGCCAAAGGCAAGCCGGTCATGATCGATTTTTATGCTGACTGGTGTGTTGATTGTGTCAAGCTGGAAAGAACAACTTTCACTAACCCTGAAATTGTAAATTATCTGCAGCGTGCCGTCGTTCTGCAAAGTGATGTAACATCAAATGATGATTTGGATAAGGCTTTAATGAAACACTTTGGCATTATTGGTCCACCGGCAATTCTGTTTTTTGATGCTGAAGGTAATGAACTGAAACAATACCGGCTTGTTGGTTATTCTTCGCCTGATAAATTTTTAAATCACATTCGAAATGCCTTAAAATAATATTTATGGATAACAAGATTATTTTCGTTGCGGGTTTACTGGCACTGGTGGTCGGTATAACTGCAGCCTCTTTTTCCTCCGGCTCACTTGATTCCTATCTGGGCAAACAAGTCAGGCCAGACGCATCACTCATGACGGGTTCACTGCTTCCTGATTTTCAACTACCCGATATGGACGGCAATATACAATCCAGTACCAACTGGAAAGGCAAGGTACTACTTGTTAATTTCTGGGCCACCTGGTGTCCACCTTGTCGCAAGGAAATTCCGGCCTTTCTCGATGTCATGAGTACTCATGGTGACAGGGGCTTTCAGGTCGTTGGCATTGCTATTGATGAAAAAAACAGCGTGCAGGACTATATCGACTCAATGGGAATTGAATATCCTGTTCTAATTGGCAAAAACGATGCTATCGAGATCTCCAAACAACTCGGTAATCGGCTAGGCGCTCTGCCTTATACCCTTATTACAGACCGTACTGGCAAGGTTATCCTGACCCACCGCGGTGAACTCACTAAAGAAGACTTACTCAAAACCATTTCTCCTTTGTTCTAGCACCTTTATTTCCCGATATTTTAGTGAATATTGCACTTAACTTCTGCGATATTGATGCTATCGTGACAATAAGTAGACAAACTGACTGAATTGGGGCAAACTTGCACCATAATGACCGTCAACCAGGTCAATTTGCATGAAACGGTGGCTAACATGTCGCTAAAAACAAAAAAAGTCGGATAAATATCTTTCATGACAACAATTCTTGTAATCAATGGCCCTAACCTGAACCTGCTTGGTCAACGCGAGCCTGAGCACTACGGGAACAGTAATCTCGACACCATCAATAAACGACTTGCTGTTATCGCCTCTGATAACAGCCATGATCTGGAAACATTTCAAAGCAATGCCGAACATGATCTGGTGGATCGTATTCACAAGGCACAGGCTGAAAATGTCGCCTTCATCCTGATTAACCCGGCAGCCTTTACACACACCAGTGTGGCAATACGTGATGCATTGGCTGCTACAAAAATTCCCTTTATTGAAATACATCTTTCAAATATTCACGCACGTGAAGAATTTCGTCAGCAATCTTATTTTTCAGATCTGGCACAAGGTGTTATCAGTGGACTCGGGGCAATTGGCTATGAACTTGCACTGCAAGCTGCCGTGCATTACCTAAAACATAAAAATTGAGTGACCCTTTATGGATATTCGCAAAGTAAAAAAACTGATCGAACTTCTGGAAGAATCCGGAATTGCTGAAATCGAAATCAAGGAAGGTGAAGAATCGGTACGTATTAGCCGTCATGGCCAACAAGCTGCACCACAACAATATGCCATTGCACCGGCACCGGTAGCACCGGCACCGGTTTCTGCTGCACCTGTCGAAGCAAGTGAACCCGCCAGCACTATCCCGGCAGGTCATCAAGTCACTTCACCGATGGTAGGCACGTTTTATCGTTCAGCAACACCTGGTGCCAAACCTTTTGCTGATGTTGGCCAACAGGTCAACGTAGGTGACACCCTGTGCATTGTTGAAGCCATGAAAATGCTTAACCAGATCGAAGCGGATAAATCAGGTAAAGTTGTCGCCATTCTGGTAGAAAATGGTCAGCCGGTTGAATACGGTCAAGCCATGTTCATTATCGAATAATTCACTCATCTCTAACGACTGGATTTAATCATGCTGGAAAAAATTGTAATCGCCAATCGTGGTGAAATCGCTCTACGGATCTTGCGCGCATGCCGCGAACTGGGGATCAAGACTGTCGCTATTCACTCGGAAGCAGATCGTGATCTGAAACATGTTCGGTTAGCCGACGAATCCGTTTGTATTGGTCCTGCCTCTTCTCTTGAAAGTTACTTAAATACACCGGCTATTATCAGTGCAGCGGAAGTAACAGATGCTGTAGGCATTCATCCTGGTTATGGTTTCCTTTCTGAGAATGCAGATTTTGCTGAACGTGTTGAACAGAGTGGCTTTGTCTTTATTGGTCCCAAGGCAGAAACCATTCGTATCATGGGTGACAAGGTCGCAGCCATCAAGGCCATGAAGGCCACCGGCGTACCCTGTGTTCCCGGTTCCGATGGGCCATTGGGCGATGATCCTGATACCAATATCCGTTTAGCAAAGGAAATTGGTTACCCCATTATAATCAAGGCGGCCGGTGGTGGCGGTGGTCGTGGCATGCGTGTTGTACACAGTGAAGCAACTTTATTAAATGCTATTTCACTCACTAAAACCGAAGCGGGAACAGCCTTTAACAACGATATCGTGTATATGGAAAAATATCTGGAAAACCCGCGCCATGTTGAATTTCAGGTGCTGGCAGATGAACACGGTAATGCGATCCATCTGGGCGAACGTGACTGTTCCATGCAACGTCGCCATCAAAAGGTGGTTGAAGAAGCACCGGCGCCGGGCATTACCGAGGAACAACGCAATCGTATTGGTAATCGTGTTGCCGAAGCGTGTCGTAAAATCGGTTATCGTGGCGCAGGCACTTTTGAATTCCTGTATGAAAATGGTGAATTTTATTTTATTGAAATGAATACCCGTGTACAGGTTGAACATCCGGTAACAGAAATGATCACCGGCATTGATATTGTAAAAGAACAATTACTGATCGCTTCCGGAGATGTATTACGTTTTAAACAAGAAGATGTCCATATCACCGGTCACGCAATCGAATGTCGTATAAATGCCGAAGACCCAAAAAGCTTTTTACCTTGCCCCGGTTTGATTAAACAATACCATGCACCCGGTGGTCCCGGTATTCGTGTAGACAGCCATATTTACAATGGCTATACCGTTCCTCCTTATTATGACTCACTGATTGGTAAACTGATTGCCCATGGTGAAAACCGTGATGTGGCCATGGCACGTATCAGAACCGCACTGACCGAGATTGTCATTGATGGCATTAAAACAAATGTTCCATTGCATCAGGAAATCATGCGTGACAGTGCCTTTATGAAAGGTGGCACTAATATTCACTATCTTGAGAAAAAACTCGGCTTATAATATGAAATTAGAAAGTGATAAGGTTAAAACGTTCGATTGGTTCCTGCTTTTAACTTTCTAACTTGAATAATGCCCTGGCTCCAACTCAAATTAAGTACTGCTTCCGAAAAGACCGAATCGCTTTCTGATTTATTAACTCAGGCTGGTGCGCTGGCTGTCACTCTGCATGATGCTGGCGATACACCACTACTGGAACCGGGTCCCGGTGAAACGCCTATCTGGCCTGAGACGATTATAATTGGTTTGTTTGAAGCCGACTGCAACATGGATCATGTCCTGCAACTAATAAAAAATTCAGAAGGCAATGATCTGCAATACCAACTGGAACCACTGGAAGATAAGGACTGGGAACGTGCATGGATGGACAATTATCATCCCATGTCATTTGGTAAACGCTTGTGGATTTGCCCGAGCTGGACCAAGCCACCCCAACCCGATGCCATTAACCTTATGCTTGATCCGGGACTCGCCTTCGGTACCGGTACCCATCCAACCACATCACTTTGTCTTGAGTGGCTGGACGAACATGATGTGACCGGGCTTGAGGTAATTGATTATGGATGTGGCTCGGGTATCCTTGCCATTGCCGCAGCCCTGTTAGGCGCAAAACAAGTATGGGCCATTGACCATGACCCTCAAGCCCTGATGGCCACCCAGGCTAATGCAATAAAAAATCAGGTGGCAGAAAGAATAACCGTTGGTCGTCCTGATGAATTACCTGAACTAAAATCACAACTGATATTAGCCAATATTCTGGCCGGTCCATTGATATCACTGGCACCGGTACTGGCTGAACACACAAAATCCAACGGGCAATTGGTATTATCAGGGCTACTCGCAAAACAAGCCGCCGAAGTAACCGAACATTACCAACCCTGGTTTACAATGAAAGCGCCTCGTCAAAAAGAAGACTGGGTATTACTGGAAGGTACAAAAACATAAAATTCAGGCCTTTCGTACCAGAATCCGGTACGGCGACTACAATATATAAAATATGTTTACTCAATGCCCAGAATGTAAAACTATCTTCGGATTTAGCGAAGAACACACGCAAGTTGCCAATGGGCAAGTGCGCTGTAGCCAGTGCAGTCATGTATTTGTTGCCATGGAACATGCCATGGAAGAACTGCCAACGACCAATAATACTCAAACAACTACCGAGACAGCCCCTGTTCCAGCGCCTGAATCAAATGAAATAGCCACGGAAAACATTGTTGATGAACCAACCGCAGAGGAGACATCAACCGATTCAGATAACGATGATTCTTTCTCGCTATTTGACGATGCCAATGATTTTATGGCCGCCATTTCTGATGATTTTGTACGGCCGGAACCTTCTATAGAAGAAAATATTGTTTTTAATGAATTAGGAAACGATTCTTCAACTGCCGGCACTCATACTGAACCTGCCCCAGCGTCTGTCACTGTAACGCCCGAACCAGATAAATCAACAATCGAATCGGCCATGGCGGAAGAAAAAATAACCCAACCGGTTTCCGCAGCGACAGCCGAAGAGGATGAAGCCGACAACCTGGCCGATGAATGGGCCTCCATGCTTGAGGAAGAAGAAACTCCTGAAGCAGAAAGCGAAGACGAAGCATTATCGGCTGCCACTGCCGAAGCCGAACCGGTTACGACACCGACACCCGAAGAGGGTGAAGCCGACAACCTGGCCGATGAATGGGCCTCCATGCTTGAGGAAGAAGAAACTCCTGAAGCAGAAAGCGAAGACGAAGCATTATCGGCTGCCACTGCCGAAGCCGAACCGGTTACGACACCGACACCCGAGGAATCATCAGCAGCTGCCGAAACCGGTTCCGAGTCACATGAAGAGACTCCCGAACCTGCGGAACAGGAGACTGAAGATCTGGCTTCGGAATGGGCTTCCATGCTAGATGATGAAGAAGATACTGAATTGACGACTGATATTGAAAAAATAGGCGTGCCTGATGAAGCAACATCCATGGAAAGTGCTGACACAACAGAAACATCTGATAGTGTTACTTCTGACGAATCAGCAAATGAAGAAAAAACTGATGAATTAAGTAAAAACAGTAGC
>Ga0224506_10002824_pt1 | contig 11710 bp, 11 predicted proteins | sample SF_Jan12_sed_USG_2_FD_169108 | JGI IMG/M metagenome (GOLD analysis project Ga0224506, IMG submission 169108) | Sediment microbial communities from San Francisco Bay, California, United States - SF_Jan12_sed_USGS_8_1 | ecosystem: Environmental > Aquatic > Marine > Sediment | place: USA...
GTAGGTTGCAAATAGATCCGCATGTCGGCCACGGGCCGACCTATGGTTTGGGGCGGTGAATCTTTCAATTACCGGAACCCAAATTATAGGGCGTGCCGTGCGCGCCTTCGCAGGTTGCAAATACATCCGCTTTTAATCACCTGTTTATAGTAGGCCTGTATTTAATTTAACGGCGAGCGGGCAGCTTGATACAATAGCTCAAAATCTATTGAAGGCTTGAGCCGACACATGCCACAAATCTCCCGCATACGCGAAATCCCCTATAACTACACCTCCTTCTCTGATCGAGAGGTGGTTATCCGTTTTCTTGGCGACTCTGCCTGGCAGATCATTCAGACCCTGCGTCAGGAACGGGTCACCGGGCGCTCCGCACGCATGCTCTATGAAGTCTTGGGGGATATGTGGGTGGTGAGTCGCAACCCACTGATTCAGGACGATTTATTAGATAATCGCAAGCGCCGCCGTTCATTGGTGGGTGCCCTCTATCATCGTCTGGATCAGATCCTCAGTCGTGCAGACGACAATAAACTGGCACTGGAACTGGTGGCGACATCGCGTGTGGCGGTGGCCAAATTTGAGTCCTGGCTGGACAGTCAGGCGCAGCTGCGCAGTAAGGTACAAAGACGATTGGGCCGGGTAACGGCCAAGGACAATGTGGACTTTAGTGGTCTGGGGCGGGTCTCTCATGTGACCGATGCCTCCGATTGGCGTGTGGAGTATCCCTTTGTGGTACTGACTCCGGATAGTGAGGAGGAGGTGATCGCCCTGGTAGAGGCCTGTATCGAGCTGGGTCTGACCATCATCCCGCGTGGTGGCGGTACCGGTTACACCGGTGCCGCGGTGCCGCTCTATCCCGATACCGCCGTGATCAATACCGAAAAACTGCAACAGCTGGGCATGGTAGAGACCCTCTCTCTGCCTGGTGTGGATGCGCAGGTGGCTACCATCTTCACCGGTGCCGGCGTGGTCACCCGCCGGGTATCAGAACGGGCTGAGGCGGCGGGTCAGATATTTGCCGTGGACCCCACCTCGCAGGATGCCTCTTGCATCGGTGGCAACATCGCCATGAATGCTGGCGGTAAAAAGGCCGTTTTGTGGGGTACCACCCTGGATAACCTGGTCTCCTGGCGCATGGTAACCCCCGATGCCAAATGGCTACAGGTGGAGCGCCTGGAGCATAATCTGGGCAAGATCCATGAACAGGAGGTGGTCAGCTTCCGCCTCAGCCGATTCGAAAGGGATGGCAAGACCCCGGTGGACGAGCCGGAGATACTACGCATACCGGGGGCCAATCTACGCAAGCTGGGCCTGGGCAAGGATGTGACCGACAAGTTCCTCTACGGCCTGCCCGGGGTACAGAAAGAGGGTTGTGACGGCATCATTACCTCGGCGCGTTTTGTTGTGTACACGATGCCTAAATTCACCCGTACCGTCTGTCTGGAGTTCTTCGGCTCGGATCTGCGCAAGGCGGTACCGGCCATCGTCGAGACCAAGGACTATCTGGATGCGGAGCCAGGGGTGGTGCTGGCAGGACTGGAGCATCTGGACGAACGCTATGTAAAGGCTGTGGGTTATAGCACCAAGGCACCGCGAACCGAGTTGCCGAAGATGGTCTTGCTGGCCGATGTCTGCGGCGATGATGAGGATGCGGTGGCGCGTACCGCCTCCCATATTGTTCGTATGGCCAATGCGAGGGAGGCCGAAGGTTTTATCGCCACCAGTGCCGAGGCGCGCAAACAGTTCTGGCTGGACCGGGCCCGTACTGCCGCCATCGCCGCCCACACCAACGCCTTTAAGATCAATGAAGACGTGGTGATCCCGCTGCACAATCTGGCGGAGTACAACGATGGCATCGAACGCATGAACATCGAACTCTCTACCGCCAATAAACTCAAGACCCTGGATGCCGCACTGGACTATCTGCAAGGCGACATGCCGGAACTGCATCGTCTGCGTGCCGGTCAGGTGCCGGACGAGTCCGTGAACGAAGAACGGCAGGCGATTATTGCCGCCAAGCTCGAAGCGGCACAGCATCTGCTGCAGCAGGTGAAACAGCGTTGGCAGCAGCTGATGACGCAGATCGATGCCGATGCCACTCTTCACCTGGACCTGTTGGATGAGGCCGCCTGCAATAATCTGCAGGTCGAGGATACGATCTTCCGTCTCTTGCAACGTCGTGCGCAACGGATCTCCTATCGTGAATCGGTGGAAAGACCCTTAAAGGAGATCTTCCAGGGTCTGGAGATGCAGGGTGTGCGTGATCGCCTGGATCAGATCCATACGGATTTCCGTGCCACACGCCTGTTTGTGGCCACGCACATGCACGCCGGAGACGGCAATGTGCATACCAATATCCCGGTTCACTCCAATGACTACGAGATGCTGCAAGAGGCGGATCGTATGGTGCATCGGATCATGGCCCTGGCAGAGGAGCTGGGTGGGGTTATCTCCGGCGAACATGGCATCGGCATCACCAAGTTCCAGTTTCTCGAACAGGCCACCGTGGATGCCTTTGTTGCCTATAAGGAAGATGTCGATCCGCACGGGCACTTCAACCGTGGCAAGCTGATGCCCGGCTCCGGTCTGGATAATGCCTATACGCCGTCACTAAGATTGGTGGAACAGGAGGCCTTGATCCTGGAGGCCAGCGAGATGGGCACCCTGAATAATGCCATTAAGGATTGCCTGCGTTGCGGCAAGTGCAAACCGGTCTGTAATACCCATATTCCAAGCGCCAATCTGCTCTATTCGCCTCGCAACAAGATCCTCGCCACGGGTTTGATTATTGAGGCTTTCCTCTATGAGGAGCAGACCCGTCGTGGTATATCCATTCGCCACTTTGATGAGATGAATGATGTGGCGGACCACTGTACCGTCTGTCACAAGTGCCTGAGTCCCTGTCCGGTAAACATCGACTTTGGCGACGTCTCGGTACAGATGCGAAATATCTTGCGCCTCCATGGTAAGAAGCGCACCAATCTTGGCACCAGGATGTCCATGGCCTTCCTCAATGTCACTTCACCTACAGTGATCAAGCTGATGCGTGCAGGCCTGATCAAATTGGGGTTTCGCGGACAGCGTTTGGGACACCGTTTGGCGAAGATGCTGGGCTTGTTGAAGTCGAAAAAGCGTCCCACCTCTACCTCCGGGCGACCGCCTATGTTTGAACAGGTGGTGGAGTTTGTGAAAAAACCTCTGCCTGCGGGGGTAGAGGCGAAGACCATGCGTCAGATGCTGAATGTGGAGGATGACAAGACCGTCGCTATCGTGCGTGATCCGGCCAAGGTGACCGCCGACTCGGATGCTGTGTTCTACTTCCCCGGTTGTGGCTCGGAACGTCTCTTCAGTGAGGTGGGGGCCGCCACTCTTGCTATGCTCTATGACCTGGGTACCGAGACGGTACTGCCGCCGGGATATCTGTGTTGTGGTTATCCACAGACCTCGGGTGGGGATGAGGCCAAGGGCAAACAGATCTCGGTGAACAACCAAGTGCTGTTCCACCGTGTGGCCAATACCCTCAACTACATGGACATCAAGACCGTGATCGTCTCTTGTGGGACCTGTATGGACCAGTTGCAAAAGTACCAGTTTGACAAGATCTTCCCCGGTTGCCGCCTGCTGGATATCCATGAGTACCTTATGGAGAAGGGGGTGAAGCTGGAAGGCGTTGATGGGGTGCAGTACATGTATCACGATCCTTGTCACACCCCGATGAAGACCCACAATCCGATTCGTGTGGCTTCTACCTTGTTGGGCGAGCCGGTACTGTTATCCGATCGCTGTTGTGGTGAGGCGGGAACCTTTGCCGTCAGTCGCCCGGATATCTCCAGTCAGCTGCGTCACCGTAAGCTGGAAGAGTTGCAGGATGGTCTGGTACAACTAACCGGTAAGAAACGTAATAAAAAGGCTGAGGTAAAGATGTTGACCTCTTGTCCTGCCTGTCAGCAAGGTCTGTCACGTTATGCCGGAGATACCAAGATGGAGACCGATTACATCGTCGTCGAGTTGGCCCGACACCTTAAGGGTGAGACTTGGCAGAAGGAGTTTGTGCGCCAGGTTCGAAATGGTGGGATTGAAAGAGTCTTGTTATAGTGCGTTAATGTTCATAACAACAGAAACGATGGGTATATGAAAATGAAAAAAATTTCCTTTGGTCTTAATATTTTTATGCTCTCAATATTGTCTTTCTCTGCCTTTGCGGAGCAACCGGTCACCGTGCCGATTCAGCGTCTGTCGCTGGACATGGCCACCAAAGCGGCCCAGGCGGCAATAAAAGAGTGCCGTAAACTGGGTGTACAGGTTGCGGTAACCCTTGTTGACCGTGGTGGACATCCGCAAGTGGTTCTGCGCGATGTACTGGCCATGGATCTTACCTTGCCTATCAGCCGCGATAAGGCCTATACCGCCATGTCATTTAATACCCCGACGGCGGGATTGATCAAGCGTCTGGAGCATGCCAATTCCATCGGTAAGATAGAGGGTGTCATTGCCGCACAAGGAGGCCTGCCAATCACCGCTGCAGGAACCCTGCTGGGAGGTATTGGCGTCAGTGGTGCACCATCCGGCATTACGGATGAGAAGTGCGCTAAGGCCGGTCTGAATGCCATCGCGGCAGATCTGGATATGGCCGACTTCTAGTGCCATTTGATCCACCGTTCTTTCCGGTATGGGATTGCCATAATGGTGATTCTCTGCCAATTACAAATCATTGCGTTAAGAAAAAAGAGGTTTTCGGGATGTATCGTGTTCTTATACTGGCCAGCATGTTGTTGGTAAATTCTATGGCCTGGGCGGGTTCCATTGACGCCAGTGTCAATGATAATTCCGTAAACATTACCACTGGCTGGGTGAAAAACCAGCGCTCACCGGATGCGATGCAGGTACAACTGGGTTATATGCATAATCTTCAAGGCAACAAATATGTGAGTGCAGGATTGCATGTTATCGGGGAAACCGGGGATGCAAAAAATCCTATTGAACTGGGTGTCGGAGGTAAAGTCATGGGGATCGACTCCGATATCACTGGTGGCCTATATGGACTGACCATTGGCCTGGAGATGCGTTATTACCCCAAAAGTATAAACCGGCTGGCGTTTAGTGGTCAGTATTATTATGGCCCTAACGTTATTGTGTCTAATCCGGCTAGTGCTTTTCAAGAGTTTGGTATAAGAGCGGAATATCAGATTCTTCCCCAGGCGTTTGCCTATCTTGGCTATCGCACGGTGGATATTTCTTTGTCCTCTGGCGGTAGTGATATCATCGACAGGGGCGCCCATTTCGGTTTCCGTATTTTATTACAATAATGCTCATACGCCCTGGCCATTCAGCTAGGGCGTTTCAATTATTCGATTCATCTCGCCAGCATTTTTATAGAAAACCTCTACCGGCTTGCATGTCTGTGCAGGCTATCTATGCTTAACCTATGACAGGCCTTTCCTGTCCTGTGAACACGAATAAATCAAATAGGATAATAGGCATGACTGAGCAGATGACCGATACAGAAAAGATGAACGCCGTCTTTCACGTACAGGAAGAAGATGCACCGATTTCTCCCTGGGATAGAGATGTCGCCACGAGCCTGGCACGAGAAATCGGTGTCGAGTTGTCGGACAGACACTGGGAAATAGTGGTGTTTCTGCGGCATCACTATGATGAGTTTGGTAGCATAGAGTATGCGCGGGATTTGAGTGGTATGTTGCAACAGCGTTTCTCTGAGCAGGGCGGGCGACGGTATCTATACAGTCTTTTTCCTGGTGGTCCAATTTCTCAGGGTTGTAGTATTGCAGGGCTTCCTGTTCCTAAGGACAGTTCCGATCCATCCTTTGGTTACAGCGTTTAACTCTCATACCTGGAAAAATACCCCGTATACACCGGTAGCGGGGCTTTGTTATCTCCGCAGGATACTATAACCTCCTGTTATCTATCAGTAGTGGAAGTTATTCATGCGCGGCTTTGTACCTCCGGATCCACAAACCTCTGTTTCAGAAGAACGATACGCTGTCATATATACCCCTCGCAAGGGGCGTACACGTTTTCCTGCTGCAAATACTACCGTTGTTGCTTCTGCCGATGAGGCGTTTGCGATGGCCAACGCAGAGGACAAAATCTACCCAGCAAGAGTCATAGGACCTTCCAAGTCCTCGGAGGGAGTGTTTATTTTTTATCTTATGCACTGGTTGGATGAATAAAATGCAGTGTCGTCCAGGTTGTGGAGCCTGCTGCATTGCACCATCCATATCTTCCCCCATCCCTGGACTGGAAGCGGGCAAGCCTGCCGGGTTCGCGTGTGTTCAATTGGATGAGGGATTTTTTTGCAAATTATTTGGCGAACTATCCCGGCCTGAAGTCTGTGTACAGTTTAGCGCCCAGAAAGAATGGTGTGGAGAGCTGCGCGATGAGGCGATAGCGCGTTTAACCGAGTTGGAAGCACAAACAAAATAGAGCTAAATTTTTTGCATGTAGTGGTGCAGGATTTCTTCACGAATTCTATTGATCTCTGCCTCGGCTACATCCGGGCTTACTCCATTCTGGCAGGACCTGTATTGTTTTATGCAGGCCGCTTGAAAATCGATGAGAGCCCCGTCTAATATTTTTTCGTAAGTTCGGCTTTGAACGGCTGGCTTTGTTGTCGAAGCATCGGTAACAGAGACAATATCAGAGCGTTTCATAAATATTTGTTTTTTACTGTCTACATCTTGCGCCATCACATTATTAAGCTTTATATGTTTTTTATCGTTATAGATAAAAGTATCGCCAGTATGTAGTTGATGAAATTTCATATAGATATTCTCATTTGCGTAATGTGTTAGGGGCATCGTAATGGATAGCATGCCCTCTAATATTTACGAGAGTATACCACAGCGGAGAATGAGCCAATGACAGCTAAAGAGATTCTGGATTTTTGGTTTGCACCAGAGTGTAAGGCTTGCTGGTTTAATGCGACCAGTGAAATGGATGAAATGATTCGCCGCCAATTCGAAGCAACCTGGCAGGCAGCACGGGATAATAAACTGCAATCATGGATGGACTCCGCTAATGGTTGTCTTGCTCTGGTGATCATTCTCGATCAGTTTCCTTTGAATATGTATCGGGGCAAGGCGGAGAGTTTTTTGACAGAAGCCGCCGCGCGAGAGGTATCCAGGCATGCCATAGAGCAGGGGTTTGAGCAGGATATGAGCGATGAGAGAAAACTGTTTTTGTTTTTACCATTTATGCATAGTGAAAATATACAGGACCAGGATGAATCACTCGCATTGTTTGCAAAGGCGGACATGCAAGATGGTCTTAGATTTGCGAAACATCACCGCGACATAGTGGCTAGATTTGGCCGCTTCCCTCATCGCAATAATATTTTAGGCCGTGAAAATAGTGCCGAGGAAGATGCCTATATGCACTCGGACGAAGCCTTTACGGGTTAGAACAGATAGCAGAAAAAAACGCCTTCCTGAGCTACACTAAAATCAAGTCAGGAAGGAGGAATGAAAATGGAGAATAAGCGTATCGTCATATGCTGTGATGGCACATGGAATGAGCCAGAACAACTGGATGAGGATAATCGCATCTATCCTACCAATGTGTTGAAAATGGTACGTGCTATCTCTACAAGTGATCCTCAATCCGGCAAGCATCAGCTTGTTTATTATCAAACAGGTATAGGTTCGGCGGGGACGGGGTTTATTAGCCGCTATATTAGCCGCATGCTGTGTGGTCTAACCGGCTTGGGTATTGCCAACAATATACAGGCCTGCTATCGATTCCTTGCCAATAATTATTCCGATGGCGATGAGATCTATCTGTTTGGTTTTAGTCGTGGTGCTTATACCGCACGGTCGCTGGCGGGCATGATTGGTAGTATGGGACTGTTGCAGAAACAGGACATGGATAAGCTGCCTCGGCTTTATGCTCATTACAAAACAGCTCCCGACAGACGTGAGAAATCAAAATACGCGGATATTGTAAATATCTTGCCGCGTCGTCATGTAAAGATTAAATTCATCGGTGTATGGGATACAGTGGGTGCGCTGGGATTACCCGTACAAGGTGTACAGCATCTTTCTCGCCGTTGGGTCGGCTTTCATAACACCCACTTGGGCTCACATATCGAGAATGCCTATCACGCTGTCTCCATCGATGAACAGCGTCGTCCCTTCAAGCCCTCTATGTGGACCAGACTTGATGGACAGGAAGACTGCCAACAGATGTGGTTTGTTGGTTCGCATTCCAATATTGGCGGAGGTTTGCAGGATCATGGCCTCTCAGATATTGCCTTAACATGGTTGGCCAACCGCGCAAGGAATAAAGGATTGAATCTGGACGCCGCTTATTTTTCCGCTCGGGATTATATAAAACCGCGTGCAGATGCGCCCATCTTTCAATCACTATCCTGGCCATATCGATTATTAAGTATATTTGGTCTAGGTCGTTATCGTCGCCCAATCGGTGTGCCGGCTAATGTCGCAGAGATGATCCATGAATCGGTTATCGAACGTGTACTCAACGACAGTAATTACAGACCCGCAAGTATTTTTCCATCGGGTCGTAATGCCTTTCCTCTGGTTACCTATATACATAATCGAAATATGATCACCATTGCCGGGAAGGAGATACCGGTATTTCGCGAACGCCAGTGGACACGCATCGAACCGGAGGAGCCACAGGCGATGTTGGAGGATGACACAGGACATATACAACAGTGTGAGATTGTCGATTTTAGTGGTGAGGGTGGTGCCCAGGTTAAATTAAAGGAGGAGATCTCAGCTGGCAGTAATGTGATCCTGGATAACCCGGAAATAGGTTATCGACAGGCGACTGTTGTATGGGCAGAAAAAAGATTTGCAGGACTTAAATACGCGTGAGTATCGAGGAGATGGTGATTATCGTACTGTTCCGGGATGAGTTAGCCGACCGGAATAAAAAGCTGTACAGCGTTTAGGTGAAAGTAATTTCTTCGGTGCGCTCATTACATCGCGCACTGGTGCAGTAAGTGTAGTGAGAATCTTCGGTGGCTCTATATTTGGGTTCTCAAGAGAACCGCTTATTCTTTGGCTCAGGATTGCACAGCCATTTCTATCCACTAGTGCGAACACCATTTGTTGAAAAAGGCTATTGGGAATGTCCAGTTTGCCCTGCAAGGCCAGACGATTCTGTCGGGTTGTCAGGGCAACGTCTTCCGCCGTGGCTATACCGTTTTTCAGTTTCCAGTCGGAGACAAGTTGCTTGATGATACTGCTCTGCGTGTCGGATGATGTAGTGATCTTGGCAAATGAGTAACCCTTGGTCGCTAAGGTACCCATTGGACCTATGAAGAAATAGGCTCCAAGATCTACCAGATTGAAACGTTGAGTTTGGTTGAAATTATTAATGGTCTTATCAAGGTTTATATTCTTCAGTAACAGTTCCTCTCCTGAAAGATTAATATCTCCGTGCAGACTGTTGAGTATCTCTTTGCTGTTGTTACCTTGCCAACTCAGGTCGGCATACAGCGACAGAGTGCCCTTGATTAAACCCTCGTTTGCCAGGCGGCTAAGTGAAACGGCTGCCTCCATTTCCTCTAGCTTGAGATTAAGTTGATAATTCGTCTTCTCCGTGTCCAGTCGGACGAAAAAATCACCATGACCTTCGCCCTGGAATAGTCGGCTGCTGATGCCGGTAAGTTCTAGTAGATGATTATCATAGCTGATAGTGCTGCTAACCTTGTCTAATTCCACCCATATGGTACTGATACGTGCTGCCTGCAGCTGGCCATGAAAGGTTGTGTTTGTGAAGCTGTTGCCATTAGCTGTGGGAAGATGCATTTTTGTCGCAGATATAGTCATATTGAGATCATTGATGACGATATGTCTGGGAGAATCTTCATGCTCGTAGCTAATGTTGCTCTGAATAACCTCATAGACACTGCCGGGAATATGTTTCCATACAGGGCTGCCGTCGGACGACGCTGGAGGCGGTCCAAGTTTATCATTGGGAAATGGCCAGTGGTCAGGTAGTAGCCTGAAAGTACCCTGTTTAATGGTAATCTTGTCCAGCTGAACATCACCTTGCAGCAGGGACAATAATGGAAAAGAGAGCGAGGCTTTTTTTATGCTCGCGATATCAGCTCCTCTGTCTTGTATCTTCAGTCCTTCAATCTCAATAACGGATGTTAGCTGTAGCGACAGGTTTAAATCGCCTTCTATCTTGATGTCGGCCCCCAGAGCTTGCTGTAGTTCTTGTTCTACCTGCGCACGATAACGGTTTAGATCGAAAGTGAAAACTACTATGCCTATAGCTATGCATAGTAGTACTAGTATCAGAATAAAGAGACAGGGTATGTGTGTGCGTAAACGGGCCATGAGGGTTTGATGCATGACTACACCTACGATGATTGACTGTAATGAAGAATGTTCTCGCCGGACATGAGAATTATAGTACACAACACCAATTGTAAATGAATAGTATATGAATGGTGCGCGAGAGCAGAGGATTTAACCCATGATCACTGAACGATAGAGAAGGAGGTATTTCTTCAGTTTGCCAATGAAAGAGTATGTGCTTTTATAGAATGATAACCACCTGCCCGAACCAGCTGTGCTATACACAGAATGGATTAGTGGCTACGTTCTACCGAGAAATTGGCCAACGATATCATCGCCTGTTTGTAGGGAGAGTCGGGGACAATAGATAGTGCTGCTATCGCTCGATCTGCCTCTTCTCTTGCCGTTTTGGCGGTGTAGTCTATGGCTCCGGTAGCCTGAACCGCTGCCATCACCGCATCCAGTTGTTCCAGCCCACCCTGTTCTATTGCTTCGCGAACCAGAGTCGCCTGTTCTTCACTGCCGTTTCGCATTACATAGATCAAGGGCAGAGTAGGTTTTCCCTCGGCCAGATCGTCACCCACATTCTTACCCGTATCATCGCTGCTGGCGCTGTAGTCCAGTACATCATCGATGAGCTGAAATGCTGTGCCCAGGTGCATACCATAGGTGGCCATGGCCTGTTCTTGAGTCGCATCACTGCCGGATATGATGGCACCTAACTGACAGGCTGCCTCAAACAGTTTGGCGGTCTTATAGCGAATGACGTTGAGATAGCGTTCTTCCGTGGTATCTGCGTCATGCACATTGAGCAGTTGCAATACCTCTCCTTCGGAAATGATATTGGTGGCCTTGGCGAGGATCTCCATCACCCGCATATGACCTACATCTACCATCATTTCGAAGGAGCGGGAGTAGAGGAAATCGCCGACCAGGACGCTGGCTTCATTACCCCATAAGGCGTTGGCCGTTTCGTGGCCGCGGCGCAGGTCTGAGGCATCCACCACATCATCGTGCAACAGGGTCGCGGTATGGATAAATTCGATAATAGCTGCCAGGTCGATATGGCGCTCTGCCGTATAACCCATGGCACGGGCAGATAGCACTGCCAGTATCGGGCGCAGGCGTTTACCGCCACTATTAACGATGTAGTGGCCGATTTGATTGATCAGGACTACTTCGGAGGCGAGACGCTGTATGATCAGCTTATCTACCGACTCCATGTCCTGAGCAATAAGTGTGCGAATTTCCTCGATATTCATCTTTATATACGGGCATGAGCTGCAAAAAGAGTTGGCATGCTATGGGGCGCTCCCGATAGTGTCAAGTTTCGTAACGGGAAGGGGGTTAATTTAGCCAAAAGTCGTATTATTGTTTGACCAATAGGCCCGATGTCGCTAGAATTTCGCGGTTCAGTA
>Ga0224506_10002825_pt1 | contig 11709 bp, 16 predicted proteins | sample SF_Jan12_sed_USG_2_FD_169108 | JGI IMG/M metagenome (GOLD analysis project Ga0224506, IMG submission 169108) | Sediment microbial communities from San Francisco Bay, California, United States - SF_Jan12_sed_USGS_8_1 | ecosystem: Environmental > Aquatic > Marine > Sediment | place: USA...
GCTTCTCTTTCCTTCTGATATATCCATTCCTTGACCGCCCTTACCTTTAGCGAACTCCACGCCGACGATATCAAGGATATCATCTTGAATCTGGAAGGAGACGCCAATCGATTCGGCGAACCTACCCATCACTTGGACGACATCCTCATCGGCTCCCGCCAGAACCGCCGCCATCCGAGCTGCCATCCTCGCAAGGGTGCCGGTTTTGTACATACACATCTGAAGATACTGGTCTTCTGCGATCTCATTAGACACCAGACCCCTATGCCAAGCTATATCCATAGCCTGACCGAAGCTCAAGCTTATCATCTCTTGGACAAAGATCGCGTAAAGCTTGTTTGATTGCTCCTGTGGGATTTTCACTTTTTTCCTCATCAAGACCAGCATGGGAAGGAAAAAAAGAGCGTCAGAAACGTTGACAGCTATGTCGAGCCCGAACATCTTGTATGTGCAGGGCTTCCCTCTTCTGAGTTCCGATGAGTCCTCGACATCGTCCGCCATCAGCGTCCCATTATGAATCACTTCGGGTATGATAGCGAAGTCGAGGTAGCTACCTGAATCGCCTCCCAGGGCTTCGAGGACTAGAAGAAAAAGCGCTGGTCTCCACCTTTTCCCCCCACGGTCCAGAAACTCCCATATCGGATCAGAGATCGCCTTGTCTAAGGCTTCTAGATCCGGATTATATCTCGGCGGATTAAGCTCGAAGACGACAGCGTCACCCTCATATTTTCTGGGTATGTACTCCTCTATCTTCTGATCTATTAGTCCAGCCGTCTTCTCAAGGAATTCCTCAATATCCGCTGCATCTTCCAGAACTGATCGAACCAATCTCACATCCCTCTTCTCGCATAAATCTCAGGCTCGAAGCCGCGAAGCCTCAACCATTCAGCCGTCTTCCCAGTCACAACGAGAGGCGAAGACTTCAATGTCTTAACCGAGCCCGCTCCTACAAGAAACATGACATTCCTTAACTGGGTGACCATGATGTCCAGTACCTTCTTGACTTCCGCCGGCCCTTTCAACGCTGGTGCTAGGATTGGCGAAGCGATCCCTGCTAGACTAGCCCCCAAAGCTATCGCGTTGGCCACGTCCTTCCCGGATCTCATTCCACCTGATGCGATGACTGGCAAGTCAACGGACTGAGCAACCTCAATCAAGCTGACCGCAGTTGTTATGCCCCAGTCCCAGAGCATCTCGCCCAGGATCTGGGCTGATCTATCCCCGCGTCTCTTAGCTCTGTAGTATTCGACCGCGGCCCAGCTTGTCCCGCCTGTACCAGCCACGTTGATTCCCGCAACGCCGGCAGCCTGTAATCTTTTGGCTTCCTCTGACGATATGCCTGAACCCGTCTCCTTCACGATGACCGGGACATCAAGGTTACTGGCCACTTCACCTATCTTGGCGAGGATTCCATGATAGTCGGTCTCGCCCTCCGGCTGGACGGCCTCTTGGAGCGGATTCAGATGTATAGCCAACGCGTCAGCTCCGATCATCTCCACAGCTCTCCTTGCTTCTTTCAATCCATAGCCTCTGATAAGCTGGGGACCTCCCAAGTTCGCTATCAAGAAAGCGGTAGGCGCCTTCTCTCTCGCAACTGCAAAAGTCTTCTCCACTGCTGGGTTTTCGAGGGCTACTCTCTGGCTTCCAATGCCCATCCCTAGGCCTAGCTCATCGACAGCTTGGGCTATCGCAGCGTTTATCCCTAGGGCTTTCTCTGTTCCTCCGGTCATACCTTCTACAATTATCGGGGCTGAGAACATGTGGTTGAAAACAGTTGTGGAGAGGTCGATCTCGTCTCGGTTGACCTCTGGCAGGGCACGGTGTACCAGGTGTGCATCCTCAAATCCTGTGGTGACCTGTCTGGCGGTAACCTTCTCTTCCAAGCATATCTCTAGATGCTCGCCTTTCCTCTCTTTAGTTTGGTTCATCATCTTCACTCTACTTGTTCGTGACCTTCGTTCCAATCACTTCTTCACCTCTCAAGGCCTTATAGATATTATCCGGCTTCAAGGCGTTCACTATCAAAGCTTCAATACCATGTTCAACCGGATCCGCAAGCTCAGATATCTTGCCGAACATCCCACCAGTAACATCGGAGCCCCTTGACCCACCTATCTTGGCTCGAAGCCCTCCAATCTCGCTCAATGTGACTTCAGGAATCAGCTCGACCGACGGTGCGATCTTAGGGTCATCCGTGAAAACACCATCTACATCCACAGCCATCACTATCCTCCTAGCATTAAACTTCTCAGCAAGGAAGCTCGCAATCTTATCTCCTGACAGAATGTTGAAACCCTTGTCGAAGTCGAACGCCACATCCCCATACAGGATCGGGACTAGACCATTCTTGATTGCCTCCTCTAGCGTCTTCATTCCCAAGATCTGAACCTTTCCTTGCTTCATCAACATGAAGGATGATGGTGGCATCCCGAAGGCTGGAACACCGTTCTCAATCAGTGCATTCACGACTAGCCTGTTCAAAGAGACCATTGCCTCATGGGTCTCTGCAAATCCTATCAGTTGCGAAGGATCATTTAGCCCGCTCGTGAGTTTATACTTCTCCGCGGCTGGGTGACCAAAGCTTCCTCCTCCATGGATAATTATCAGAGGAGCAACCTTCGCCCTAGCGATCTCTCGAGCCAATCTCTTGATCACCCCAATCCTAGCGGTTAGAGCCTTATCCTTTCTTGTTATCGCGGATCCGCCCAGCTTCAATATGACAAGTCTATCCTTCAAATCTCACGCCTTCCTCCATCTTCCTCGTTGTGAAGGCCTGCCGACCAGCATCTTCAACCGCTTTAACGATATTCTCAGCCCTTCTTTTAGGAGCCAGCGCAATTATACATTCCCCGCTTTGCTTGGGCTTCAGGACCGCCTTTTTCAGCTTCAAATGTTTCGCCACGAAAATAGCCGGAAACCTCTAGTTCGTTCGATGTGATGTATATTGCTTTGTCGCTTCCAAGCTCGGGTGCGGCGTCGGCGCGTCTATCAATCGCGATAACTATGGCCGGTTTGTCATAGACGACGAAATGCTCTCTGAGTAGTATAACCTTTGCTGGTGCTGACGCTCTGGTCTTCACTCACGCTTCTCCATTATCTGCTGAAGGAGATCGAGGCATATCCCACAACTGAGGACATGTCACCCGTTATGTCCCCGCTTGTCCTATATGATAGGAGTTGGCCGTTTTTCGCGTCTAGCTTCTTTGCTGCCACAATTAGTGCCGTGACTGGACCGTAACCGCAGGCTGATATGTTATAAGACTCCAGGTTCTTGTAGAGTAGGTCCTCATCCATCTTGAGTATTGCATCTATAGCCTTTCTATCCTTCTCTTCTGCTCTTCTTTGCGGCTCGTAGTGTGTCATATCGGTTGAGGCGATGATGACCGCGTTCCTTCCGTTCAGTACTTCAGCGAGAGCTTTCCCTACTTCTCTACTTGACTCAAGATCCTGCATGCGGAAACAGATTGGGACGATCTTGAAGGATGAACCATACAAGTACTGGAGAAACGGGATCTGAACCTCGATCGAGTGTTCATATTGATGGGCTGACTCGTCAGCATCTATCAACCCAGATACACGCACAATCTCCTTAGCTAGGTCCGCGTCCACTTCCACATCGCCAAGGGGTGTACGCCATACCCCACCGTCCATAGTCGCCAAACCACTTCCCGCGCCGTAATGATTAGGCCCTAAAACAACGAACACATCAGCCCTGCCATCCGAGGCGAGGAGAGAGTAGCTGTTGGCAGCAACAGGCCCAGAATATACGTAACCGGCATGTGGGCATACAAGTCCCAGAATCTTTCTAGGTCCTTCCTGAACAACTTCAGGAATAATCCCAGGCCCGAACCTATGCGTGAAGCAACTCTCAATCTGCCTCCTTAGAGCCTCTGGTGAGCCAGCATAGAATGAACCAGCCCGACTTGGGTATCTAATCTTTCTGTACAATCACCTCTCCTCTTGAATGGATATGGGCAAGACTCTATTTGACTGTAAATGCGTAATAAAAGTACCGATGGAAAGGTTTTCTTTTCGCTTACTCCTCAAGAACCCTTTCGACCAGCTTAACCTCAAACTCTTCGATCGGTATCTGGAGATCACCGTCTGAAGCTATCTCCCCTCTTTCCCGCAAGATCTGCCTTGCCAACAGCCAATAGATGGTAGCCAGAGCTCTCCTGCCTTTGTTATTCGTTGGTATAACAAGATCCACATCAGAGAAGCTGTTATCTGTACTACATAGTGCAACAACCGGAATTCCAGTGCTGGAAGCTTCTCTAACCGCTTGCGAATCAGCTCTGGGGTCAGAGACCATCACTACATCCGGCTCAATCCGGCCTGGATAGATTGGGTTAGAGAGCATACCTGGGATGAAGCGTTCGACTATTGGCGTCGCTCCAGTCACCTCACAGAACTTGGCCACAGGATCGCGAGCATATAATCTGGCAGCTACAACCGCGATCTTAGGTGGGTCAAACCGAGCTAGAAACTTTGCAGCCACACGAATCCTCTCATCCGTTCTCTTTACGTCCAGAACAAAAAGGCCATCAGGTCGAACGCGGTATATGAACTGCTCCATATCCTTAGTTTTGATCCTTGTACCGATGTGGATCCCGGCTGACAATAGTGACTCCTGGGAAAGAAGAAGCAACTCTTCCTGAACTGCCGATTCTTTATCCTCTTCCGTTGTCTCCGACATCAACATCCCCCTAGAACGGCAACCTGGACATTCTAGCACTGCCTGCTAATGTTTCCTCGATCCTTATCAATTCATTGAGCTTGGCTATCCTCTCTCCTCCCAGCACCCCAGTCTTTATGATGGGGCAGCGGAATCCTACAGCAAGGTGCGCTATGTGGAAGGCCGTTGTCTCGCCAGATCTGTGGGACATCACTGGCAGATACCCAGCCTTTTTGGCCATATCAGTTGTCTTCCAAGCATCCGTTAGAGTTCCAACTTGATTGACCTTTACTATGACTGCGTTACCGGCGGAAACCTTTATCCCTCGACTCAGTCTCTCGACGTTCGTCACGAAGAGATCATCACCACAGATCAAGCAGTTGTGAACCTTCTCGGTTAGATCAGCAAAACTCTCAAAGTCTTCTTCGTGAAACGGGTCCTCAACGTAAGCCAAATCATATTTCTTGACAAGGCTGAGCACATACTCGAGTTGTTCACCGGGATCCTTCTTTAAGTCATCTCTAACATATGTGTAACGCTTTTCCTTTTCATCCCAGAATGAAGAGGCCGCAACATCTAACGCAGGCCTGATCTTAAAGCCCATCTCATCTGAAGCATCTTCGCAAGCCGTAGCCACAGCCTCCAGAGCCTGATTATTAGTGACATTTGGGGCCCAAGCTCCCTCATCTCCTCTCCCGCCGGTGAAGGTTGGGTCGACTTCTTTCAAGATTGAACCAACCTTCTGATGGACAAGGACATTGGCCTCAGCAGCCTCTAAGAAGTTGGGAGCTCCAACGGGAAGAGCCAGAAACTCCTGTACATCAGGAGCCTTTCCAACAACGTGCTTCCCACCTCCTAGGATGTTCCCGAGGGGATACGGAAGCTCAGTAGCCAAACTTCCTCCCAAATACTGGGAAAGAGGCAATGCATATGAATCTGCTGCGGCGTCAGCGACAGCCAACGAAATAGCGTAAGCTGTGTTCCCCCCAATCCTCCGGAAGTTCTCCGTACCGTCAAGCTCACGGAGCAAATGATCTATCTCTTCCTGATCCTCCGCGCTCAGCCCAATCAGCTCAGGAACGACGAGATCGCTAGCTGTCTTGACGGCCTCTTCGATACCCCCTTCTGGGTATGGGACTGCCTCGGCTTTACCCCTACTGGCTCCTGCTGGTGCTGAGGCCCTACCAAATCCCTCGGTTGTCATTACGTCGGCCTCTATGGTTTTCTGCCCTCGGCTGTTCAGGATTATTCTGAGAGTTACATCATCAATCATAGCAGACAGGTTTGTTCATCTCCTCTTAGTAGTATTCTTCCTCTTCTTTTCTTCTGACTTCATAGAATTCGATTACTTCATCGATCAATTCGATATGGGATAGCAGCATGCGACGACAACAGTACCGCGTCAGACCCATATTGTCCAGGATATCTTTTGGGTGTTCTCCGCCCTTTGCCCTCTTCGCGAACTCTTCCCATTTGTCACCTATCAATCTACCACAGGTGAAGCACCTTACAGGTATTATCATTATAGCTCTGTCCCCAATCTACCTATAGCTCTTCTGATCTCTAGCTCTTGCTCCTGGACCCCCGAACTTCTTCGGCTCGCTCCGCCTTGGGTCTCCCGCAACCATCGTCCTGTCATACTGCAAGAAAAGCCTCCTGAGATGCGTGCTCTTAGTCCAATTCAGCAAGGCTCTCGCGATCGCCATCCTCGTTGCCTCGGCTTGGCCCATAAATCCTCCCCCTTCTACTTTCACTTTTATGTCAACCTTTTTCTGAAGATCGTCGCCTGCTATATACAGCGGCTCAAGCATCTTCTCCCTCGCTATCTCTGGCTCCCAGATCTCTATCGGAATGTTATTTACTCGGATTCTGCCAACGCCCGGCTTGATCGTTGCCCTCGCGGCTGATGTCTTCCTTTTTCCGCTGATAACTAGGATTTTTGGGCTTGGCAGCTTCATTCACCCACTGGAATCCATCCGATTTCGCGAGCTAGATCTGAGACCTTAATGTATGGGCACCTCAATCTGCGCGAGTCAATTCCGGAGATCGTCTCCATCTTCCTCTCCTTTAGATCTTCAGGGACGCCGATATAAACTCTGAGTCTCTTATATGCTTGTTGCCCCTTAGGTTTCCTCCTCGGTAGCATACCCCTGATGGTTCGGCGGACGATCCTGTCTGGCCTCCTAGGATGATAGGGGCCTTTTCCAGGGTGGCCGATCTCGAGGAATTTCCTGGCCTCTTCTATCGTGTTCTTCCTCTTCCCCGATATTACGGCCTTCTCGGCGTTCACTACTGTCACTTTCTCCCCATTAAGCAGTCTTTTAGCAAGTATACTAGCCATCCTGCCCAGGATCAACCCGCTAGCATCAATTACAGTTCCGTGCATGGACTCGGACATCACCGATCACCCGAATATCTTGACATCTGTACCTTTAGGATTGGTCTTGATCAAGTCGGGGATTAACTTGCATTTGCCCTTAGCCCTCAATATCTTTTCTCTCGCCCGCTCTGAAAACGCAAAAGCCGCCACTGTGACACTGTGGTCTATCAGTCCAGCACCGAGAACTTTCCCAGGTACCACCACTTGGTCATCTTGTCTCGTGTGCCGTCTCAACCGACTTATGTTGACCTTCGCTCTCCTCTGCCTAGGCTTTGATAATCTCTTTGCAACATCCCTCCATATAGGGGCGTTGTTCTCTCGAGCTTTCTTCCTTAGCAAACGGACAAGCTCGACCCAATCGGGATTGGTGGATCTAGTCTCCTTTCTCATCTTCTTTCACTTGCATTGATTCCGTGAGGTCTGATATTTTCTTGTTGAGGATTTTGAGTCCCTCGGATACAATCCGCTCGACAGGTAGGACGCCATTGGACTCGATGTCAAAGATGAAGGTCTCGTCATCCCAGTTCACCTCAATCGGTGCAGGATCTATCTTGCAGACCTTCACGCAGTCCTTGCAGAGGGTACATTCCTCTAGGTTCTGAACCCTTATCTTGCCGTCTTCCTTTACCAGAATGTCTTTGGGACAGATTTCGACGCACTCGTCGCATTCATCACATCGGCTCTCATCGATGTTTATAATCGGCATGTATCTGTACGCGCAAACAGAGACTGGTTGCCACTTGACGTGAACTTTACCCCTTCCAAGCCTCGCGTAGGCTTCAAGCCTGACCTTCTGACCGGACGCCAACTTAACGATCGGTATCTTATCGCTGATAGGCACAATATCGGGATTATCTGTGAAGAAGTCTCCTGAGTAGACCGTTCTCACGCCGTTCTTTGCCTCTACATCCAAAGTCAAGATCGACCTACATAGGTTGCATCCGAACTCGCTCTTGCAGCTACATTCCTCAGGAAGATTGTACGAGTCAAGATCGGTCTTGAGGGGGACAAGCCCAAGCCTGAGCGCGAGAATCTCGTCGTGAAGCACTGATGAGTTCTCGATAATCACAACCTCATCGATGGCCATCGTGGGGACCTCGCTGACGATTATCCTACGCAGGGTATTCGCGAAGGCGGAGCTTATACCCTTGACCTTGAAACGAACAGAATTCTCATACTTTCCGATTATTTGCATATGCATGACAAACCCTCGTTATAAAAGCAACAGATTCAATGCCTTCAGAAAACCCAAGATTCTAACTCTCCCAGATCCTCAAAAGAAAAATCCCCGTCAAACATGATCTACACAGTTGCTTGGTTAGACCCTTCTCCCCCTGCGGCCGCCTTTCCGTCTCGTTCCATCATGTGGAATCGGAGTTACCTCCTCTATCCTTCCTATCTGACTAAATCCAGCCCTAGCCAAAGCCCTGATCGCTGCTTGAGCACCTGGTCCAGGAGTCTTAGCGCTTGAGCCTCCGGGCGCCCTCACCTTGATATGTATAGCTGTTATTCCCTTGTCTTTAGCGACAGTTGCTGCGTGAGCCGCGGCTCTCATGGCAGCGTACGGTGAGGATTCTAGCCGGTCTGCTTTTACGAACATGCCACCTGACGCCCTTGCGATCGTTTCAGCCCCAGATATATCCGTTATGTGCACAATCGTGTTATTATAGGAGCTGAAAACGTGCACAACACCCCATCTTTCGCCTTTCCTACTCAGCTTCTGCCGCCCTCCATTTGCCTTGCCTCAGCATCTATCAGAGTTCTTAATGGGTGATCAGGGTTCGCCAAAGGACCCGTAGGCGAATATGCAATCTTGCTCTCTTCATCCCTCGGGACTAGGTAGCTTGGTGAAAAGACTTTCTTGTCTTCCACGGCGATATGTCCATGAGTTATGAGTTGACGGGCTTGAAAGACTGTCTTGGCTAAACCCTTCCGGAAGATGATTGTCTGAAGCCGCCTTTCCAGAACATCTTCGATGGTCATGTCTAGGACGTTGTCCAGAACAGCATCTTGGGGGAGCATTCCCAAGCGTTTGAGCCTTCCAAGTAGCTGAGCCTCCAACTTCACCCGTTCTTCCTGTGAAACCCCGAGGAGTGACCTAGCGATGCCTCTGAATTTTGATATCATGGTTCTGTGGCGCCAGAGTTCCCGTTTGTTTCTCAATCCGTATTCTCCAAGAAACCTAAGCTCACTTTGCAGAGCATCAGTACGCCACGGAAACCTTGGCGATTCATATTTCTTCTTCTGCTTCTTTGGATCGCCCATCAAATCGGCCTTCTCTTCTTTCTAACGCCGACAGCCTTTCCCTTTCTGCCCGTGGTTCTCGTTCTTTGCCCTCTAGCTCTAAGTCCGTAAGAGTGGCGATAACCAAGCCAGGATCTCATATCCTTCATGTGATCGATGTCAGACTTGGTCCGCAACTCCAGATCTGAACCTATCAGATGGAGATTCCCGCCCGTTTCAGTGTCCTTCCTCCGGTTTAGAAGCCATTCAGGTATATCATACTTCCCCGGGTCTCTGATCGCGGCTTCTATCTTTTCTATGTCAGCATCGGCAAGGAATCCTAGACGAGTGCCCGGCTTGACGTTTGCTCTGCGGAGGATTGCGTGTGCCAGTTGGATGCCTATTCCTTCTATGCGGCTTAGGGCGTAAGCTGTACTGATCGTCCCATCTAAGTCTACTCCTGCCAAGCGCACGATCTGCCTGACTTCTCTTGGCACTCGCTTGAACCATCCTCGAATCCTGTCTTCTCTAAGTACGAATGAGAATTCTTATTTAACCTTTTGCTCCAAACTCGATCTTCCTCTCAATTCTTGCGGATGGTGGAAAGAGACCTCGATGAATATGCCTCGTTTAGCTATTCAATAACTTTATCTCTTCCTTCTAGAGTAGATAGGTGGATGCGTCATGAGCAAATTCTTCAAGTTACTTAAGGATGTCCAACTTCACAAGGCCTCTATGGTGATTGGGTTGAGCGGATGGGGTAACGCCGGGGAAGCCTCCACCCTGAGCGTCAGCTACCTGATCGACAAATTGAAAGCCGAGAAGATAGGGGAGATTCCGTCCGTAAGGTTCTACGTCTACCAGATCCAGCGGCCTCTAGTCGCCATAAAGGCGGGTCTCGTTCAGGACTATCGTCCATTGAGGAACGATCTCTTCTGTTGGAAAGATCAGAATGAAGGAGCCGATCTAGTCTTTCTGCTGGGGGCTGAGCCACATCTGAATTGGGTGATCTATGCTCAAGCCGTTTTGAACGTGGCGGAGAGCTTAAAGATAAGGCGCATATACACGCTCGGGGGATATCTTGCCGATCCGTCTCTGACCGGTGGGTCATTCGTGACTGGTTCATCGAACAACAGGGAGATAATCGCTGAACTCAAGAGCGTCGGTGTTGAACTCGTTGACTACAAAGGCCCGACCAGCGTGTACAGTGAGATTCTTTGGAGTGGCAAAGCGAAGAATGTTGATGTGGTCAGTCTCTGGTGCGCTGTCCCGTTCTACGGTGAAGGGCCGAATCCGGAGGCGTCCTACGATCTCTTGTCAAAGCTCATGGCTATGCTTGATTTGAGGCTTGAGTTAACAGATCTGAAAAAGAAGGCAGATTCCTTCGCGGCTCGGATCACTGCTGAGGTCGGGGGAGAGATGAGGCGGCTGACTGACGATTTTGAGAAGCGCCCATCGTTTCTCATTTGATAATGGACGAGGATACTGATTATTGACGGTTGTTCTTGCTGAGGAACCTTTCATACGGTAAAGCGTTGATTGCCAGTAGTGTTCCTGCGACAAGGAAGGGCGCTGTGAACTGCGCTATTCGGAACATGTAGCCAGTTAACATCGGGACCAGAACACGTACACCCATCCGGGGGGAGTTGCTGATCCATATGACGGAGGCGGCTTCTGACGGTTCGGCCAGTTCGGTTGTGAACGCTTGTCTCACGCGCATTGTGAACATTGCGAGTGTTCAGAAGGCGATGAACAGCGCCCAGTGAGCTATAAGAGGGGAGACTGTCTAGTCGCGCAGGATGGATGCGAGAAGAGGGAACCTAATGTGGGGTCAGTAAACTTTTATGATAAAGAGATGAAAATTCCTGTGGACATGTACCTCGAGGCATTTCGTAAAGTAACTCAGCGGGTCGACAAACTCCGATAGGTCCCTCTTTATGAGAGCACTGTCGCGATACAAGCAAGCAGCAACAACTTAATATTCGATTGCTATATATTGTTGCTGAGGTGTTCGTCCTTGTTGTCGGCTTGTGTCCTAATCAGGGCTGAGCACGGTAGATTTGAGGATGTCGTTAGATCAATTCGTCAACTGAGCGATGTTAAGAGAGTTTTCCCCGTTCTCGGTAGATATGATGTCGTAGTTGACCTCGAGGCCCAAAACTTCGAGAAGTTAGGAGCCACGGTTCTGAGGATGGGGAGGATGTCGGGTGTGGTCTTCACCGAGACGGTTGTTGAGATAAAGCATTGAGGAGGGATAATAATGCTTAATGCTTGCATCTTGTTGAAGGTTGTGCCAACTAAGGCTGATGCGATCTTGGGTGCCGTTCAGGAGATTCGAAGCGTAAAGAAATCCTACTTCACGTATGGAAGGTTTGATATAGCCATCTTTGTCGAGGTCAGCGACTATAAAGAGCTAAGGGAAGTTACAAGC
>Ga0224506_10002827_pt1 | contig 11704 bp, 12 predicted proteins | sample SF_Jan12_sed_USG_2_FD_169108 | JGI IMG/M metagenome (GOLD analysis project Ga0224506, IMG submission 169108) | Sediment microbial communities from San Francisco Bay, California, United States - SF_Jan12_sed_USGS_8_1 | ecosystem: Environmental > Aquatic > Marine > Sediment | place: USA...
AGCCAGATTCATAGTCAGGCCCTGATCCGTCTTCAGGCAAGAATGCGTTCCTGGAGAAAAGTGTAGTTATTTATTATATGGAATGCTGTTGTCAGGGAAATTCCGGAGGTAATTTTGGATCATAATATGAAAATTCTGGTTGTGGATGATTTTTCCACAATGCGACGGATCGTGAAGAATCTGCTCAAGGAACTGGGCTTTGAAAATCTCCATGAAGCGGATGATGGTGCGACCGCACTCCCGTTATTAAAAGATGCTGGAGACTTTGATTTTCTGGTCACAGACTGGAATATGCCTGGTATGCAGGGCATTGATCTGTTAAAGGCCGTACGTGCCGATCCCAATTTGTCCCACCTTCCTGTATTAATGGTTACTGCTGAGCAAAAGCGTGAACAGATTGTTGAAGCAGCTCAGGCAGGTGTAAACGGTTACATCGTCAAGCCTTTTACTGCAGCCACTCTGAAGGAAAAACTTGAAAAGATTTTCGACCGCATAGATGGTTAGTCGTTTGACAGTTGACCAGGAGAAAGCGTGTGAGTGAAGAAAATAATGATTTGATGAGTGATGCCAGAAAACTGGCTGATATGGTCAATAGTGGTGATGAGGCAGGCATTAATCAGCTTCTGGATGACATTATCAGCAAGCGTCAATCCAGCCTGTTTATGGAAGTCGGTAAATTGACCAGAGAGCTTCATGATGCGCTCAATAATTTCAAACTGGATTCACGTATCAATGAAATGGCACAGGAAGAAATTCCGGACGCAAAAGAACGATTGAATTACGTTATTACCAAAACAGAAGAGGCGGCTGATCGCACTCTGACAGCAGTAGAAAATTCAGTACCGCTTTGTGATGAAATGTTGCAGCGCGCAAATGATATTAAAAATGACTGGGAGCGTTTTAAAGGACGTGAAATGGAGCCAGGGGAATTCAGAGCGCTATCCAAGGAAGTGGATGCCTATCTGGAATTCCTTATTAATGATGCGTCACAAATAAAACATAACCTGACCGATGTCCTGATGGCACAGGATTTTCAGGATCTGACAGGGCAGATAATTCGCCGGGTTATCACGCTGGTGGGTGAGGTTGAAGAAAATCTGGTTAACCTGCTTAAGGTATCAGGCAGTCAGATTATTAAAAAAGGTGACAAGGACAAAGCAAAATCCGGACTGGATGGGCCTGTTGTTCCCGGTCTTGATGATGGTGGTGATAAGGTTTCAGGACAGGATGAGGTGGATGATTTGCTTTCCAGTTTCGGGTTTTAGGGAAATGAATCCATGCAAGGTTCAATATAATGGCGATAGATCTTGATGATGAAATACTACAGGACTTTCTGGTTGAGGCAGGTGAAATCCTGGAAAAGCTGGGAGAACAGCTGGTTGATCTCGAGCAGAGTCCGGATGATAAGGAATTGCTTAATGCCGTTTTTCGTGGTTTTCACACTATCAAGGGTGGAGCCAGTTTCGTTGGCCTGACTGCTCTGGTCGAACTCTGCCATCGTGCAGAAGATGTCTTTAATATACTTCGTAATGGTGAACGTGATGTTGATGCCGAACTCATGGACGCCATTCTTCCGGTTACCGATATTCTTCAGGATATGTTTGAAAACATCCGCGGAGGTGTTGATCCTGAACCGGCCGATCCGGGATTGTTAACACTACTGGAGTCATTTACCAAACCGGCTGTAGCCAGCGCGGAAGTTCCTGTTGTTGAACAGGAATCCACACCAGTAGAACAGGCACAGCTGGAAATCGATGAAGGTGATATAACAGATGAGGAATTTGAAGCCATTTTGAATGCGGCACAAAATACCTCGCCAGCAGAAGAAAAAAAACAGGAAGCATCATCAGAACCGGCAACAGCCAGTGATGATATTACTGATGATGAGTTTGAAGCATTGCTGGATGAATTGCATGGTGAAGGCAAGTTCAATGCCAAGTCTGAAACAGCACCTCAACAATCAGCACCGCCACCTGCAGCAAGTCAATCAGAAGAAATCAGTGAAGATGAATTCGAGGCCTTGCTGGATGATTTGCATGGGAAAGGAAAATTTGCCGGTGTGCCTGACGCACCCAAGCCAGAATCAAAACCGCAGCCTGCGGCAAATCAGTCAGATGAAATCAGTGAAGATGAATTTGAAGCCTTGCTGGACGACCTGCATGGCAAGGGTGCTGCACCAACAAGTAAGCCAGCCAATACCGTAGCCAGTAAACCAAAAGAAACAACACCTGCACCTGCGGCTGCCAGCAAACCAAAGCCAGAACCCAAAAAACCGGAAAAGGCCAAGGAACCCAGTCAGGCCGAAGCCACGGTACGTGTGGACACCAAACGTCTGGATGACATCATGAACATGGTGGGTGAACTGGTGCTGGTACGCAATCGTCTGGCGAGACTCAAGACCAATGATGTTGAAGATGATATGTCGATTGCTATTGGCAATCTGGATGTTGTGACAACTGATTTACAGATTTCCGTTATGAAGACTCGCATGCAACCGGTCAAAAAAGTATTTGGTCGTTTCCCGCGTGTTGTCCGGGATTTGGCAAGGAGTTTGAAGAAAGAGGTTAGTCTGGAGCTGGCTGGTGAAGATACTGATCTGGATAAAAATCTGGTAGAAGCCATTGCTGATCCGCTGGTTCACCTTGTACGTAACGCGGTTGATCATGGCATCGAAATGCCGGATGAGCGTGAGAAAAAAGGCAAGTCACGTCAGGGAACTGTATTACTTTCTGCCGAACAGGAAGGTGATCACATTCTGCTCACTATCGAAGATGATGGAGCCGGGATGGACGCAAACGTTCTGCGCAAGATTGCTGTCGAAAGAGGTGTGATGGATGCGGATGCTGCCGCACGGCTTGATGACAGGGATTGCTACAGTCTTATATTTGCTCCCGGTTTTTCAACTAAACAGGAAATCTCGGATATATCCGGACGTGGTGTCGGTATGGATGTGGTTAAATCACGTATAGCCCAGCTTAATGGTTCAGTAGAAATTGAGTCGCAATTGGGAAAGGGTTCACGTTTCCTTATCAAATTACCTCTTACTCTGGCTATCTTGCCTACCTTGATGGTGATACTGGGTGATCAGACTTTTGCACTGCCATTAACCTGTGTAAATGAAATTTTTGACATGGATATCACCAAGACCAATGTTGTTGATGGTCAGGAAGTGGTGATTGTGCGCGGCAAGGCACTGCCATTATTTTATTTAAGAAAATGGCTGGTTAACGGTTCGGCTAAGGATATAGAACTTGAATCAGCGCATGTCGTTATCGTTACCATCGGGAATCGACATATCGGTTTTGTTGTTGATCAATTAATAGGGCAGGAGGAAGTGGTTATAAAACCATTGGGAGCGTTGTTACATGGAACAAAAGGTATTGCTGGCGCAACTGTAACCGGCGATGGAAAAATTGCACTTATTCTTGATGTGCCTGAAATGCTTCAGGCATATGCAGGCAGATACTGACAGGATACCTGATCTATGGCCATTCGAGTTCTTGTTGTTGATGATTCCGCTTTCTTTCGCAAGATTGTAAGCGAAATACTTGGTTCCGATGCCGGAATTGAGGTGGTTGGTACGGCCAATGATGGCAAGGAAGCGATCGAGCGTACACTGGAACTTAAACCGGATGTAATTACCATGGACATTGAAATGCCGGTCATGGATGGAATTACATCGGTTAAAAAGATCATGGCTGTCAGGCCAACATCAATTTTAATGTTTTCAACCCTGACAACGGATGGTGCCAAGGCAACACTCGATGCGCTGGATGCAGGAGCCGCCGATTTCTTGCCAAAACGTTTTGAGGATATTTCCAAAAACAAGGAAGAAGCAAAACGATTGCTTTGTGAGCGTGTCAGGATACTGGGTGGCAAATCAAGCCATGTGCGTACAAGAGCAGCGCCGGTTGTCGAGAAAAAGGAAACTCCTTCTGTACCTAAAACGGTTATCAAGGCACCGAGCTTGTCACGTTATGATATTGTGGCTATTGGAACATCAACCGGTGGTCCCGTTGCATTACAGGAAGTGTTGACAAAATTACCTGCGGATTACCCTTTGCCGGTTTTATTAATACAACATATGCCAGCCAGTTTTACCCCTTCTTTTGCACAGAGACTGAATCAACAATGCGAGATCACTATCAAGGAAGCCGTCGATGGTGATGTATTAAAACCGGGAACGGCCTATCTTGCGCCTGGCGGCAAACAAATGACAATCGAGGACAAAAAAACCAGCAAGGTTATTCGAATCACTGAGAGTCAGCCGGGACAGACGTATAAACCCAGTGTTGATATCACATTTAAATCTATTGCCGATACAAAGTCGATGAATACACTGGCACTGATCCTGACAGGTATGGGTGCTGATGGTTGTGAAGGTGCACGTGAACTCAAACAAAATGGTGCCACTGTCTGGGCACAGGATGAGGAAAGTTGTGTTGTCTACGGGATGCCAGCTGCGGTTGCCAAGGCAGGTCTGGTAGACATGGTTTTACCACTGTCTCATATTGGTGAAACACTCAAGGGAACCGGATAATCATGGATATTCTTACAGTCATAGGTCTTACTCTGGGTTTTGGGGCGATACTGGTTGGTAATATCCTGGAAGGTGGACACATGGATTCACTGATCCAGGCAACTGCATTATTGATCGTAGGTGGTGGCACGGTTGGCGCGCTTATGGTACAGACAGAACTCAAAGTTTTCTTGTCGGCATTTTCAAAGATCAGATGGTTGTTTTTCCCTCCTTCCATTGCAGCAACTCAGGCAGTGGATAAAATCCTTGAGTGGAGTCGTATTTCGCGTAAGGAAGGACTACTGGGACTGGAAGGGTTGATTGATGAAGAGAAGGATCCTTTTTCCCAGAAAGGTTTGCAGTTATTGGTGGATGGTAGTGAGCCTGAGACCATTCGCAGTATTATGGAAGTTGAGATATCTGTAAAAGAACATTTTGATACACAGTGTGCAAAGGTGTTTGAAGGGATGGGAGGGTATAGTCCAACCATCGGGATTATCGGGGCGGTTTTGGGTTTGATTCACGTGATGAATAATCTGGCCGATCCCAGTGCACTGGGTCCCGGTATCGCGGTAGCGTTCGTGGCAACAATTTACGGTGTAGGATTGGCGAATCTGCTTTTCCTGCCTATGGCAGGTAAAATGAAAATGCTTATTCATCATCAGACACAATTTAGAGACATGATTGTAGAAGGAATCATCTCGATTGCAGAGGGCGAAAACCCACGCAATATTGAAACCAAACTACGTAGTTTCCTCGCGGTTGACTAGGCCTGATCGGGAAAGACAATGGCCCGTAAAAAGAAACATGAGGAACACGAGAACCATGAACGCTGGCTGGTTTCCTATGCGGATTTCATCACGTTACTGTTTGCGTTCTTTGTTGTGATGTATTCCATCTCCTCAGTTAATGAAGGCAAATACCGTGTTCTTTCTGACTCCATGATCGCGGTATTTGAATCATCCCCGAAATCTACCCAACCTATTGAAATAGGAAAGGCAAAAATTGAAGAAAAAACAGGTAAAAAATTACGTCAGGCACATTTTCAATCTCCCAATCCGGGACAGACAAGTGATCGTATCCCTGATCAACAAACATTGAGGCCGATTGGTGAGTCAGAGGCAAGTCCGTTTGAATCACAAGCTATTACAGGTTCACCAAGAGGTAACATGATAAAAAAAATGCGGGAAGACCTTGAAGCCGCATTAGCACCTTTAATTGCAGAAGAGTTATTGACCATCAGAACCAGTGATGCATGGATCGAGGTTGAGATGAAAGAGGATATTTCATTTTATCCGCGTACAGCTGAATTAAGACAGCGCTCTTTGCCGGTACTGGAAGCAGTAACCAGTATATTCAAAGATATTCCTAACGCAGTTCAGATTGAAGGATTTACTGACAATACACCGATTGGCACCGATGAGTTTCCAACCAACTGGGAATTATCCACAGCTCGTGCAGCCAGTGTAGTCAGGTATTTTGTTTCAAAAGGTATCCATCCTTCACGTTTAGCAGCCATTGGATATGGTGAACATCAGCCACTGGTAAGTAACAAGACACCGGAAGGACGTAAAAAGAATAATCGTATTGTCATGGTGCTTTCGACTAATGAAACACCACGTCGTGTTATAGATGAGCCGGAGCCAGAACCTGAAGTCAAGGTGGCGCCCGTCAAACCGGTTGAGGTGAAAAAGGAAACACCTAAACCGGAAGTGAAAAAGGAAACACCTAAACCGGCACAACCACAGCCATCGGCTGAAGTACTTAATTCAATGAAACAGTCAGGTGACGTGCTGGATATTTCACCAATACCCCTGACAGGTAACGAATTGGGTAATTTGCCTGTGGTGATTCAACCGGTTGCTCCACCATTACTGGATAACAGTCTGCTTCCGATTTTGCCAGCCAAACCTAATATCATTCCCGATATCAGGGGTGAATTAAAGAAGCGGAATGAGGCAAAGAAACAATGATTGTCTGGACTGTTGCCAATCAAAAAGGCGGTGTAGGTAAAACAACAACCGCAGTATCACTGGCTGGCTTGCTGGTTGATCGAGGTCACAATACCTTGCTGGTTGATGTTGACCCGCATGGTTCAATGACCAGTTATTTTGGTCTTGATCCTGACAGTGTTGAAAACACGGTTTATAGTTTGTTTCAGGATACCAGTCCTGAACATACTGAACGCCTGATTCGCAAGACCCGTTTTGATCATCTTTATCTGATGCCGGCATCAACTGCATTGACTACTCTTGACAGACAACTGGGTGCTCGAGCCGGAATGGGGCTGGTATTATCGCGGGCATTCAAACCATTGGCTGATCGATTTGATAATATCATTATTGATTGTCCACCCATGCTTGGTGTTCTAATGGTGAATGCATTGGCTGCGTGTGAAAAATTACTCATGCCGGTACAAACCGAATTTCTGGCCATCAAGGGACTGGAGCGTATGTTGCATACCCTGAAGATGATCAACCATACACGTCAGCCTCCATTGCCACATTTAATTGTACCGACCATGTTTGATCGCCGTACACGTGCATCACTGGAAACGTTGCAATATCTGCAGGAACATTACAAGGAAGAGCTGTGGGACAAGGTGATTCCGGTTGACACCCAGTTTCGTGAAGCCAGTCGTGCCGGTATTCCATTGTCATTGATGAATCCAAAAACCCGAGGTTCACAGGCCTATGCTGAATTACTGGATAGTCTGATTGGCGCCGAACCAGATGCAAGTGAAAATATTGCAGTATGAGTAAGGACTCCAGAAATACACCGCTTGTTGATGAGCATCAGGCGCTCAGTGTTTACCTTGAGGCCTTGCTGGAAGAAGTGCCTGAGAGTTTGCCTGAAGCAGAAGAAAGGCCGGTGGTGACAGCAAAAGAGGTTTTGACTCCACCTGTTATTGCACCACCACCAGTACTGCCTGTGGTTGAAGAAAAAACAGAAGTGGTGACACCGGTACAGGAACAGGTTGCGGTTGAACAAAAAATAGAAACAGTAACCGATTCCGGGTCAGACATGCCGGATTATGCCAACGAGCCATTTGAAGCTCTGTTATTCAAGGTTTGTGGCATCAAGCTGGCAGTACCACTGAAGGAATTGAATGGCATACTTGAGTGGCCAGAGAATATTACGGAAATGCCGGGCCATTCGCCCTGGTTTCTGGGGGTCATGCAAAATCTGGATAGCAAGGTCAATATGATAGATACCGCCTTGATCGTGGTTCCGGAAAAACTGAGACAGGCCTTTCCTGAGTCAGCAGGTGAACGTTGTAAGCGTATCGTCCTGATTGGTGAGGGTAAATGGGGGCTGGCATGTGACAATGTCGAAGAGGTCATCAAACTGGAGCCAGCCAGCGTACGTTGGCGTACCAGCCGTACCAAACGCCGCTGGTTGGCTGGTACGGTCATTCAGCACATGAGCGCACTAATTGACCCCGAGGAGTTCGCGCTACTGCTTGCCAGCGACGAGGTCGGTGTCGCTTCCTGATGGCCGCTCTTCTTTTTCCAATACATCACTAAAAGTCCGTCAATTGCCCATCATAGATCTTTTACTGGATATTAGCTGGAATTGGCATATTTCCTGCATATTTCTAATAAAATCCGAAGGATATGACTAAAGTTTGACGCCTGCAGCCCGATTACAAGTTGGGAAATATCGGTATTTCTATTATTTGAACAGAGGTAGAAAGGATGAATAATACTGCAGAAGCTAACGAAAAAGATCCTATTATTCAGTGGGTTACATTTAAGCTGGATAATGAAATATATGGAATCAATGTCATGCAGGTGCAGGAAGTCCTGCGAATGACTGAGATTGCGCCGGTGCCGGGAGCGCCGGATTATGTGCTTGGTATTATCAATTTGCGTGGCAATGTTGTCACCGTAATGGATACACGTAAGCGATTTGGTCTGGTACCTACAGAAACGGATGATCAGACACGTATTATCATCATTGAAGCACAGGGTAATGTAGTTGGTATTCTGGTTGATAGTGTCGCGGAAGTGGTTTATTTACGAGAGTCCGAGATTGATGTTGCTCCGAATGTGGGGAACGACGAAAGCTCCAAATATATTCAGGGAGTATGTAGCAAGGATGAGCAATTGCTTATTCTGGTAGATATAAACAAATTACTTTCAGATGATGAATGGGCAGAGGTGTCCGGGTTGTAGTATTTGAAAAGGTTGGCCAAAGGGAGGGCTAATCCATGGCAGATATACCGATTATCAACCCAACCTTGCCAGGTTGGCCGGTTCAGCCAACTGACAAGTCAGGCGAAAGGAAGAAAAAGCCTGATGATAAAAAAAAGCAGAAGAAAAATGAAGATAAAAAGAGAGGTGATGAAACCTCCGGTTTTGATGAATATGCCTAGGAGGAAGTGGTGATGAACGAGACAATCTTGATTGCAATGACAACAGCGATAGTTATTTCCACATTATTTTCGGTTCTTTCCATGATGACCGTTTGGAAATACAAAAAACAATTAACAGTACACAGAAAAGTCATTAATGAGTTAAGGAATAATTTCAGAACACTGACAAGTGGTTCAAAAGGAGTTGGTGAACGTATGGTTAAACTGGAACAAAAGGTACGTCGTTTAATCGACAGGTTAAATCATCTGGAGCTGAGAGAGTCAACCAAGCCGTTTGATCAGGCGATTCAGATGGCAAACAAGGGTGATGATATTGACGAGCTGGTCGCCAAATGTGGTATGTCACAGGGCGAAGCTGAATTGCTTGTTAATCTGCATGGTATCAAGCGCGCTTCCTGACAATAACCAGAGATAAATAACAATAAATTTCTGCCTATACTTAAAGGTGGTTTAAACAATGCGGGAGCACGATGAAATCTTCATTTATAAGAAGAGCATCCTTTTTTTTGCTATGTCTGGTATGCAGTATTCCAGCTTATGCCGCAATTGATCTGGGTTATCTGAAGTCACTGGTCGATAAACGTGATTTCAAAACTGCATACTCCTATGCAATAAAACATCTGGAAGAAAATGAAGGTGATCCTGAATTTGATTATTTATTCGGGATGGCCGCGATTGATACCGGTGAAATCAGTAAGGGTATTTTTTCACTTGAGCGTGTACTGATTGTTCAGCCAGGTAATCATGTTGCACGACTTGAGCTGGCACGTGCGTACTTTCTGTTGGGTGAGGATTTGCGAGCACGGCAGGAATTTGAAACCATCCTGAAAAAGAATCCACCTGCCGGCGTTCGGGCTTCAATTAATCAGTTTCTTAACGCCATCAAACTACGTGAAACCCGATACAAGACCAGCTCGAAAGCCTATGCAGAAATGAGTTTTGGTTACGACAATAATGTGAACGGCGGTCCGGCTACGGCAGATTTTACATCGCCATTATTTGGTGCTTTATCGCTGAATGATTCAAGCATCAGTACAGATGATGCCTTTTATAAAGCTTCTGTTGGTGGCGCAGTGAATGCGCCGGTTGCCCCCGGTGAGTATTTCACAATGGGCTATGATGTCAGTTATCGTGGGCACAAGGATACAGAGGCCAAAGCATTTAATACAAAAACATTTAATGGTTATGCCAGCGGCAGTATTCTTGACGGAAAAAGTAAATACAAGTTTGGTGGTCAGATCAATCTTTTTTATCTTGATAATGATAGATCTCGAAATATCATGGGCCTGAATGGTGAATGGCAATATACACTGGATAATTCCACGCAATTGACTGTATCAGGGCAGATTAACAAATATCATTATCCGGGTTCACTCGATCTTAATACTACTTCGGTTACTACAGGTTTTGGTTTATCAAAACGATTTGATAATAGTTTAAAACCAATAGTTTTTGCCAATCTGATCATAGGACGCGATTTTGCAAATGAAAGTGGAAGAGCACCGGCGGCAGTAGCTGACCGGACAGTGTATGGTTTCCGTACTGGTGCTCAGTTAATGTTGACACCAAAATTCAGTTTTTCAGGGGCATTGCTGGCTCAGAAAATTGGCTATGGCGAGGAAAACAGTTTTTTTGGCAAGAGAAGAAAGGATGATTTCTGGTCAGCGAGTTTGTCGTCCAACTGGCTATTTATGGAGAACTGGAGTCTGCGTGCCGATGTTAGTTTTATTGAAAATGACTCGAATATTAAAATTAACAACTATGATCGTATCGAGGGGCAATTGTCTGTCAGGCATGATTTTCAGTAGAAATGTGATGGAGTTCGCACCTGAACTGTGAACCAGCACACCTTATCTGGACAGTGATTCTGCTATGTTTTATGCAAGGGTAAAAGCGTATGACCCCTGTGGGTCAGGAGGCGCAACCATGAATAAAAACACTAATTATTTCAATGGCTTGGCAGGAATTCCGGTTATCTTCCTGTTTTTCATGCTTTTTTCATTTGCTGTGGCAGCAGCTGAGCCTATAGCGAGAGTCATCGTCAGTTCAGGCCATTTTACAGCGGTTCAGCCCGATGGCAAGGAACGTGTCCTGAAACGCCGTTCTGCCATATTTGAAGGTGATACGCTCATAACGGCTGAAGATGCGCGCGCCCAGATCCGATTCAAGGATGGTGCCCTGATTGATATCCAGGCGGCGACCCAGTTACGTCTTGATGAATATAACTACCAAGGGCAAGTTGATGGTACCGAGAAAAACACCATGAGCCTGATCAAGGGTGGTTTCCGTACCATTACGGGTGTTGTGGGTAAAAAGAACAAGAAGAACTACAAGGTCAATACGCCAGTCGCGACCATTGGTATTCGTGGTACGCACTATGGTTTGCATTATTGCGGTAGTGACTGTGGCGTGGATACTGGTAACGGACAGCAGAATAAGAAAGGATTATTTGGTGGTGTGGTTGATGGTGCTGTGGTTGCCAATAATGATTCCGGAGAAATTCGTTTAGGTAATGATGAATATTTTCATGTAGCCAGCAAGAGTGCGGAACCCAAAGTCTTGCTTGTTCCTCCAGCTATTATTTTTAAAGGTAGTGAACTGCAAGTCACCGCGAGTATGACTAAGGAAACCGGTGATTCAGGTGCAACAACTACAGAAACAGTATTTACAGAAGAAGTGGCGGTATCAGAAAACTATGAGGTAGCTTATAGCGATCCTGATACCGGTGAAGTGACAAGCTCGTTTCAGGAACCAACTCAGCCGGTTGTTGAGTTAACCACACAAGAACCAACAGGTGATACTTCACC
>Ga0224506_10002829_pt1 | contig 11703 bp, 13 predicted proteins | sample SF_Jan12_sed_USG_2_FD_169108 | JGI IMG/M metagenome (GOLD analysis project Ga0224506, IMG submission 169108) | Sediment microbial communities from San Francisco Bay, California, United States - SF_Jan12_sed_USGS_8_1 | ecosystem: Environmental > Aquatic > Marine > Sediment | place: USA...
GCGGTTGAATCGCTTGAAAATCGTCCCCAGCGCCAGGAATTTACAGAATAGTTCGCTACTTGAAGTCCTGCTGACGCCAGGCTTCATAGACTACGATCGCGACGGTGTTTGAAAGATTCAGGCTCCTCGAATTTTCCACCATCGGGATTCTAAGGCGGTTATCACTGCTGAGTGACTCCAATACTTCATTAGGTAATCCGCGAGTTTCCGGACCGAATAGTAATGCATCTCCAGGGCTAAAAGCGACACTCGTATAGGTTTTTGTGGCCTTGGTAGTAAATGCATATAAAGCATTGAATTTACAGGCTTTATTGAATGTATCGTAATTAGGGTAACAGCTTATCTGAGCCCATTCCTGGTAGTCTAGTCCGGCTCGGCGTAACAATTTGTCTTCTAGTTTAAAACCCAGCGGCTCGATTAAATGTAGATGGCATCGGGTATTCGCAGCTAGGCGAATAATGTTGCCAGTATTGGGTGGTATTTCGGGTTCATAAAGTACGATATTAAACATAATTAAGTAAATCTATGTTAATTGCTTGAAAAATAATAACTATAGGCTAATATTTCTTGCGATGACAATAACTTATAGGGGCTTTTTTAAGCAAACTCTAGAAAGCTGAGGTGGGTTTCCAGAGTGATAAAAAGTCAGGCACCTATTCTTACTATTTATACGCAACGAACGGAATTCCAGTTGAGTTTTTTTTCATCGATAAAAACAGATACACAGATCGGAGTCGACTTTCAGCCGACAGGCGTCGCCGTAGTTCAGGTAGAAAATACAAAGAAAGTGGCAGGGAAAATACTGCGCAGTGTGTATTTGCCTTCGAGAGGCCAGCAGGCACAACTCGAATCCCTGCGGAACTGGATAACTAAGCATAGCTTGCAGCGGGCGAGTTGTGTCTGCCTGATCGCCGATACGGATTGCGATATTAATCAAATTGAAAAACCCGAAGTTGATGACTCAGAGCTGGCGCAGGCATTAACCTGGCGGATTAAGGATCTGGTGAGTTATGAAGTCGATTCGGCGGTGGTAGATGTCTATCCCATGCCTGTTTCGGGTAAAAATAATACTCAGCAGGTGAGTGTCGTTTCCGCGGATGAAAAAACGGTTGCCGCCTACGTGCAAAGTATTCAGTCGTCAGGGATGAAGCTGCTTGCTATCGATATTCATGATCTGGTCACCGGAAATTTACCAGTGGTCAGGCAGGGTTTTAAAAAAGCGCAGGCGATTCTGTCGCTGGGCGACTCCGCCGGGGTCCTGAGTATATTTAACGATACGGATCTGTATTTGTCTCGCCATTTCAAAATCGGACTCAGTCAACTTGGATTCGCCAGCGGTGAAGATCAAAGCATTTACGATAATTTATTACTGGAGGTCCAGCGGTCGATGGATTATTACGAAAGCTATTACGGGCTTGGATCGGTATCGGTCATGGAGATTTTTCCACGCACGTCTGTGACCGAAAAAATGGTTTTATATTTACAAAATTTAATCAGTTATGATATTGATTTTGTTGTCACTAATAACGCAGATAGTGATCAGACGCCAGAACTGGATAGCCGTTGCTTCCATGCTTATTGCGCCGCCTTACGAGGTACGCATTAATGATCGAACAGAAAATTAATCTTTATCAGGATCGTTTCAAAAAGAAGAGATTAATTTTCTCAGCAGCCCAGGTGGTGGGGTTGACGATCATTTGCCTGCTGGGCATGGCGTTTTGGAGTTATACGATGGAGACAGAGCTTGATGCCGCCCTGCACCTGAATGTAACACTGAAGGAGCGCCAGGAATCTATCTCTGATGAACTCAATGCTGCTAATGCCGAGCTTGCACGGTTAATCGCTGATAACCGAATCGATAACGACATAGCGGGTGTTACCCGGGAAATAACGGCTCGCCGTAGAGTATTGAGTTTTGTCGATGCGAACCAGTTTGGTTCAGGCGAGGGATTTTCAGACTACCTGGTGTCTTTATCTAATCTTCATGTTGAAAATTTGTGGCTCGATAAAATCATCCTGGCAGAAAATTATCTGAGAATTCATGGTAGCGCGCTAAATGCAGAGCTAATACCGATGTACTTCGATCAATTCAGTGAAGAGCCAATATTCAAAGGTAATCGTTTCGATATTTTTCAGGTCGAGCGGGAGCCATTGACCGACTGGAAGGTTGACTTCGAAATAGCCACTTCGGAGACGCTCGATGAGTGAATTAACAGGAACATACGCTCTAAAATATAACGAACTTAGCTTGAGAGAGCGTGTGCTGATCGGTGTTGTTGTTTTAGTTGGCATTGGTTTCAGCTGGTGGAATTTTTATGCTGAGCCGACCATGCAAAAGATTCAGTTGCAGACCGATGAAAATCAACGCTTATCGAAAGAGGTGGCTGTTACTCTGGCCGCTATTAGTGATATCAGAAAGCGTATCGCTGAAGGGGTCAATACCGAAAAAGAACAACGACTAGCACAGTTGGAGCGTGAACTTGAACTCGTCGAAGATCGTCTCAGGTTAAAAACTATTGAGCTGATAGATCCCGAAGATATGTTCCAGCTCATGAGCCGCCTCATCTATCGTGAATCGAACCTGAAGTTACTGAGCCTCAAACGAAGGGACGTTAAACCGGCTATTACCGTGAGTGAAGAGCAAGAAGACGATATTGGTATTTATCGACACGAACTGGAGGTTAAATTTTCGGGAAAATTTGCCGATATCCTCCATTATATGCAGTCGATGGAAGCGCTTGACTGGAAATTGATCTGGGATGAAATCAAAATTGTTAGTAGCGACTATCCGGTGATTACTGTGAAACTGGTGATTTCTACCTTGAGTACGCGCAAGGAGTGGGTCGGTGTATAGCTTAATTGGGCGGTATCATCTGTCTCTCCTGATAGCGGCGCTTCCGATGTTGGTATTAATTAAGCCTGACAGCGCATTTGCTGCTGAACCTATAGTCGATCCAATGCAGCCGCCTGCTTTTGCATTAAATAAATTTCGGTTAGCCAAGCTAAAAAAGGCAGGAAGGGTTCAAAGTAGCCAGCGTAAAGCTGTCGTGAAACCTGAACCCTTATTGTTGACCAGTATTTTGATTGGGGCGGACAGAAGAATTGCTATTATTAATAATAAAACCATGATGGTTGGTGACAGTATCGGCTCAGCGAAACTGGTAAGGATATTGAAAGGCAAAGTCCAATTGTTCAGGAAGGGGAAACGTATCGAACTAAAACTCGACAACGAATTTACGGTGATCAGGAAAAAAACCGCCGAGAGTCAATTATGATCAAGAATTTTGTTACTCCCTTCATTTTGATGCTGTTGCTAACCTCCTGTGCTTCGCAGCAGAGCATCGAAAATGCTTCGCAAACCCAGCAAAGTATTGATGACGCCATGCGAGAAGCGGGCGAGGTAGAGGTCTCGGAGGCAGATTTGCCTGCTACTGATATTCTAGATGAATTATTGCCCGGCAGTGGCGTTAGTGTTCCTGGTCTCGCCGACGATTTAGGGCAGGAGCCGAGTTTTGACGTTTCTGTATCAAATGCCCCCGCTCGATTGTTTTTCATGAGTCTGGTGAAAGATACCGACATTAACATGGTGGTTCACCCGAGTGTAGAGGGTGAAATATCGCTGGATCTGAAAAACGTCACAGTCGCAGAAGTGATGAGCCTGGCACGCGAAGTCTATGGCTACGAATATAGGCGTTCGACTAATGGCTATATCGTTTTACCAGCGCGTATCCAGTCGAGAATATTCGCGGTTGATTATCTCAATGTTACCCGCGCCGGTGAATCCACTATGACGGTGAGCTCCGGGCAGTTGGCGGACAGTAATTCCGGCCAAAGGACGGATGAAAACTCAACGTCTTCCTCTGACTCTGGTTCGACACAGTCGAGTAGTATTAATACCACCATACAGGCAGATTTCTGGTCGGATTTGCATAAAACGATTTCGGCGATTGTTGGCCAAGATGCCGGTCGATCAATTGTGGTAGATCGTCATTCTGGCCTGGTTATCGTACGCGCTATGCCTGGCGAATTGCGTGATGTTGAGTCCTATTTGAACAATGCTCAGGATAGCCTGCAACGGCAGGTGATTCTCGAGACCAAAATAATCGAAGTAAAGTTAAGTGATAGCTTTCAGTCAGGTATTGACTGGGCGGCATTGTCCAAAAACCGGGAGTTTTTACTTGGGAATACCGGCTTTGAAGACGGTAGCTCTCAGTTACTGGACGACACTGGCGCAGTAAGTACTGCAGCAGCTTTATCCAGCAGTAATTCAGATTTCGCCAATTTGTTTACGATTGGTGGTGCAACCGATAATTTCGGTGCGTTGATACGTTTGCTAAGCACTCAGGGTGAGGTTCAGGTTTTATCCAGCCCGCGGGTTTCTACCGTGAATAATCAAAAAGCTGTGATTAAGGTTGGCTCCGACGAGTTCTTTGTTACCGATGTATCGTCCAGTACTTCTTCCAGTGCGGCGGGCACAACAACGACTCCGGATATTACATTAACCCCATTTTTCTCTGGCATAGCACTCGATGTGACACCCCAGATTAGTGACGACGATGAAGTAATTTTACACATTCACCCTAGTGTCAGCGAAGTCAGAGACCAGACTAAAAACATTACTGTCGGTGGCCAAACACAGCAATTGCCACTGGCCTTTAGCACGGTACGTGAATCCGATTCAGTGGTGAAAGCGCGTAACGGTCAGGTAGTGGTCATCGGCGGGTTAATGCAAAACAGCACCGGCAACGACGAGGCGGGTCTACCAGGCGCGAAGGACGTGCCGATACTGGGTAATCTGTTCGGACAGAAGCGCAAAGTGAATACGCGCAGTGAACTGGTTATTTTGTTGCGACCAATTGTGGTGGATTCAAATAAGGCCTGGTCGACGTATATCCAGAATAGCGCTGAGAGAATTGAAAAATTAAGATACGACGCACCAAAGGGTGAGTAATGTACGAACAGTATTATGGCCTCGCTGAGAAACCTTTTAGCCTGACACCGGATACCGGATATTTCTACCAGAGCAATACGCATCAGGAAGCACTGAACGTATTGCTGGTAGCGATAAAATCAGGTGACGGATTTATTAAAGTAACCGGTGAAGTCGGAACCGGTAAAACCCTGTTATGCCGGAAACTACTCGACGCCCTCGACGAAGCCTATAATACAGTCTACATCCCCAACCCTTATATGAATTGTAATGCTTTACTCGATGCGGTTCTGGCAGAAATGGGTATCGCGGAACAGCTCAATAAAGAAAATTATCTGGCTTGCATTAATGACTACCTGATCGAATCGGCTCGACAGTCGAAAACCACGGTCATCATTCTGGATGAAGCCCAGTCCCTGCCGGAAGAAAGCCTGGAAGCGATTCGTCTGTTGAGTAATCTGGAAACTGAAAAGAAAAAACTGGTTCAAATTATTTTATTCGGTCAGCCCGAGCTCGATGACAAGCTTGCTAAAAGTAGTATTCGTCAGTTACGACAACGCATCATGCATGTCTATCGATTACAGCCGCTAAACCAGAATTCGATTCGTGCCTATTTGCAACATCGAATGAAATCAGCCGGTTACTCCGGTCCTGAGTTATTTGACCAGGCTGCCAGGCAGTTGCTGTTTAAAGCTAGCCAGGGCGTTCCACGTATTATTAATGTTTTATCTAATAAAGCGCTCATGCAGTCGTATGCCAGTGGTGATTATCACGTGACTCGAAAACATATAATCTCGGCGGTGAAGGACAACGATGAGCGTCATTAATAATGTCCTGAAGGATCTGGAGTTACGTTCCAGTCAATTTACGCCAATCGATCTGGCTGCGGTCAACATCGCAAAACCAGCCAGGCAAAGTCGGTCGAGCCGATTCGTTATGCTGCTGATACCAGCGGCATTACTGGCAGTTGCCGGGTACTGGTTTTACCAGGATCAAATGGAATTGATCGGAGATGCGTCAATGCCGTCGCTTGAGAAAATAGCCCCGATCGCAATCGCGAAACCAGTGCCAGTGCCAGTGCCAGTGCTAGTGCCAGAGTCTGAATCGGTTCCGAACCAGATTATCGGATTGCAGATAAAAGAATCTTCCAGCGATGTCAGTCTGGAGTTTTCTCTAAGCGAGAAGACAGTCTCTTATTTGAAGGAAAGAAGCGAAAACCGATTCGTCTATCATTTGAAAAATATTAAGAATGCGATAGTCGCACCGCTTATTAAGGATAATTTATGGATAAAAAGCCTGTCGATTGTTCCTGTAGGAGAAGGGGTCGATGTTGCTTTCCAGACGGCTGAAGGTGTTCTGGTCAATACCGAGCAAATACAAAAACTGGATGAGGCAAGCTGGATTATACAGCTGGAAAAATTACCTGATCCCGTCGTTATCGAAGGAAAAAAAGTGACCGGGGTTGCATTTGCCGTTAATACTGAAGAGCCGACCGAGGGCGTAATTACGCCGGATAAAATTGAAGTCGCTGAAACTGTTAGCAAGCCGGTAAAAGTTGAAATTAAATCCGCGTTAAAAAAATTGAGCGATAGGGAACACCTGTTGCTAGCAAAAGAGTTGGTGAAAAACAGAGACTGGGAAAGCGCTGTGCGCTTACTGCATAGCTTGATAGATGGGCCACAGGACCTGTCGGCTAGAAAGCAGTTGCTCGGAATTTATGCGCAGCCTCAATATGCTGGTGAGTACGCTAGCCTGGCGCGTCAATCAAGCGAGCGTTATCCGGAGAATGTCCTGCTAAAATCTGAATATGCACGAGCACTCTTTCAAAACCAGTCATACCGATCGGTTATTTCAATATTACAAACGGGAAATAATAGAGATTATACACAGCTTGCCTTAATAGCAGCCAGCTACCAGCGTCTCGAAGAGCACGATCAGGCTATCGAATATTACCGGCAATCGCTTAAGCTAAACCGGGCGCAGGCCAGAAACTGGATAGGTCTGGGGATATCGCTTGAGCATAATGCGCAGCCCAGGCTGGCGTTACAGTCATATCAGACTGCTGTAAAACTCGGTAATCTTAATACGCGCCTGGAGCAATTTATTGAGCAGCGTAGCCGTTTGCTGACAAAGGTGATTAACTAATGGCATTTGGCAAGAAAATCAGGCTGGGAGATTTACTGGTCGGACAAGGCCTAATTACCGACGAGCAGTTAAAGTATGCACTCGGTGAACAAAAAAAGCTGGGTCGAAAGCTAGGTGGGACACTCATCGAACTGGGCATGATTGACGAGAGTGGCTTGCTCAATCTATTGTCGAGCCAGCTCAATATTCCGCTGATTGATCTCAATAATTTTAACTATCAGGATGAAGTAGTCAGGCTGTTACCGGAGACCCTGGCGCGTCGTTATCGAGCGATAGTGCTCGATGATAGTGAAGACGGCTACCTGGTCGGTATGGCCGATCCCACCGATATCTATGCACTGGACGAAATACAGGACAAGCTGGCAAAACCGGTAACACAGGCGATTGTTCGTGAAGCTCAGCTGCTGGAAAACTTTGATCTGGTTTATCGTCGGACAGAAGAAATCAGTGCGCTGGCTGAGGTGTTAGGTCAGGATCTATCCGAAAGCGCAACCGACCTCAGTGACTTGCTACAAACCGAAATGACCGATGCGCCGGTGGCTAAATTGCTGAAATCGATATTCGAGGATGCGGTGCAAATCGGTGCTTCCGATATACACATCGAACCTGATCAGCATGTTATCCGGGTGCGCCAGCGTATTGATGGCATATTACACGAACAGGTCATGAAGGAAACGCAAATTGCGCCGGCAGTCGTGGTGAGACTGAAGTTGATGGCGAGTCTTAATATATCGGAAAAGCGATTACCTCAGGATGGTCGGTTTAATATGGTAGTGAACGATCGGGAAATCGACGTGCGTATTTCGACCATGCCGGTGCAGTTTGGGGAGTCCGTGGTTATGCGTTTGCTCGATCAAACCAGAGGTGCTCTGGATCTCGAAAACCTGGGGCTGCCTCCAGAAATGCTACATCGTTTCCGTAAGAATTTCCGTCTCCCCAATGGCATGATACTGGTTACCGGGCCGACTGGTAGCGGTAAAACAACCTCGTTATATGCCGCACTCAAAGAACTTAATCAGGCTGAGTCGAAAATCATTACGGTAGAAGACCCGGTGGAATATCGACTAAGCCGTATTAATCAGGTTCAGGTTAATGCAAAAATAGGCCTGTCTTTTGCGAGCGTATTGCGCAGCGCATTACGTCAGGATCCAGATATCATAATGGTTGGCGAAATGCGTGATGCTGAAACAGTCGAAATTGGGGTCAGTGCCGCTATGACAGGTCACCTGGTGTTATCCACTTTGCATACTAACGATACTATATCTACCGCAACTCGGCTAATGGATATGGGTGTTGAAGGTTACCTGCTGGCGACAACTTTGCGAACCATTATCGCCCAGCGCCTTATTCGTAAAAACTGTAGTAGCTGTGTCGAAGATTATAAACCCGATGCATTCGAGTCGAGCTGGTTACTGGAAAAGTTGGGAATCGATACGAATACGCATCATTATAGAAAGGGGCGCGGCTGCAAACAATGCGGCTCAACCGGTTATAGCGGGCGAATGGGTGTTTTCGAATTACTCGATATCAATGGCGAACTCGCTGAAGCACTGCGTAATAATGACTCCCAGGCATTTGTTGATGCCGCCGAACGAGCCCCCGGTTATAAACCGCTGGCCATGGTTGCACATCACCATGCGGGTAACGGTATGACATCAATCGAAGAGATCCTGCGCCTGGCCGGTCAGGTACGCGAAGATATTATTGACCAGACTCCACTCACTCTGGATATTGAAGACTAGCAATGCCCCATTTTACATTTAAAGGACGCGGTAATAATGGGCAGCTTATCGATGGCGAAATTGAAGGTGCTAATAGTTCCACGGTCGCCAGCCTGTTGATGGACCGGGGCGTGATACCGATATCAATCGTCGAGAAGAGTAATGAAGACGATATCCTGGTCACGATTCGTGACAAGCTAGACCTGTACGACATTAGCATCGAAGAATTGCTCATGTTTACGCGCCAAATGAGCGCGATGATCAGGGCTGGCATCCCGATAACCCGTGCGATATCGGGTATTCTCGAAACGGTCCAAAACCCGTTATTAATCAAATCACTGGCAGATATTCTCGAGCAACTCGAATCGGGGAGAAGCCTGTCGATAGGCTGCGCGCGCCATCCCAAAGTATTTTCCAATATTTATATCAGCATGTTGCAGGTCGGTGAAAACACCGGTCGGCTAGACGAATCGTTTTCGATGATGGCCGAATATATCGACCGTAATCGACGTACGACAAATAATATAAAAACGGCGCTGCGTTATCCCACCATCGTGTTGGCTGCCATCGTGATCGCCATGGTGATTGTTAACCTGTTTGTCATCCCGAAATTCGCGGAATTCTTCCAGGCCAATAATCTCGAACTACCCTGGCAGACCGTATTTCTGCTCAATACCTCGAAGTTTTTCGTCAATTACTGGATGTATATGCTGGTATTGCTAATCGGTGCTGCCTTTGGTTTCAAACACTATATCAACACTGAGCAGGGTAAATACAACTGGCACCGGTTCATCCTTCGCGTACCCCTGATCGGAGAAATTTTGCATCGAGCCTATATGGCGAGGTTTGCACGGTCTTTTTCCATGGCCTATAGCGCGGGCGTACCCATCGTGCAGGCCATGGGCGTGATATCGCGCTCGATCGGAAATGAATATATATCGGGTCATGTCACAGGCATGCGCGAAGGGATAGAAAGAGGTGAGGCCTTAACCCGTACGGCGCAGACTACCGGTATGTTCACACCCGTCGTCATGCAGATGTTTGCGGTTGGAGAAGAGGCGGGAAACCTAGATGAAATGATGTCGTTTATTGCCGATTTTTATGAGGAAGAGGTGGATTACGATGTTAAGACGCTTTCCGACAAAATTGAGCCGATGATTTATGTGGCGATTGGTTTGATGGTACTGGTGTTGGCGTTGGGAATTTTTGTGCCTATGTGGGATTTGGCGCAGATGGCTGGTCGATGAAGAGTATTGGGTTTCCGCCGGGGTCTAATAATTTTCGGTTAGCTGTAATGGTGATTCTTATAGCCCTTTTGATGGTGGTATTTTTTTACTATTTAGAGGGTGCAGAAAGAGAACTAGAACGTAGATCAATTCAGCAAACTAATAGAATTATAAACAGCTCAATGATGGTCGTGTTTTCGGAGTTAGCCGTTCGAGGTGAGCTAAATCTACTTAATGAATATATTGGCGCTAATCCTTTTGAATCTATGCGAGAATTCAATTTAGTTCCACCGACCTATCAAGGAGTTGTCCAATCAATATCTTTAACAGGTGACAGGGTCGGGTGGTTTTACCTCGAGGCGGAAAGATTGGTTGTATATAAAGGAATATTTGAAGAAAGTGTTCTTTACTATAGCTTAACGTTGAGTTTTGACGATTTGGATGGAAATGAAAAGTTTGAGCAAGGAAAGGACGTAGTTAGGCGGTTATTTCTAAAGCCATTACCCCAATCAAAAGCGAACTACTGAAGGAGGTAATGGCTTAGAAGGTTTTTTCAATTTATGGTGAGCAGAGAATTGATGCCGTGCCGGCTAATCCCGCTGGGGCGACTGCAGAAACGACGGTACAAGAAAAAGTCGATCCTGGTCCATTAGTGAGACAATTTCCTGGTCCTCCAGCTACTGTATAGTCAGCAACTGGGAGTGCCGTTGTCATCAGTGACAGAGCGCCTCCGTCTACCAGGCTAGTGCATGCGATGCCATCTGTATTTAAGGCTGCGGTTCCAGCTGCAAGCGGATCAAGTAAGCGCGCGGCATAGTTAATTGTGGATCCAGCTGTCAATTCGCTGGCGATACCTGAATTCGCAGCGGTTTGTGCATCAGTGGACAAATCCTGAAACTTACCCAAAGCCGTAACCCCCAAAATACCCAATAGTACAATTACTACTATCAGTTCAATCAATGTAAAACCCTTCTGTACCTTTTGCATGGTTCAATACCTCGTCAGCAAATAAAATTAAGTCAATTGGTTATATATTTTTATATTTTTAAAGTAATATACTTAAATAGTGCTATAAGTAAATGATTTATTACGTATTTTGTGATGTTTACCTTACTCAAATTACAATCCATTTATCATGAATTCTGAAAGTATAGTTCAATATCGAGGTTTTACACTGATCGAATTAGTCGTGGTTGTAATGCTGCTCGGCATTCTTTCGGTTTTCGCCATGGGTAAGTTATTTAACCAGAATCAGTTTGCGGCGAAGGGGTTTTTTGATGATACCGTGAATGCGGTGCGCTTTGCACAGAAGCTGGCTGTGAGTAGTGGCTGTGCGGTGCAGGTGCAGATTACAACGACCGGTTACCAATTATTTCAGGGTACGACCTGTATATCCGGGGTGTTCACCCGTGCAGTTGCAAATCCGGCCAATCGCGCCAACCCCTATTCCAATAATAATATGCCTACAGGCTATGGTTTGACGCCGGCAGTGATTGAATTCGATGCACGAGGTGTAATTACTTCAGGCGGATTAGATCCCCTACCTGTGACGCTTGCTGGCCCAGACGCGACTTTTACTTTCAATGTCCATCGAAAAACTGGCTTGGTCGATGCTTAAGCCACTTAACTCCAATCGGCAATCTGCCTTCACCTTAATTGAGATCATCGTCACAATTGTTCT
>Ga0224506_10002831_pt1 | contig 11699 bp, 11 predicted proteins | sample SF_Jan12_sed_USG_2_FD_169108 | JGI IMG/M metagenome (GOLD analysis project Ga0224506, IMG submission 169108) | Sediment microbial communities from San Francisco Bay, California, United States - SF_Jan12_sed_USGS_8_1 | ecosystem: Environmental > Aquatic > Marine > Sediment | place: USA...
CTAGTTAAAACTCAAATGATAGTTTTATCCCACCACTTTCCGCTTATATACTAATGATTTCAAGATTACAAGGAAAAACTGCATTTGCATCAAATTCAATCAATTTACAATACATTTGAAAAAATGATTACTCTTTTCTTCACTTAACTCCTTCATCAAAAAATTAGATCATTAAATCCATTATACTCTAAGTTCATTAGCATAAATTATGTAAATAATTGATTTGATAAGTTGTAATGTTATTATTTAAATGAATAATTTTTTTTTTGATTGTTATTCTTGCTCTATAGAATTAATTCTGGTAATAGTGACTGGTTTGAACTCTACACCTAAACCTTTGAAGAATTTACCGTAAAATTCAACCCAACACAACCTAAGTGCTTGAAGTGTAGAGAAAGTTGTCTCTACAGGTACTACTATTAATGCTCCTAATAAAGCAGCAATAATCCATATTCCTATAAGACTTGAATCAATCCAAGCTGTTGTATCATGGTTGAGTAATCCAGGGTATGCTTTATCAAGGAATAAGTATGGAAGATATGCTAATACAAAGTGTACTGTATTCATAGCTAATAATCGTCCAAAACTAAATGTATTTGACATTAAACTCAACAAGTGATCTACACCGAGCATTAAACCATCTATTTTATGTGCTTTGTATTCGATAACTAAAGTAGCTAATGCACAAAATACAGCAAGGAAAACAAATATATTCATTAAAATTGGTATTTTGAATGATAATGCTGCAAAAATAATTGATGAATATGTTCCGGTTAGGGTGATTGCAGCATATAATTCAGCATTAGAATGTCGATGATTAAATAATTGATAAAGATTAAGACCTAATCCGGTCATTATTACTCCGGCACCAACTATAAATGAGAATATTAGAAAGTTAAGATAATTTCTCTCAATATGATGAGGGTCATCTGTAAAGAAAAAGAATTTCCATGTAGTATCTGCAAATATGGTTTTAAATAATCCAACTCTCCATAATATTGTTTCATCACCAAAGAATGAATTAAATGGTACTCCTAAAACCATTGCAGTTAAACCCATAATGATTAGCAATTCTGCACCTCCAAAGACATATCCCTTTAATCCAGATGGGATTTCAAGCATTTTTTGTTTTTTCTTGTATGCAAATAAACCAATTAGAAATACAATAAATCCATGTCCAACATCTGCAAACATTATTCCAAACATGATTGGGAATAGATATTTTACAAATGGATAGGGGTCGACTTCGTGAGTACTTGGTGTTCCGAATGAAGTAACTAATCCTCTCATAGGTCCCATAAATTTAGAATTTTTTACATGAGAAGGTGCATTCTCGGGGTCAAAATCACCTTTTCTTAAATCGATATCAGCAGAACCTTCTGTTGCTGCATGAATTTCAGTCTTGAATCTTTCGATTTTATCCTCTGCTATCCAAGCCCACATAACACATGTAGTAGCAGTTCTTCTCATCTTCTTTTCAATATCAACTCTTTTCAACTCAATTTCGCAAATTTCGTAACCTGCAGAAAGTTCAGCACCATTTTCAGAAGCAATATTGTCAATATTATCCATAATTTGATTTAATCTTGAATTTAAATTTGTTAATTCGTTAATACAATCGGTTTTAGATAATCCATCTAAATCTACATCTTTTGGAATGTTAATTTCTTGGAAGTTAAGTAATTTCAATCTATCCGCAACCGGATCTTCATCTTTTCTTAATACAGATAATAAGACGATTTTGTCTTCTTTTGAATGATCTCTTTCAATTACAAAGTATTTTTGATCTGTTACTTCTTCCATAAACCATAGTAATCTATCAAGTTGACCTTTTAAGATCACACCTAAGTAAGTTTTGGTCAAGGAGCTATCAGAAATTATTGATGTATCTTTGATGTCTAAGGTCTCAAACTGCTCTAGTAATTTGATTAGACTTTCTAATTCATTCTTTCTGGTGTTAATTTCATCTTTCTCTGCTAATAAGGCATCTAATTTTTTACCTTTTAAGTCGATTACACCCTCAAGATACGTCAAAACATCTTTTTCTGATGTTCCTACAAAATATTTTTCGTCGGAAAATTTTTCTTTATCAAGTTGAGATAGATATGATTGGAATTTTGAACGGTAGCTCTCCATTTTTACCCTTCTATCCTCAATTTCCATTTCATCGACACCAGTCCTCGGATCAACTTCAATTGGCTCAACCTCACCAAGTTGTTCAACAGCTCTTACAATATTTCTTTTATATTTTAAAGGTGCAACAACTTTCGCGATTGATAGTTGCCCTGGAAATCCTCTTTTTGGAGTGGAATTACCATGCATGATTTTTTACCTATTTCACCTTTAACCATATTCTCGCTTAAAGGTTATCTCTTCGTACACGATTGATGATTAAAATCAAATTTTAAATAACATATTTAGGTCTAGCGACTACACATATTAATTTGAGGAAGTTAATTATAATTTATTGAGTGTACAGACCAGTAAGATTGGAATTTTAAATCCGATTATGTCATTTCTAAGTATAATTATAATTGGAATTGTTATTTCGCAATATCTTGTTAAAGATGAATCTTCCGAATTACCTATAATTATTGGGAGCATTGTTTTAGCCTTACTTGTGGCTATAATCGAATTGAGGGTTATGGTGCGCTCATATAAAACAGCTCCTACAATAGTGATGTCCAAACCTTTAACTGAAGAAGAAAGAAAAGATCGCCTAGCACGTTTTGTTGCAGAATTATTTAAAGAGGATATTCCTTTTGAAGAAGTGGATCAACAAAATAAATCAAACACAAGCGATAATGATCTCAATGATAGTAGTGACAATGGATATTAAACATCTCGTTTGATAAAATCTGTTGCATTGATCCATGAATTTGAGGAAATTTTAACCCCTGGTAGTATACTCACACTTATTCCAGTTTTAACCGCGTCCCCTGTTATTACTCCGAGTTTTCTTCTTTTACTGTCTACTCTCTTATCTTTTAAATTTACTTTTATATTTCCTCCATCATGTCGTAAATTAGCTGTAATCGTTCCTGCACCAAAATTACAATTTTCACCGACAATGGAATCTCCAACATATGATAAATGTGCAATATGTGTATTTTTATAGATTATACTATTTTTGATTTCACATGCATTTCCTATTCGAACTTTTTTTCCAATATAACTCTTTCCACGAATATAGCAATTTGGACCTATATCCGCATCTTTATCAATAAATACTGGACCCTCTATATAACTTCCCGATCTTATTCTCGCTCCTTCCTCAACATGAACATTTCCTATTATATGTGCTCCTTCTTCAATTTTCCCTCGAATTGAATAATTTTCTTGTTCTTTTTCAAGGTAATATTCAGTGGCATTAAGTAATTCCCATGGATTTCCAATTTCTATCCATTTTTCATTATTTGAGTATACATTAACTACTGTATTCTCTTCCTTCATAAAATCTAATATTTGAACGATTTCAAGCTCTCCTCTCTGAGATGGAGTTAATTTATCAAACAAGTTAATTGTTTGTTTGGGAAAATAATAAATTCCACCATTAATTAAGGAATTGGGTTCTGCTTTTTCTGGTTTTTCGACTAGTTTTACTAGTTTATTACCTTCTGTAATTAGAATACCATATCTTTCAGGTGTCTCGTGTTTACAACCAAGAATATATCCCTCATTTGGATTAGCATTTACTCTATTTAAATAGTCCCTGAATGTATTTGAGATGTAGATGTCACCATTAATTACAACCATACCTTCATCAAATGGGAATTGACTGGTGACAACCTTTACAGCCCCACCTGTTCCATTTAATTCTTCTTGAATGACAATTTTGATATCCTTTGATGTTTTAGCAAATTTATCTTCAATCAATTTCACAATACTATCTTTGTAATAATTGACAACAAGATAAATGGTATTAAGTACATCTATCTCAACTAAATCATCTAATATCCTTTCCAAAATACTTTTTCCAGCAATTTCTAGTAAATGTTTAGGTCGATTATCAGTAATTGGTCTTAAACGAGTTCCTAATCCTGCTGCTAAAACAACTGCAATCATAATTTTAATTTTGGATATTTTGAAATAAATATATCTATATGAAGTAGGTAAGACACACATTCAAAAATAAATATATTCCGAATAAATTATATTTGATATGAATTTGATTCAACATAGAATTAAGCATATTTGGATTTAGAACTATAAATCAATAATTTTTTATCAATTATATTTTACTACAACTGTATCAAATCAAATTACTCTTAACCGCGAATGATAAATAACAATTAGAGACACTAGGTAATAACTTGGTGTTATCGGTAGGTGACTTGCAATGGCAAGAATGCATAGTAGAAAGAAAGGAAAAGCAGGATCAACAAAACCCTATTTAACAAATCCCCCAAGTTGGGTTCCACTTCCTGCAGCAGAAGTTGAAAAACTAGTAGTACAGTTATACAAACAAGGAAACTCACAAGCCCATATAGGATTAATTCTAAAAGATCAATATGGTGTACCCTCTATTAAATTAGTGACCGGCAAGAAATTGCTAACAATTCTTCAAGACAATGAAGTAGCACCAAGATATCCAGAGGATTTAATTTCTTTAATTAGAAGGGCAATGAACCTAAGAAACCATTTAACTGAAAATAAAAAAGATTTTAGCGGAGCCAATGGTTTGGATCGAATTGAAGCAAAGATCTATCGTTTATCCGCATATTACAGAAAAGAAGGAGTACTTCCATCAGATTGGAGATATCGTCCTGCAAATGCTTCTGTATTATTAAGATAAGTTATTTATATCATAGTATATTCAATTCAATTACCAATAAGGTGAATATTTTGTGGATTTTCAAACATTACTAATTCAAGCGGAAATCATAGCTAATGAAATAAAATCCCTAGATCAAGTAATCCAAATTGCATATAACAAGGATGCAGATTCAATAGTTGCTTCTTGTATTTTTGCAAGATGCTTTTTTGATATGGAAATGCCATGTACACTATTTGCTCTGGATAATTCATTAGATCAATTGAGTAGAAGAAATACAAATCCAACAATTGTAATTGGTATGGATATCAAATTAATTACTAATTTTACTCCGAAGAATAAATTATTTTTATTTATTAGGGATAGAGAGGACTATACAGATAATGAATATATTAAAATCATTGATTATTCATCATTTGGATATAATGATAGGAATGCAAATCTATCATGTCTAGCATATTTTGTTTGTTCTGTATTTGCACCTAATTTGGAATATATTATTACAATGCCTCTATTATCATTACATAGTCAACATTTATATAGCGATTATGAGGGGTTATTCGAAATTATTTCTGAAGATGCATTGGAGGGAGAAGTAATAAAAGTAACAAAGTCTATGTCCTTATTGGGTAGTTCTCTATTTTCTATAAGTGAAATTTTAGAATACTCAACAAATCCATTTTTCCCAGGATTGTCATGCAATAGTAAATCATTATTGAAGACTTTATCCAAAACCTCAATTAATTTAGAAGCTAAAGATGGAATTCGACATATTAATAGCCTTCAAGAAGAAGAAGTTAAAGAATTAAATTCATTACTGATTCTTAACCAAGCATCAAATAGGTCTCATTTAGAAGAAGAATTTATATTTATAAAATCCAAAACTATATTTAAAGCAGAATCAAAGGTTTCTATTTTATATAATTCATGGGATTTTGGTGTTGCAGTTCAGGATGCAATAAATCGTGAAAGATACAATCTTATCATTAAGGTATTACTTGGTAATCGATCTAAAAATCTTATTGATTTGCAAAAAATGTTTATTCAGGAAAGAAAGGCAATATCATTATCAATGCAAATCATCTCAGAGAGACTTGAAGAAATAATAGAATTAAAAAATATGCGATATTATATCGGGGATAACAAAGTAAGTTGGTATAATGCCAAGCAAACAGCAACCACTTGCCTAGCTAATGGATTAGTAACTTCTGATCTTCCATTTGCAATCGCTGCTCCTTATAAATCAAACATCATGAGTATTGGGCTTAAAGCTTCTAAAAATCATGAAATCGGAAATATCAAGGAAATATGTGAAGATGTAGTAAATCAAAGAAAAATCTCTACAGTTATTTCAGGAGGTAAATATAGTGCTCAATTTACTATTCCAAAAGAAGAATTAGAGGGTATTTTATTAGATATTAATAGTAAGTTAAAAGGTGAATAGAATGAAATTCAAGGTCTCTGCAAATATTAAACTACATGATCCTGATAATATCAAGGATATAGAAGCTGCACTTTTACCTGAAAACAAAACCATGGAAAATGGAGAAATTAAAACATATTGTACTGGTGAATTTGTGGTGACAGAGTTGGAAGGAAACATGAAAATTGGTACTCTCATTAATACTCTAGATGATATTATTAGAACCTCTATTCTTGTGCAAAAGGTTTCTGAATCAATTGATGAGTTTGAATAACTTAATTTAGTTTCTACGAATCTTCAAAAAAGTCTTAATACTGGTCTTCTACTACTGAAATACAAAGAACAATAATGTAAAAATTAAAATTAAAACACAATGTTTAATGGATTATATTATTTGATAAACAGGGTCATTTTCAAGTAATAGTGTACTACCTATTGATAGAAGTAACTTGTTCACAATTTTATTTTCATATATTTGAATTTCAATTGAACTAAAACCTTCAATCATACACCTAGCGAAGATATGAGGAATAATTAATTTGAGATCTTCCCAAACAAAACCAGTTTCGACATAAATTCGAGGATATTGAGTAATTACCGCAAAACATTGAGTAAAATTTAATGAATATTTATAAAATAAATGCTCTATTCCATCACCCCAGATATATGGTGTGCTAATGTCACTGTAAACCAGTTGGTTAAGGTCAAATGAAGGGGCGTGATATCTACCTATTATACACTCTGCATGGATGAAATCAAAAATAATATTATTTGATAACTCAGTTTCATTGATTTCTGAATTAAAATATTCATTAATAAATTCTGAAGTTGTTTCCAATGACCAATTGGAGGTATTTAATGCCTGTCTACCTAATTTTTCATATAAATTCGTTGTTCTTTCATCCTCTGCCTCTACAAATATTGGTATTCCATTGACAATTGATTTAAGATATTCTATTAACTTTTCTGCAACTCCTTCTTTTCTATGAATTTTATCTACTAGCAACCAAATTACATGGATACGGGTGATTGTCTGGTTATCTATTATATCAATTGATTTAACAAAATCCAATTCACCAATAACTTGATTATCTTTCTTTGCAATAATTATTCCTCCATCTGATTTGAGTAAAATATCCCAATGCCATCCAAGAATTCTATCATCACCCCACCAAGAACCAATTTTAATTCGGTTGGCTTGTGATGCTTCATCCCATTCATTCACATTTTGCCAATATTCATTGATATTTAATTTTAAAATTGCAGTAAGATCATCAGATGTTGCAAGTTGAATTTCTATTGGATCCAATTTTATTCACTTTTAATTTTCATTACATTTTGGATTTGATTAACCTAACCGAACAAAACCACTAGAAGTAAATAATTTCAATCAAAACTTGAAGTTTCCTAATAAACTTAATTGCTTATAACTGGTTATTTCATAACGTCATTCGCGAATAAACAAAAATATAGTGTTCATTAGTAAGTTATTTAGAATAACAATACCGAGGATAGTTCATATGGTGAAGCCAAAACAAGAGTTTATGGTGAGTGAATTAAATCGATTACGTGAAGTAGGTTTGTACAATAATATAAGAACCATACAATCACCTCAAGGTGCATGGTTAATCATTGATGGATCAAAAGTACTCAATCTATGTTCTAATAATTATCTTGGATTGGCTAATCATCCTGATCTAATATTTGAGGCCAAAAAAATACTTGATGAATTTGGTGTAGGTCCTGGTGCTGTACGGTCTATTGCAGGTACTATGACACTACACAAAGATTTGGAACGTGTACTATCTGACTTTAAAGGTGTTGAAAATTCACTTGCATTACAATCTGGATTTGTTGCAAATCAAGCAGTAATTCCTGCTATTGATGCAGACGCCATATTTACTGATTATTTAAATCATGCATCAATTATTGATGGAGTTAGACTAACTAAGGCTAAGAGATTTATCTATGAGCATAATTCTGTAGAAGACTTGGCTGCTAAATTAGAAGAAGGTAAAGATGCAGAAAAGAAACTCATAATAAGCGATGGTGTTTTCTCAATGGATGGGGATATTGCTCCTGTTGATGAAATTGTTAAAGTTGCTGATGAATATAATGCCTTGGTTATGATTGATGATGCCCATGGAGAGGGTGTTCTTGGAGCACATGGAAGAGGGATCGGAGATCATTTCAATCTTCATAATGGAGAAATTGATATAGAAATTGGTACATTATCAAAGGCTATTGGTGTTGTAGGTGGTTTCGTTGCAGGATCTAATGTATTAATAGATTATCTACAACAAAAAGGAAGACCATTTCTATTTTCATCCGCTCTAACACCTCCTGATGTTGCTGCAGCAATAGCTGCAATTAAAATCCTTGAAAAAGATGATACTCTGGTAAAAAAACTATGGGAAAATGCAAAATATTTCCAAAAAGCATTGAAGGATATCGGCTTTGACACTGGAAAAACACAAACTCCAATAACACCGATTATGATTGGTGAAGCAAAAGTTGCAAGTGATTTTTCTAAAAAACTACTTCAGGAAGGTATATTTGCTATGTCTATTGGATTTCCTACAGTACCCAAGGGTGAAGCCCGTATCCGTGCTATGTTATCTGCTGCTCATGAAAAAGAAGATCTAGATAAGGGAATTGCTGGTTTTGAGAAGGTTGGAAAACAATTGAACATCATTTAGTGAAAACAATGGATAGAACTTTATTATATATCTATGGGGGAGAGAATAAAGAAGGTCCTATAATTATAGTTGGACATGGAGCAACAACACCTCGTATTAGTAATAATAATATATTGGTTAAATCGTTATTACCTCTAGTTAGAGAAATATGGTCTATTGAACTACCTGGTCATCACAAAGAAATTGAAAATATTACTACTATGAATGCAGAAGAAGTAATAAATGATATTCAAAATGTTATAAACCAGAAAATAACTGAGACGGAAAATATTTCAACACTGGGTTTCATAGGATTTTCTTTATCTGGGATTCTATGTATGAGATTAGAAAACCCTCCTTGGGATTGGAATGTGTATATTGGTTGTGGTCCTCGGATCGATCATAGCTATTTAAAAAATATACAAAAATATTTTACTGAAGAAACATATATCAAATATGGATTTCACATCGGAATGGCCAATGCTTTTGGAAAAAGTTGGAAAGAACGACTTAAATTGGTACGCAAATGGTTTAATGACGATTCTATAATAGTCACCACGTCTGTTGATGGATTTTCCATTCCAACTCTTTTCATCCTTGCAGAACAAGATCAAGCTTTTCCAACTGTATACGATAAAATAGATGGGTTAAGAATTGAAAAGGTAAAAGGTCATCATTTTTCATATTTTACAGGAGAAATTTTTCCAAGTGTATGGAAACGGATTGTAGCATTTCTATAATCAATTAACTCTTTTAGTTTGGTATTGAGAAAGTTTTGTAGCCGGATAATTAACCAAAGAACTCTCTGACTATATTATTTTTATCAAATCCAAATGAAATTGCTTTTTGTCGAAAATTTTTAACAAATTCGGATGCACCAGCAATATACAATTTAAAATCAGTGTATTCTGAAAATAATGTTCTCATTTGGTTTTTATTTAATTTACCGTTATTAATTACTTGTGAATCTAATACATTAATATCAATGAGATTGTATGTAAGATCTAATCTTTCCCTAAATTTATCAAACCTTGTTTTAAAAATTTCTGTGAAATCACTTGAATTAAAGTTAAAAACAATAAATTTTTCTTTTGAATTCTTTTCATACAATTGATTTAGAAGAGGTATAATTGCTGCTATACCTATGTTTCTGAAAACAAAGATACTACTATTAGGATTCTTTTCAAGAAGAAATCCTCCTCTAGGTGCTTTGAATATAAAATTATCACCTGGTTTTAGACTATGTAGGTATTTTCCTACTCTTGATCCTTCATAGTTTTCCACTGCAATTTCAAATTCATTTATAACAGTAGGTGATGATAAGATAGAATAGTCTGCTACCCTTTCTTCTCCTGAAATCATGTTTTTGGTAATAATAAATTGTCCTGGAACCCACTCAAATACTACTTCTGGTTTTATTTTGAATAACGTGACCTTTTGACTAAGGATTCGTTTATCTAAAATTGTTCCTTTTTGATAGCTAATTTTAGGATTCTTTGTTCCTGTCGAATTTGACACATAAAAGATTAGCTTACAATTTATTCAGATTTGTGTTTGGAGAATAATAAAAAATCAAAAATATCATTTTCAAGGAAAAAATATATTTCCTAATGTAGTAAACTAAAAAATAATTAAAACGGGCTCATAGGGATTTGAACCCTAGGCCTATTGCTATCTCCAAGTTTATGCTTAGGAGGCAATCGCTCTTCCATGCTGAGCTACGAGCCCTATTGTAGAATTGATTTTATCAACTCTCATTCTAAACCATTCATTTTAATTTTTTATTATATCGATAGAAAACTGAAAAATCCTCATTAAATATGTATTCAAAAAAGATTATAGTATTTAATTATATATCGTTAATCAAAGTAAGTTGTAATTCATTTCTAATTTTCATCAGGAGTTTCCCTGCATGATTTTCACCAATACCGGATGAAAGTACTAAGCCCCAATATTCATCCCCCCAATGATTACCTTCTATTAATTCTTCATCACCTGTTTCAATGAGTAGTCTTCTTAATTCATTATTGGTAAATTTCACACGTAAAGCTTTTTCCATTACATCTAACTTGATTTTCTCCCATCCCTTAATTAAATTGCATTTTCTTCCCAATCTTCTTGCTATTTGTGGTGTTTTTGCATTTTGTATTTCCATTCTTTGTTTGGAATTATTGGCTTTCATTGCCTGAAAGTAATGTTCGACTGTTGCGTACTCTTCTCCATCAATATTCATTTTTGACGGATAAAAATTTGATAAGAAGAAGTATTTGTCTTTGAATTGATTGATCATAATTATATTTACTATTTTTGTTATTTAAGGATAATTATTTCATTTAATGATAAATATTTCAAATGGTGTACCATCTGAATCTCAATGTAACTACGTTAGCTAAAAAATATTTTATCATATAATTTAACTCATATTAATAAAACAGATGTAAAATTAAATAATACTGTATATTGAGATGCATTTATTGAAATTGGATTGTCTCACTAATTCTTAATCACAACAATTTATTGTAGTTATAGACTGTTCAATTAAAAATTCACTTTAATATATTTGAATTGATTTTTTCTGAAGAGTCAATAATCTTAATAATACCATAATATAGTAAGATCAATCTTGATATTATAAATCTAGTTCTTTTATGATTGTTGCTGGACTAATCTCTAAATCAAATATCCAAGACTTTTTGAACCTGATTTCTTTAAATATAAACAAATCAACTAATTCAGTTTTTTCTTTTATTTTCTTTTATTTTTTTGATTTTTCTTTTGTGTGAATTGTTACAGATTTATCTTTTGGATCAATTATCCAAACCTC
>Ga0224506_10002833_pt1 | contig 11695 bp, 9 predicted proteins | sample SF_Jan12_sed_USG_2_FD_169108 | JGI IMG/M metagenome (GOLD analysis project Ga0224506, IMG submission 169108) | Sediment microbial communities from San Francisco Bay, California, United States - SF_Jan12_sed_USGS_8_1 | ecosystem: Environmental > Aquatic > Marine > Sediment | place: USA...
TACGATCAAGGTCATCTAGCTAACGATGCTGATATGAAAGACGATCTGTTGGAGCAAATTAACACCTACGTGATGTCTAATATGTCACCACAGCATTGCAGGTTTAATCGCGGCATTTGGTTATCACTGGAACATTTGACGAGAATATGGGCTTCATCTGATAGGTATCGAAACTTGCTGGTCACTTCTGGTGCGATATTTAATCGAGATATGGTTGATGGTCGTGATACTGATGATGAGTCACTTAGAATGACCAGTAGGAATGGCAAGCAACGAGTGGCTATACCTAGTCATTACTTCAAGACAATCTTGCGTCAGGATGAAGATGGCTGGAAATCAATATCATTTCTACTTAAGCATGATAACGATGATGATGGTGTAAAGTGGCTGGAAGTAAAACCTGATGTTATTGGCAGCATCGTATCGATTGAAGATATAGAACAACTATCTGGGTATCTACTGCATCCGTCTCTGAACAGAGGTCAAATCAGTCAAGGTATCGATGGTGAAGAGTGGGATTTCGACGAAGGTGAGAGTAATTTCAACGGTGGCATCAAAGATAACAATAAGTGTGTTACTTCGGTTGAATAGCATTTGAACACAAAAATATTTGAAATATGCACGGAAGTCAGAAAAAGGAAATTAGTTAAATCGTCTTCTTTGTCCGGTTCATGCAAAGAAATCTCTCTAGCGGTCTGCTTTGAAGCTATGAAACATGGGCTTGATACATTTTTTTGCTTTGGTTTGTATAGTGAATCTCATGAAGATCATCATTGGGTTAGGCACGGTGATTATATTTATGATGCTACGGCTTCACAGTTTGAGGGGGTAAGCGAAGATATAGTTACGTTGCTTGAGTCAGAAGCTAAAAGTTATCAGGAGCAGGGTTTTATCTTCATTAATTCTAACTTGGTTAACGAGCTCATTTCAGATTGCTAGGCTGACTATATCGAAGCAATGCTATTTGATACCCTCAATGAAAGCGCACAAACTTATCTTTAGGAAGGTTCTTCTGGAACCTCTTCTACTCTAGGTGCCTATGCAGTATTATCGGAACGAATAACAATAATATTAACTCGGAAGTAACTGCATACATGAACTCTCAATCTACATCGGCACTTATCTGGTCTACGGCAGACCTCCTACGCGGCGATTACAGGCAATCTGACTATGGCAAGGTGATCTTGCCTTTTACCATGATTCGTCGCTTAGAGTGCGTTTTAGAAGCTACAAGAGACGACGTGTTAAAGGAGTACGATGCAAGGAAGGGTCTCGGGATTCCTTTACAGCAATTCTTAGTCCGTAAATCGGGACAAAGTTTCTACAACACGTCAAAGTTCACACTCAGTAAGCTAATGGCTGACGCTAATAATATCAGAGAAAACCTTGATAGTTACGTCAACGACTTCAGTGAAAACGCGAGAGAGATATTCGAGAAGTACGACTTTAGCAGTCAAATAGACAAGCTAAACGAAAACGACCTGCTTTATCTAATTGTAGAAAAATTCTCAAGTTTCGACTTACATCCTGAAGTCATTTCAAATCATCAGATGGGTTTGCTATTCGAAGAATTGATCAGGAAGTTTGCAGAAGCATCTAACGAAACTGCAGGTGAACACTTCACACCTCGTGACATCGTCCGATTAACTACCTCGTTGTTATTTACTAATGATGATGAAGTGTTGACTAAGTCAGGTGTTGTAAGAAGCTTATACGATCCAACAGCGGGTACCGGAGGCTTCTTAACCAGTGGTACAGAGTATGTTCACGAGTTAAATAAAGATGCAACCTTAGTTACTTTTGGGCAGGAGCTTAACGCTGAATCCTATGCTATCTGTAAAGCAGATATGATGATCAAAGGACAAGAAGTAGAGAATATTAAATACGGTAACACTTTAAGTGATGATCAGCATGAATCTAAAAAGTTTGATTACATGCTATCGAATCCACCGTTTGGTGTTGAATGGAAAAAAGTACAAAAAATAGTTACGGATGAACACAGAGAAAGAGGATTTGATGGTCGATTTGGCATGGGATTACCAAGGGTGTCAGATGGATCACTACTGTTTTTAATGCACCTTATTTCTAAGATGCGACCACAATCAGAAGGTGGAAGTCGTATTGGCATTATCCTAAACGGTTCACCCTTATTTACAGGTGGTGCTGGAAGCGGTGAAAGTGAGATAAGACGTTATGTACTAGAGAATGATCTCGTAGAAGCGATCATAGCGATGCCTAATGACATGTTCTTCAATACGGGTATCGCTACGTACATCTGGATACTAACAAACAACAAAGAATCTGCTAGAGAAGGTAGGGTTCAACTCATCAATGCGACTTCGATGGGTGAATCAATGCGTAAGTCACTAGGTTCTAAACGCAAGCATCTCAGTGATGATCAGATCAATGATGTTGTGCGTTTATACGGTGAGTTTGAAGAATCTAAGCTATCGAAGTTATTTAATACTACAGATTTTGGATACAGAAGAATTACTGTAGAAAGACCACTGCAACTTAGCTTCTATCCACACGATGAAGATAGGTTAGAAGCCTTACGAAATGACTCTGCATTCATAAAGTTGAATGAAATAGGTGATGAAATACTAGCCACTCTGAAAGCCATAGAGCTGGATAAAGTTACCAGTAGAGATGAGTTCAAAAAGTTATTAGCTCGCAATATGCAGTCGAAGCTTAGTGCTAGCCAGTTCAAGCTTATCCAGAAGCATCTAGCTGAACATGATGATGATGCTGAACTATGTAAAGATGCTAAAGGGAATTTGGAAGCGAATGCTGATCTAAGAGATTACGAGAACATACCTCTATCGCAAGATATAACTGAATACTTCAAGCGAGAAGTAACACCGCATGTACCACTAGCATGGTTAGACGAAAAGAAAGTAGATGATAAAGATGGTTTAGTCGGAATTGTAGGATACGAGATACCGTTCAACCGGCACTTCTATGAATACATACCACCCAGACCACTTGAAGTGATAGATGCAGAACTGGAAACGTTAAATAAGGAGATCATGGAGATGCTTCATGAAATATAAGCGGTATCCAAGTTATAAGGATAGTGGAGTTGAATGGTTGGGCGACGTGCCTACAAGCTACATAAAAAAAAGACTCAAATTTTTAGGTGAAACCTATGGGGGGCTATCTGGAAAAGCAGGGAAAGATTTTAATCAAGACGCGAATGATGCAAACAAAAAGTTCATACCTTTCACTAATATTGCCAACAATCGCTATATAAAGAGCGATAATTTTGGAACAGTTGTAGTTCTACCAGAAGAAACACAAAATAGGATAAGAAAGAATGATTTGTTCTTTCTTATGAGTTCAGAGGATTATGACGACTTAGGCAAATCCTCTTTGCTAGATTTTGATTTAGATGATGCGTATTTAAACAGTTTTTGCAAGGGATTTAGAATAGACCGAGAGTGCGTAAACCCAAGGTATCTTAACTACCTACTGTCTGGAGACACATATCGTAAATTGTTGCAAACTCAAGGTAATGGATTTACAAGAATTAACCTTAGATTAGAAAAGCTACGGGACTTGTCCTTATTCATCGCACACACGACGCAAGAACAAAAATCCATAGCCAACTACCTAGACAAAGCCACCTCCAAAATCGATACCTTAATCGAAAAACAAACCAAGTTGATCGAACTACTAAAAGAGAAACGACAAGCTGTTATTTCATCAGCAGTTACTCGTGGTCTTGATGCTTCTGTACCGATGAAAGATAGTGGTGTTGAATGGTTGGGTGAGATACCTGAACATTGGGGTGTGAAAAAGCTTAAATATGTAATACGAACTATTGAATCAGGCACTAGTGTTAATGCAGCTAATACTCCTGCTACCGCAGAAGATATAGGGGTTCTTAAGACAAGTTGTGTCTATAGTGGAAAGTTTAGATATAAGGAAAATAAGACCGTTGTTGAAAACGAAAAATCCAGAGTTACATGTCCGCTAAAAACTAACACTCTCATAGTAAGTAGAATGAACACCCCTGATTTGGTTGGTGCTGCTGGATGGGTAGCAGTTGCACCCAATAATATATTTTTACCTGATCGATTGTGGCAAGTACATTTATCCGACAGTAATGTTAAGTATATTCATTACCTAACTTTAACAAATATATATAGGGGGTACATTCATACCGTTTGTGCTGGTACGAGTTCAAGCATGCAAAACTTGTCTCAAGATGACTTCAAAGATTTTATGATTGCAGTGCCCGATCAAGTGGAACAGAAATCTATAGCCAATTACCTAGACAAGATCGCCTCCAAAATTGATAACCTAATAACCAAATCCAAACAATCCATAGACCTACTTAAAGAAAAACGTACTGCACTGATATCAGCAGCAGTCACAGGCAAAATCGATGTGAGAGATGCCGCATGAGTACCTTAGATAAGCATAAGGAGAATGTGTTTGAATCTGAGATAGTTTCTTATCTAACCTCTACCCAATGGATCGAAGGATCATCCATCGGATATAACCAAGAACTCGCGTTATACCCTGAAGACTTAATCACCTATATCAAAACCACCCAGCCACAAGCATACGAGAAAATGCAAAAGCGTGAAGGTGCTAAAACAGATGAAGTGCTGTGTCAGCACGTAGCTAAAGAAATGAACAAGCAGGGTTCACTTTATCATCTAAGAAAAGAAGTGAAGTACATTGGTAGTAAATTCAAACTGTGTCAGTTCAAACCTGAACTACACAACCCTGATACACAAGCTAAGTATGATGCCAATATACTAAGAGTCGTTAGACAGGTTTATTACTCTACTAAGAGCCAAAAAAGTATAGACCTTGTCTTGTTCTTAAACGGTATTCCCATAGCTACACTCGAACTTAAAACAGACTTTACCCAGAACGTTCAAGATGCAATCAAGCAATATCAATACGATAGACAGCCTAAAGGTGAACCTTTACTAGAATTTAAGAAAAGGGCATTAGTCCACTTTGCTGTCAGTACTGATGAAGTCTATATGGCAACTAAGCTTGCAGGTGCTAAAACCTTCTTCTTACCGTTCAACAAAGGTAGAGCAGATGGCAGCGCTGGCAATCCACCTAACCCTAATGGCTATGCAACATCTTATCTTTGGGAGGATGTATTACAGAAAGATTCGATACTTAATATCATAGCTAGATATGTTCATCTTGAGGTTCTCGATAAAGAAGATCACCAAGGTAGGAAGTATAAAAGCGAAACACTTATATTCCCTCGATACCATCAACTCGATGTTGTGAGAAGCTTGCTAGCTGATACGAGAATAAAAGGTGCAGGAAACCATTACCTAATTCAACATAGTGCAGGTAGTGGGAAAAGTAACTCGATAGCTTGGTTGGCGCACCAATTATCATCACTGCATAACGCATTAGAAACAGCGATATTCGACTCGATCATTGTTATTACAGATAGAACTGTATTAGACAACCAACTACAAGAAACCATCTCAAGCTTTGAGCATAAAGACGGTGTTGTAGTTGGTATTAGTAGGGATGGAACCAGTGAATCTAAATCATCTCAGTTAGCTGATGCATTGGAACGTGGTGCTAAAATCATTATCACCACGATACAGACCTTCCCATTCGTATTAGATGCGATACAGGAACGTACAACACTTAAAGACAACAGTTACGCGATTATTGCGGATGAAGCGCATTCATCACAAACAGGATCGACAGCAAAACAGCTACGTGAAGTGCTGACAGCAGAACAGATTGAAGAAGGGGTAGAGCTAAGCGCAGAAGATATCATCACGGCTTCAATTGAATCTAGAAGTGCCAGCAACAACCTTAGCTTCTACGCATTTACAGCTACCCCTAAAACGAAAACATTGGAGATGTTTGGGGTGCTACCTAACCCTGATGAAGCGCCATCTGAAACTAATAAACCTCGTGCATTCCATTTGTACACGATGAAACAAGCGATTGAAGAAGGGTTTATCTTAGATGTACTGCATGGATACACGACGTATAAACTCTACTATCAGCTAGAACACAGCAACATCGCACTTGATGAAGAAGTAGAGAGCAAAAAAGCAAAGGTAAAAATTGCTAAGTGGCTAAGTATCCACCCACACAATATTTCGCAAAAAATTGAAATCATCTGTGAACATTTTAGAACTCATGTAGCGCACCTGTTAGACGGTCAAGCTAAGGCAATGGTAGTGACATCAAGTAGACAAGCCGCAGTTCGCTACAAGCTGGCATTTGATCAATACATTAAAGAACATGGCATAGAAAGCCAAATGCAAGCGATGGTCGCGTTTTCGGGCAAGATTACAGATGATATAGAAGGTACTAAAAAAGAGTACACAGAAGCGAATATGAACCCTAATCTGAAGGGTAGAGAGATGCGTAAAGCATTCGATACCAATGGTTATCAGATAATGCTAGTGGCTAACAAATTCCAGACCGGATTTGACCAACCTAAGCTATGTGCGATGTATGTTGATAAAAAGTTAGGTGGTGTCGATTGTGTGCAAACACTATCCAGATTAAACCGTACTTATGCTGGGAAAGATCAGACATTTGTTCTAGATTTCTTTAACACTACGGAAGATATTAAAGAAGCATTTGAACCGTACTACAACACAACTGAAATAGAAGATGTTACCGATCCCAATATCGTCTATGAGATGCAAACCAAGCTTGACTCTAATACCATTTACACCAATACCGAAGTCGAGAATTACGCTAAAGCATTCTTTGATCCTAAAGGCACACAAGCTGCAATGAGTAGTGCGATTAAGCCTGCTGTTGATCGATACAAGTCTCGTTATAAGGAAGCGCTTGAACGTATTGCTAGCATTAAGCAGAAACTTAAATACGCTAAAGAAGCGAAGAATGATAAAGACATTCACAACTTCAGCTTAGATTTAAAGGAGGCTAATGAGGACAAGAGTGCACTAGATATTTTCAAAAAGGACATGATTACATTCGTAAGAATGTACGAGTTCCTATCACAGATAGTTGACTATGCAGATGAAGAATTACTGAAGTTATCAGCATTCATAAAAGCATTGATCCCCAATCTAAAGACTAGTGATACAAGCGATCCTATCGATATATCGTTAGTAGAGTTAAGTCATTACAAGCTTCACAAACAACAAACTGGCGATATTGATTTACCAGACGATGGTACTGAATTACCCGCAGGAAGCGGAGGAGCTGGTGCAGTACCTAAAGACCCTAAGAAAGAGCTATTGTCTGAAATAGTGGGAGAGATGAATGCATTGTTTGAAGGTGACCTATCAGATGATGACATGCTGAACTACGCTAGAACGATTACAGATAAAGTTAGGGAAAACGACATGGTAATGCAGCAGGTCGCTAATAATACGAAAGAACAAGCAATGATGGGTGGATTCGCCAGTGCTATCAATGATGCTGTTATTGGGAGTTTAGATGTGCATCAAAATTTAGCTACTCAAGTGCTAAACGAAGATCGTGTTAGGAAAGGTTTGGCTGATATTGTTTATCAGTTGATATCAAAAGGATTGCAGTCGGAACTCCGGATTTAAGGCGGTAAAAACAAACCCAGACTATATGGAATGAAAAAAATAGAATATGACAATACCAAAGCACGATGACATAAGGGTTCCCGCACTTAAATTGCTTATTGAGAATGAGTCACTTAAATTAAATGAGTTTGAATCCCCACTAGCAAGACAATTTGGCCTGAGTGAGGATGAGTTATCTCAAGAATATGACTCAGGCAATGGTAAGATATTCTATGACAGAATATCTTGGGCTTTAAGCTATATGAACATGGCTGGTTTAGTACAAAAACCAAAACGTGGTACTTATCAAATTAGTGATCTAGGTAAAGAGAAATTAAAAACACCAGAAAACATTAATCATTTTATTGAAGCGCAGATAAAACAAAGAGAGCCAGTAAAAAGAGAAAAAACACCAAGCATCAAAACTATCAATACAGACCTTACACCCCAAGAAGAGCTTTACGATTCATTTTCAAAAATACAATTATCTGTTTATAACGAAATAATTGACGTTATTTTGGATAAATCACCACGAGCATTTGAAAAGTTAGTTGTTATTTTACTGAAAAAAATGGGTTATGGAGGTGAGGTCGAATCTGCTGGCCAAGTTACACAATATTCAAATGATAAAGGCATTGACGGAATTATAAAAGAGGACGTATTGGGTTTAGGGCGAATTCATATACAAGCAAAGCGCTATGCAAGAGTAAATACTATTGGTAGAGAAGAGGTTCAAAAGTTTGTTGGTGCGCTGGCAGTGGCTCAGTCGAACAAAGGGGTATTCATTACAACTTCTTCTTACTCTAAGGGTGCAATTGAATACGCAGCGAATCTGAATGGTACAACAACACTTGTGCTGATAGATGGCAATAAGTTAGCGGAGTATGTTTATCAATACAGTTTAGGAATGCAGACCGAGCAAACTATTGAAATAAAAAAACTTGATAGTGACTTCTGGGATTCAATCGAAGATGCAGACAAAAGCGCCTCATAACAAGGCCAATGCACATGGAGATATTTAACCGTAGCGACGAAGGAAGGTTGGTTAAATTTCTCAGTGGTTTAAACGTTAGCAAATAATTCATGGCCCACTTAATAGAAACAATCTACGAATCGTCGGTGGAAGAAGCTATTGACAGGTTAAAGACGTCGCATTCTTTGATTGTTGAAAGAGCTATAGCTGCACAGAAAAAGATTGGTACTAATGGCGAATCTTGGGGCGCAGAGTTGAAACGTTTGGAAATTTCATTGCCTGCTGGTCAAGTGTTAGTGGGTAAGACTTCGGAAAAATTCGTTGAGGTCATAAACATACTTGCAACTACCGAACGTACAATATCTTCACTTTGCTGGCTTAAAAAACAACATCCCAACGCTTTCCTCAAGGAATGCCATTCATCCACTAGCGATAATGTAGAAGGAAACGATATCGTTCTGGTCTCTCCTGAAACTGGTAAAGTATTAGTACGCTGTGAAGTTACCGATGTGACATCCAATAATGCTGGACAGAACGGCAAAGAGAAAAAAGATATAAAGAATCTAGGCTGTGAAAAGCTCGTACCAAACGATGGAACTACTAGATATATAGCTACGTCATACGAGTTTTCTAAAGCACTTACTTCTGAAAAGAGGAAGTGGTCAGCCATGCACTATAGATATATATTGCACGAGACAGAGTTCGCTGATCAAACGGTTTTATTAGAGGTTGTCAGTGGCTAACAAGTTAACCAGTGTCGTCCTTACTAGGCGTAACTCATCATTCACCCTGCCAACTGATACAGATACCCTCGACTGATACCATGCTTCCTAGCTAATTCAGCTTTATTGCTCGAAGTGGAAAATTCACTACGAATCATTTTGATATCATCATCAGAGAAGTTTGATTTCCGACCTCGGTATTTCCCTTTAGCTTTCAGGAATGTTTATTATCTGACTGTAAATCCCGTTTATCCACTATCGGTACAGGCTTACTGTCCACCATCATGAACAGCCGCGTCTTCATTCCGCTGTTAACTTCAATGAGAGGATAAGGCGTAGTGAATTCGATCTCCTTGTGACAACCGGTACAGGCATGTAGCCACGTATGACGACAATCGGATGTATATGGAGTAGTAACCTTCAGTCGATATACGCCTTTGCCACAATCACAGTGGTATTCAATTTTTCGGGCAAAAACAGGACTGGATTTTCTAGGCACAGGGCAATATTGGGAAAACGATTAGCGAATATTATTCTCATTATCTTCTCACGGTCAAGAGTGACTTTGATCGGCGGTAGTCGCGCTACCAAAGTATTTACTGTTTTATGCTCAACCTACACCAATGCGAATGTTGAGATATCGGTTATTCTTCAGGAATATACATTCGGCGACTCACGGTCAGCACCAGACATTGATATAAAAAGTCATGCGTGGGAATATACTGTGAACAAAGATCGGCATATCACGATATTCGTACGTGTTACATAATCGGCTGTCAGCTAGAAAATAGGGAGGTATAAATATGTTTGATGAAACGCTTTTAGAAAACACTGTTGTTTATCGAGGTGGTCACTATGTCCGTAAAAAAAGGGAAACTAAACATTGCACAATAAAGTTCAATAAAAAAACCAACTCAATAGACTTAAATTTTCATATTGCATCTAAAGGCGGCGGTACAACTTATGTTTTATTAAAAATAAATGAAGAAGATTTCCCAACGATCTTAGATAAGGTCGGTGAAGCGATAGCACTTAAAAAAAATCAGATGAATGAAATCAAAGAAGAAAAAACAGCTTTAATTAAATCTCAGTTGAAACAAAGATTGAAAAATTTAAGTAATAAAACAAGCGTTAGCTAACAAGCATTTCAAACAGGTTCGGCGCTCTAACGCGCCTCTCTGTTTAAATGGGCGTTAAGCATTCTCACCAATCTATTGTTTTGAATGGGAACAAATAATGAAAGACGGAAAAGAATATTCAATCTATTTAGCTAAGCTCCATCAAGAAAGAGAGTACTCCAAAGCTAAAGAGAAACAAAAAGGTCGACAGCGTCAATTTTTAACAAAAAATGAAAGACAGGAAGTGCTAGATAAAACAGATTCAAGGTGCCACATTTGCGGTGGAATAATCGAAGCATCATGGGATGCTGATCATGTATTATCACATAGTAAAGGTGGTGAACACTCAATCGACAATTATTTGCCTGCTCACAAATCTTGCAACAATTACAGATGGGACTATTTAGCTGAAGAGTTCCAAGAAATACTCAAGCTTGGTATTTGGGTTAGAACTCAAGTTGAGAAACGAACAGAAGTAGGGACACAAGTAGCAGAAGAATTTGTAAAATATGAAAACCAAAAGATTAAGCGAAGGAAAACTACTAACAATTCATAACATAATGCAAGTTATCGCTTACGCTAAAAGACTGCTTCGCTTTGAGTGTTGAAGAACCAATTTAACCACAATCCAGAACGACCGCTCCTTTTTGACGGAGCTGCCATTACAATATATAGATGTATCCCTTGAACGATAGGTAAATAACCATTCCACCTAGTAAGGTAGCTGTAACATCGCTATTCGATTCTATACGTTATTTTTTATTGCAAGGGTATCAGATACTAACCGCGCTAATTCATTGAGATCAGTTTGATCACTTCTCCTTATCTTGATATCGAATATGGTTCCATGAACGCCGCTGGATTCGCTCACTTTATCTTCTGGCTTTAATAAACCGTTGAGTGAATCATTGCTTTTTAAATGACTGAAAAGCTCTTCGCCTTCACGAACTTGATGACGGTTCACAAGCCAGTCCGTTTTTGTCACCTGAATTTTGGTGTATAGGGATTTATTTGATTCCTGCCAATATAAAGCAAAACCCGAACTATTATCCTTCGTGTAGATTCCCAACGAATCCAGTATTGAAATGAAGTCCTCCAGTTGTGACCTGATATTGATATCAAGACCTTCAATAGTGTTGTGCAATTCTTCAATTTTTTGGGATGTGTCCCGATTGCTATTTGCAATTAGCGGTATTAATGGCAGAGCTGCATAGTTCCGCCAGATAATCTTGGATTCGTAACCCGATTTCGACTCCCGTATATCCATCAAAATTAGGTCATAATTGGACTGAGCAGACTCAGAGAACTGCATTAGTTTCATCAAATTACGAATCTGTGTATAGGAAAAGTTACTTCGTG
>Ga0224506_10002836_pt1 | contig 11682 bp, 13 predicted proteins | sample SF_Jan12_sed_USG_2_FD_169108 | JGI IMG/M metagenome (GOLD analysis project Ga0224506, IMG submission 169108) | Sediment microbial communities from San Francisco Bay, California, United States - SF_Jan12_sed_USGS_8_1 | ecosystem: Environmental > Aquatic > Marine > Sediment | place: USA...
CGGAGAGACGCCGGCAGCCAACCAGTCAACCACCATGTCATAGGTGCTCTGCTGAATAATCGAGGGGTCTTCGTAGTGCGTAGTCAATGCATGCCAGTCGGCAACAAAAAAGAAGCACTCATATTCATGCTGTAGCGCAATCCAGTTCTTGAGTACGCCATGATAGTGGCCCAGGTGCAATCGACCTGTCGGTCGCATTCCCGATAAAACACGCTGATGTTGTGTAGGTACAGTGTTCAAAAATATATCCCTTGAAAATTAAAAACCGTCTCGAAAAACAGCATAAATGGCTTAACCAAAAAATGTAAAATTGACCAAAGCAATGGTAACTTGAAAATAACTCCTATAACTATTAAGACAATAATCAAAGTAATGCCATAGCGCTCTAATTGCATATATCCGCTTACCCAGGACGCAGGCAATACACCAGCTAGTATTTTACTTCCATCTAAAGGAGGTATTGGCAATATATTTAAAGCTATTAAAAGCAAGTTTATTGCGACGCCAGCTTGACCCATCAGCTGCAAAGTGACAGAAAAAAAATTTCTTGGCAAAAAATGGAGAGAAGATGTAATTAGCAATGCCCAAAAAATAGCCATAATAAAATTTGAAACGGGCCCCGCCAGCGCCACCATAGCCATATCCAGCTGTGGCTGCCTAAAATTTCGGGGATCAACAGGAACCGGCTTAGCGGCGCCAAAAGCAACACCTATAGCGACCAGTAATACAAGTGGCATTAATACCGTACCCACTGGATCAATGTGCCTGATCGGGTTAAGGCTGATGCGCCCGAGGTTACGCGCAGTCGGGTCACCCAGTTTATCGGCGACCCAACCATGTGCGGCCTCATGCAGGGTGATCGCAAATAAAACGGGCAAAACCCAAACGGCAATGTTGTAGAGGAACTGGATCAAGTAAGTGAATGGGTTATTGTTGTGTGGGCGTAGTTTGAATCATGCTTTCACCCATGTCCAACCCATGATCGGCCTTTTCCCGAAGGGAAAAAGCTGGTTGTGGAATCGTATAATAATGCCTCTCTCTTTGGGCAAGAATTGGAGCAAGAGCTACTGCATGACCAACCCATGATCACGGCCTTTGCCCTGCCTGCGCAGCACGGGATAGCCCTCGGTCAGCCGGATCACCGTGGTCGGTTCCACGCCACAATGGCCGCCATCGATGATCAAATCCACCTGCTGTTCGAGTGCGGGCGGGATATCATCGGCATCGGTCACCGGTAAATCTTCTCCCGGCATAATCAGGGTGCAGCTCATTATCGGTTGCCCCAGTTCCTCCAGCAAAGCCCTCACTACCGGGTGATCCACCACACGGATGCCTATGGTGCGGCGCTTGGGGTGCATCAGCCGCCTGGGCACATCATTGGTGGCATTCAGCAAAAAGGTGTACGGCCCCGGCGTCAGTGACTTGAGCAGACGGTAATCCGAGTTATCAATTTTTGCGTAGGTGGCGATCTCAGAGAGATCGCGGCAGACCAGCGTCAGGTTATGCTTTTCATCGATCTGGCGAATCCGGCGCAAACGCACCAGCGCGTTTTTATCACCAATATGACAGCCCAGCGCATAACTGGAATCCGTGGGATAGACAATCACACCGCCGCGGTGGATGATATCAACCGCCTGTTTAATCAGGCGCGGCTGCGGGTTGGCGGTATGAATTTGCAGGTACTGGGCCATGATCTCGTCATTTATGCAACGCAGGTTAAAGTGCGCGGCATTCTATCGCAGTCGCACTCAAACCACTATAATGCGGAGCAGCGCACCATTTCTCAACACCTAATACGCAATCGAGCTTTAGATAAATGAAGTTACTCTTTGATTTTTTCCCCATCATTCTGTTTTTTGTCAGTTATTACCAGGCGTCCTTTCTGATTGAAAACACCTTTATCGGCAGCCTGATCAACCCCGACAAACCCGAGTACATCGCGGCCACCATGGTTGCCACCGGCATCGCGATCGTCGCCAGCTTTATCCAGGTCGGTTATAACTGGCTGCAAAAACACAAAGTTGAAAAGATGCACATCTTCTCGTTGGTGTTAATTACCGTGCTGGGCAGCATCACCATTTTCCTGGCCAACCCCGCCTTCATCCAGTGGAAACCCACGGTACTGAACTGGCTGTTTGCCGCAGTATTCTTCGGCAGCTTTTTCGTCGGTGAAAAAACCCTGATCGAGCGCGCCATGGGCGAGCAGATCAAACTGCCCGATGCGGTATGGACACGGCTCAACCTGGCATGGATCGCCTTCTTTATTATCAGCGGCGCTGCCAACCTCTACGTGGCCTTTTACTATGCACTCGAGCTGGAAGAAGAAATCCGCATGGACTACTGGGTCAACTTCAAACTGTTTGGCCTGATGGGGCTGACCATCCTGTTCGTAGTGCTGCAGGCCATCTACCTGGCGAAATACCTGCAGGACGAAGAAGACGATACCGACAACGGGGAAAAACCCTGATGCTCTACGCCATCATCGCCAAGGATATTGATAACAGCCTCGAAAAAAGACTGGCCGCGCGCCCCGCTCACCTGGCAAGACTGAATGCCCTGCAGGACGAAGGCCGCCTGATACTCGCCGGACCACACCCAGCCATCGACAGCAACGACCCCGGCAGCGCCGGTTTCAGCGGCAGCCTGATCGTCGCCGAATTCGATGACCTGGAACAGGCACAGGCCTGGGCCAGCGAGGATCCCTATCAACACGCCGGGGTGTATGACTCTGTAGAAGTAAAACCCTTCAAAAAGGTATTGCCCTAGATTGTTCTCTTCCAGGCCATCATTCCGCAATTTACCGCCATTCCAGAAATTTACCGTCATTCCCGCGAAAGCGGAGATCCAGAATTTTTAAGCCTTAGTTTTTCACTATTCACTATTCACTGTTAACTATTCACTGTTTTCATATAGAATACTGTCCGCATGCCGGTGTGGTGAAATTGGTATACACGATGGATTCAAAATCCATTGCCAGCAATGGCGTGGCGGTTCAAGTCCGCCCACCGGTACCAAATTTACACACGTCTACATACTCACGGTTAAAACACCGTGTATTACATCAAAAACCGGGGGGCAGGTCACAATTGTTTCTAATTTAGCGAAGACCGTGCTCTGACCCTGATTTTCCTACCCCAATTTTCTGCATCACCGGGAGCACTGATAATGGAACGCGTCAAGATTGGAGAAAATTTTAGAAACCAGGTTATATGGAAGGTATTTTTTGGAGTACCGCTAATTTATCTGCCGATAATAGTGTCCATTCCCTTTGTTGTGCTTTGCATGTTTTTGTTAAAAGCCCACCTGAGGTTATTGGGCGCTGAAAATGTTCGGCCATATTGGAATTTTGTACCGGACTGGGCCTCACATCGATACCGTTACAACAACCAGATCACCTACTCAACCGGTGCAAAATGGCACAACCTGCGTGCCTTTCGCTGGTACTGGATTTTCAATTGCAAGCTCTATTGTCCACTGAGTGTCGCCCTGTTTCGATACACGACCTATCTTGTGATAATTGTGGAAAACTGGTGGTGCCCGTTCGATCACTCTCAAAAGACTAAGTATGCGGAGGGGGCCATTGATAAATCCTACTGGCATTTACATCAGCAGGAGAAGGAACGACTTCATCCCGACGACCGTGAAAATCATATCTGGAATGAAGATATAAAATAAAAATAAAAAAAGAATTAAATTAAAAAATACTAGAGATATCGGTGACCAAGGAAAAACATTAGTCACCGATACCTTTGCATATCTGGTTCTTCACACAGTAAGATTAGTTATTTGCCGTGTAATCCCCTGCGCTGCCAAGGCCACAAAAAGCAACACAATAATACAACAGGCAATCATCGTTGATGCCATTAATACCTGCCACAATAACCATGCTGGCAACACAGAAACAGATTCGTTTACTACCAGCAAAAGACTGCACAGAATTGAGATGGCAACCGGTGTAAAGGTAATTATAAAAGTCGGGTGTTTCATTTTTCTATCCTCCAATATTTGTGAACACTTATATTTAATCCCGCTGTTTTATTTTCTTGCAACGCTCATGCTTATTTCATTGGCACGCTGAATTGACAGAAATTTTCTGATTAATGCCGCAACCGGGTCCGTCTCTCTTATAACCAACTTGTGACCAGGCATAATTTTATAATTTAAATTACGATTGAAACTCTCGCTTACCGGGTCTTTATCCTGTGACCACACCATGCGATTAACCGCGCTCTGCTCAGGTAAATTATTTTCACGCAGCAAAGAGCTGATACTTCCTGTTACCATCGTATGATTCAGGTCGCGATCAAAACTGGCTTCTATTTCATTTGCCAGGCACTGGTTTGTTACCAGCAAAGACGTAAATATATATCCAGCAGTAATTGTATAAATAGTTTTATTGAATTTTTTCATGATACATCTCCTGTCAATAAAGTTTAGATCGGTCATTAATATCAATGCATGCAACTCTGGCAAACATGTTTAATGTGCCGATGATCGGTACCGCAGCATCCGCCCAAAACATTAAACTGTGGGAATTGATGACGCAGTTCTGCATAAAGTTTCCCAAGTTCTTCTGGGCTGCCACTGTCCAGCTGTTCTGCTTCATCCAGTTCCGCATGGCTCATACGTGAGGCATTGGCACGCACGCCCTGTATTCTGCGCACCCATTCGGCATTTTCTTCAAGCGCCTGGCGGAAGTGATCGGGATGGGCACAGTTGATCATGTAATAGGCCGGGCCATGATTTGTTGCTGCATCGACTGCCTCAATTGCTTCTCGCAGTGACATCCCATCTGGCAGGCTGCCATTGGTTTCCGTGGTAAAAGAAATCACCACCGGTAACTTAAATTCCCCGGCGGCACGAACAATGCCAATCGCCTCATCGACATAGGTCATGGTAATGGCGCTAACCAGATCGACCTCACTTTGCGCAAAGGTCCGGATCTGCTCACGATGATAGGCCTGCGCCTGGTCTGCAGACATGGCCTCGCCGACGACATAACCGTCACCGCGTGGCCCGATGCAGCCACTTATGATGAACGGACTATCCGGCATTTCAAACTCATGCTTAATTTCCCTTAGCAGCGTTATTGCATTTTGATTTGCTGCCGCCAGTTGCTGCCGGTCGTATCCCATCTTTTCCGCCCAGTCCCTACTGGCACGCCAGGTCGGGCTTTCCAGTATAAAGCCGGTGCGCGAACTCACCGCTAAGGCAGCGTAGGGTTCGTAATAGCGCTTGAGCGCATCCCGACCCTGTTTGGAATTAATTAAATCAAAGGCCGCAAAATAAGGCAGGTCAAAACCCTCGTGAAATATGAGTGTCGTTTCCATACCGCCATCGGTTAAAAACAGGCGGCCGTTTTGTTGTGGTAAAGGCGTATTGATCGTATTCATCTGATTTCTCCTCTTTCGATTGTTCAGTTGCAATGTAAAATTCCCATGGCAAAAGTATATAATTCGAGAACACCAAACACAGTGGACCCGCGGTATCGAAATGCAACAGCCGTAGAATTCATTATTTATTAGCAAGATAGCGCCTTTTACGATGAATATATGCAGGCATGCTGGGACGAGAAAGAACAACACTATACCTTTGGTATAGTTAAGGAGATCGGAATGACGACGAGAACAAACAGCAGCCGTGAACGTATTCTTAAATGTTCAGAAGCCCTCATTCTGAAAAAAGGATTTGCCGGCACTTCGATCGAAGATATTCTGGAGAAGGCAGCCATTACCAAGGGTGGTTTTTTCTATCATTTTGAAAACAAGGCGGTGCTGGCACATGCCCTGGTTGAACGCTACCTGCAACAGGATGAAATTATATTCTCGGATCTTTTTAAACAGGTCGATGATTTAAGCGAAGACCCCTTACACCAGTTACTTATCTTTCTGAAATTATTCGCTGAAATGATGGGTCAGCTACAGGAGACCCATCCCGGCTGCCTGGTAGTGAGTTTCACTTACGAGAGCCATCAATTTAATGACGATATTCGAGAACTGATAAAACAGGGCTTATCAAGCTGGCACAAAATGATCTCTGTCCGCCTGGAAAATATTACGCAGAAGTATCCCATGCAAGGTGATATTTCTATTGATGCACTGGCCGATATGTTTATCTCCAGTATTGAAGGCGGCATTATTCTCTCACGCGCATTTCAGGACAACGAACTTCTGGTCAAGCAGGTACTTGCCTATCGTAATTATTTACGCGTGTTGTTTGAACAAAAATAGAATTAGCGATTGTATAAAAATTTCTGTATAAAAGTGCAAATACACATTGTACCTTTTATATTTTCAAATTATGGAGGAAACTGTACAAATGGAAGTTACAGGAATGCATCAGGCATGAAGATTACCTTTCACGGTGCAACGCAGGAAGTCACCGGTTCCTGCCACCTGCTTGAATGTGCCGGCAAGCGCATTCTGGTTGACTGCGGCTTCTACCAGGGCAGCCGTGAACTGGAAGAAGACAATGCCGATGCCTTCGGTTTTGATGCAGCATCCATTGACTACCTGTTACTAACCCATGCCCACCTCGACCACTGCGGACGCATTCCGCTATTGGTGAAACGGGGGTTCACTGGCGAAATCATTACTACCTCTGCCAGTCGCGAACTTGCACGCCTGATTATGCTGGATGCCGCCGGTTTGCAGGAAGAAGAGGCGCGTTACCTGAACCGTCGGGCGCGCCGTCGAGGCAAGTCATCAGATTTCATCGTGCCGCTGTATACCACGCTAGACGCGCTAAACGCGCTCGAATATTTTGGCCGCACTGCCAGTTATAAGCAGCCGCTGCAACTGTCCGCCGATATAAAAGTCACCTTTATCGATGCCGGGCATATCCTGGGATCGGCCAGCGTGCTGCTGCAAGTGACAGAAAATTCTAATCAGCGCAGCATCCTGTTCTCCGGTGACCTGGGTTGCAGTGGCCGCGCCATCCTGCGCGACCCGGAACTGCCACCCAAGGCTGATATCGTGGTGATGGAAACCACCTACGGTGATCGGCAACACAAGCAACTCGAACCCTCTGTCGAGGAGCTGCACCACGCCATCAACCAGACAGTGAAGCGCGGCGGCAGTGTCATCATCCCGACTTTCGCACTGGAGCGTGCACAGGAAATATTGTATTACCTGCATGCCGGCAAGGAGCTGGGCATCTTGCCCGAGTTTCTGCAGGTGTTCCTCGATTCACCGATGGCCATTTCAGCCACGCAGATCTTTAAGCGACACCCGGAATGCTACGACGAACAAACCGCTGAGCTGTTCTCGACCGGCCGTGATCCGTTTGCGTTTAAAGGCCTGCACTTTACGCGAGAGACGGCTGAATCAATGGCCATCAACCAGATTAGCAACGGTGCCGTGATCATGGCGGGCTCCGGCATGTGCACCGGTGGACGAGTAAGGCACCACCTCAAACACCACCTCGCTCGGGAGCGCAGCAGTATTGTTTTTGTCGGTTATGCTGCACACGGAACACTAGCACGCAGTATTGTAGACGGGGCAAAGACCGTTAACATTTTCGGCGAAGACTACCCGGTGCGCGCACAGATCCACACCATCGGCGGTTTCTCGGCACATGCAGGACAAACCGAACTGCTGGCATGGCACCGGCATACGGGAAACCCCGCAACCACTTTCCTGGTGCATGGTGAAAAGGATAGCATGCACACCTTCTCACAGTTGCTGAGCGACACCCGGGTGGAGATGCCTGAACTGCACCAGACGTTTGAGCTGTAACTAAAAGTAACGGTGTAACTAAAGAAGAACGTAAAGAGGTCGATAAAAAATAAGAAGTAATTTTGTGCTTTGTCACCAACCTTAATGACACGCTCCCGCTGTTTACTTACCACTCACGTTGGCACCATTATCACCCACTGCAATAAATACCGCGCTGGGAGCGATGCTGTTCAAATTTTTTGATCCAGCTTTCGCCTGCGTCTCTGCCCAGGAACCGTCTGCGCCGGTAGTACTGTAGATAATGGTACCGACAGTACCCACTGCTATAAACTGCGCGTCAGGGCCAAAAGTAATCGCATGAAAACTCTCTGCACCAATAGTTGGATCCGCATGAGGTAATTCCCAGGTGATGGCATCCGTGCTCGACACGATAACATCGGCATTACCCACCGCAACATAGGTGCCAGCGCCATAAGCAACCTGTCGCAAAGTGTTAGCACCCGCATTCGATGTCTGACGCGTCCAGATAATAGCATCGGTACTTGTCAGTAAAACACCGGACGCACCAACAGCGATAAATTTACCGTTCAGATACGATACACCATACAAATTCTCTGTCGTGCCCGATGTTTGCGTTTGCAGCGTCCAGGCTGCGCTAATATCGGCGGTGGTGTTAGTGTATATCTCACCACTATTGCCGACAGCTACATAGGCACCCGCGCCGACAGTAAGTGCGTTCATCGTCGCTGGCGGCCCAGCTATGGCCGTAGCCGCTTCCCAGGTTAGGCCATCGGTGCTTCTAATGATCGAACCGTTATCACCCAGGGCGATAAAGCTGGCCCCGTCATGGATTACCGATGTTAGATTGGTCAAACCTGCTGGCAGTGTTGTGGCTGGACTCCAGCCGGTGACGCCACCGGGGCTGGTATAACTAAACGGCGCGGCAAATACACTGGCCGCATTACCCACAGTGACATAGATATTATTGCCGAAGGCAATGCTCAACAAATTTTGGGTAGTCAGTGCCAGGGCATCATCTTTCCAGCCAATAGTGGGGCCAAGCAGCCTCGGCGTCCCAATCACCGCCGGCGAGAACGGCCCTACTTTGCTGCCATCCTGGGAAGATGTCATGGCGAACGCATATTGTGTACCATTGACCAGGTTCGGCACCATGAAGGGCGCCACGGCATTGGTCAGGATATTGTCGTAGTCGTCGACACCGGCACTTGTGCCCTGCTTATAAAAAACCCAGTAAGTCAGGCCTGGCTCAACATCCCAGTCCAGCACAACAAGGCTCTCTCCCTCTGTAACTGTAACGTTAGCAGGCGCTTCGGATGGCGATGATGGCGAATCAAAAATACACGCGGTTAGCAACAGGGTGAGGCAAATAACACTGACACGCAACAGAAATTTCACAAAGATACCTTTCTCAATTTATCGAGGCCGTCGATGAGGGCGACAATACCGGCAGCGCCAAGCAACGGCCACGTACTTTACAAACTTGCGTGCTCGCAGGCTAGGCCTAATATCGAAATAAAGGCGGCGATGACAAAACTCCATTCTGTGCAGCGGTTAACCAATGTGTTTGCACTCTGTAAAAAATCCTGAATTCCATCCGAATTTCTTACACTCGAAGCGTACAATTTAACATAATAAACTATCGTAACTTATTGATTAATAATGTTTTTGTAATTATTGGCCTGTTAATTGCTTATAGTAAACTGAAAATGAATATTAAAGCAGGGTTTATTATGCATAAATTAGGTATTGTCGGCCTGGGTCTGAGTATGATTGCAGTCGGCCTCTGGCTTATCCTGGCCTCTTCAGCAGTACACGCCAAAAGTGACACCGGTTACCTTGGTATGGGCGAATGGCGAACTACGATTTCAGAACCTGATGATGCCTGTTAACATCGAGGCTGCTCGCGAATTAAAATCTTAATAAACCTGTCCCTCTGCCGCATATCTCTGCCCTGATATTACAGATCGGCGCTCTAAATCAGCTTTCTCAATAGGCGCTACAAAAACCTGCCCCGATTACACCCTTAACAAGATATCTTCATTGATGTTGATATATATCAACACCAGCTGATACCTCAGTAAGCGACAATCACCAGCCTCAACCCTGTGGGGCCATTACGGACGTCGATACTCTGCTGGATTTGCAGAAAAAATAACTAAATTGAACCTGTCTAATTATGTGAACACCTTTGGGCGCGCGATGCAGCACCGTTTCGGCAGACGCGTGCAAAAGATTGCCATTAATGCGGGCTTTACCTGCCCCAACAGTGATGGCAGCAAAGGCGTGGGCGGCTGCACCTTCTGCAACAATGCCTCCTTCAGCCCGAATGGGCGTCAACCAGAAAAAATTCAGCAACAGATCGCAGCAGGCAAACATGTCATTCAAAAAAGAACAGGCGCGAAAAAATACATCGCCTACTTTCAGGCCTATACCAATACCTATGCAGATGTAGAACTGCTGGCACATTATTATGACCTGGCATTGAAAGACCCGGACATGATTGGACTGGCCGTAGGCACGAGGCCGGACTGTGTTCCCGATGCCGTGTTAGACCTTCTGGTCAGCTACCAGCAACGCGGTTACGAAGTCTGGCTGGAACTGGGCCTGCAATCTGCGTTTGATGACACGTTACGCCGTGTCAATCGTGGTCACGGTTTTAGCGAATACCAGTCAACACTGATCAAGGCGCGCGCAAAAGGCTTACAGGTCTGCACGCATTTAATTATCGGTCTGCCCGGCGAGAACTCGACTCACTATAACACCACGCTTGATCGCGTCATTGAGCTGGGCGTGGATGGCCTTAAATTACATCCACTGCATGTGGTTAAAGGCACACAACTCGCAAATGAATGGCGGCGTGGCGAGTATCAGCCGCTCGCGCTGAATGACTATGTGGACATCGCCGTTCACCTGATTGAACGCACACCACCGAATATTGTTTTTCATCGCCTGACTGCCACCGCATCAGAGAATATTCTTCTCGCGCCTTCATGGTGCTCTAAAAAATGGCTGCCGTTAAACCTGATTGCACAAAAACTTGAGCGCCAGAGCCAACAAAATGTTTTACAGGGCAATAACCCATCGACCCTACATGATTGCAACAAAAACACATTCACTAGTTCTATGGCATAAATAAATGCAATCATCGCAAAACAATATGGAACTGGTCTGCCCCGCCGGCAATTTACCTTCCCTGAAAAAGGCCGTCGATCATGGCGCCAATGCGGTCTACATTGGTTTTCGCGACGACACCAACGCCAGGCATTTTTCCGGGCTGAATTTTAATGATCAGCGCGCCCGTGATGGCATCGCCTATGCGCACAAAAAAAACTGCAAAATATTTGTCGCAATTAATACCTTCCCGCAACCCTCCGGCTGGACACGCTGGCAAGCATCCGTCGATCACGCTGCCGAACTGGGTGTTGATGCCTTGATAGTGGCCGACATTGGTGTGATGGACTATGCCAGCGAGCGCTGGCCGAAACTGCGTTTGCATTTATCCGTACAGGGATCTGCAACCAATCACGAATCCATTAGTTTCTATCACAGAAACTTTGGCATTCAACGCGTGGTACTGCCACGTGTTTTATCACTCAAGCAAGTTAAAACCGTTGCCAAACACAGCCCCGTTCCGGTTGAAGTCTTTGGCTTTGGCAGCCTCTGTGTGATGGTAGAGGGGCGCTGTCTTTTATCTTCTTATGTTACCGGCCAGTCACCGAATACCTACGGTGCCTGTTCCCCGGCCAGCGCAGTGCAATGGAAAGAGACGACGCACGGACTCGAGACCAGGCTTAACAATGTTCTTATCGACTGCCACGCAAAAGATGAATCCGCCGGTTACCCCACATTATGCAAGGGACGGTTCCAGGTAAATAATAATACCTACCATGCCATAGAAGAACCCACCAGTTTAAACACCATGGCCGTCTTACCAGACCTGAAACAGGCCGGTGTCAGCGCCATAAAAATTGAAGGCCGGCAAAGA
>Ga0224506_10002838_pt1 | contig 11681 bp, 8 predicted proteins | sample SF_Jan12_sed_USG_2_FD_169108 | JGI IMG/M metagenome (GOLD analysis project Ga0224506, IMG submission 169108) | Sediment microbial communities from San Francisco Bay, California, United States - SF_Jan12_sed_USGS_8_1 | ecosystem: Environmental > Aquatic > Marine > Sediment | place: USA...
ACAAACTTTTCACCTACAACCGACCCCATAGAACCGCCCATATAACTAAACTCAAATGCAGCAGCGACCAGCGGCACATCTTTCACCTTTCCTTTGATAACAATCAACGCGTCATTTTCATCTGTATTTTTCTGAGCCTGACTGATCCTGTCCTTGTATTTTTTGCTGTCCTTGAATTTCAGTATATCAACCGGTTCAAGATTGGCGGCAATTTCCATGCGCCCTTCTTCATCCAGAAACAATTCCAGACGGCGACGTGCGCCAATGCGCACATGACTACTGCACTTGGGACAGACGTCCTGATTACGTTCAAGCTCGGCACGGTACAACACTGCCCCGCATGCCTTGCAGTTATACCAGAGACCTTCAGGCACCGTTTTCTTTTTAGTGCTGTTGTCGGTCCTGATACGCGAGGGTAATAATTTTTCAAACCAGCTCATAATAAATTCATGTTTTTAATTATTAATGTTGTATGTTTAGTTGTCGGTAATATTATTTTGTTCCCGTCTTTTTCACATCCGCATCCAGTGCGGTACGCATGGAAGACAAAATGGCAACAACTTCTTTTTGTATTTTATCCGGGCTATCTGTAAATTCTTCAAATTTCTTGACCAGTGCACTGCCAACAACGACCGCATCAGAAACTGCACCAACACCTGCTGCAATCTCTGCATCCTTGATGCCAAAACCGACTCCAACAGGTAAATCAGTATGGCGACGGATCTGCTGTACCTTGTCAGCAACTCCCTGTATATCAAGATTAGCCGCACCAGTGACACCTTTCAATGAAACATAGTAAACAAACCCGCTCGCAACAGAGCAAATTTTCTTCATTCTGTCGTCTGTTGTTGTAGGTGCTATCAGGAAAACCGGATCAAGATTATTGTTTCTGAAAATTTCAATCACACCTGTGGCTTCTTCCGGCGGCAAATCCACGGTCAATACGCCGTCCACACCCGCTTCTGCGGCCTGTTTAGCAAAACTCTCATATCCCATGATCTCGACCGGATTGAGATAACCCATCAGGATCACCGGAGTGTTATTATTGATTTTACGGAATTCTTTCACCATACCAATCACATCATGCAAACTGGTATGTAATTCCAGAGCACGCTCACTGGCCTTTTGGATCACGGGGCCGTCTGCCATCGGATCAGAAAAAGGTACGCCGAGTTCAATCACATCGACACCCGCGTCAACCATCGCGTGCATCATGGGCACGGTAATTTCAGGTTTGGGATCGCCTGCGGTAATAAATGGAATCAAGGCGGTACGCTGTTGCGCACGTAAGGAATCAAAACAGGGTTTTAATCGACTCGCCATCAGAGTGTAATTCCTTCGCGTGCAGCCACCGTGTGAATATCCTTGTCGCCACGACCGGACAGATTCACCACGATTACCTGATCCTTGTTCATGGTCGGCGCCAGTTTTTTTGCGTAAGCCAGCGCATGACTGGATTCAAGTGCAGGGATAATGCCTTCAATACGTGTCAGCGCATGAAATGCATCCAGTGCTTCATCATCCGAGATCGGCACATAGGTTGCGCGCTCAGTATCTTTCAACCATGCGTGTTCAGGGCCCACACCGGGATAATCCAGACCTGCCGAGATTGAATGAGTCTCGATGATCTGGCCATCCTTGTCTTCAATCAAATAAGTACGGTTACCATGCAACACACCGGGTTTACCTGCACACAAGGTGGCCGCATGCTTGCCGCTTTCAATGCCATAGCCAGAGGCCTCAACACCGTAAATCGCGACATCTTTATCTGCAAGGAACGGATAAAACAAACCAATCGCATTGGAACCACCGCCAACACAGGCCACTAACGCATCCGGCAATCTGCCGACTTGTTGCATGCATTGCTCTTTGGCTTCACGACCAATCACTGCCTGAAAATCACGCACCATCGCAGGATAGGGGTGCGGCCCTGCTACAGTACCAATAATATAGAATGTACTATCTACATTCGTGACCCAGTCACGCATCGCTTCATTAAGTGCATCTTTCAACGTTTTGGAACCGGAAGTTACTGGCACGACTTTCGCACCCAGTAATTTCATACGAAATACATTACTGGCCTGACGCTGAATATCTTCTGCGCCCATATACACAACACATTCCATTCCGAAACGCGCCGCCACCGTGGCGGATGCAACACCGTGCTGACCGGCACCGGTTTCTGCAATCACGCGTTTCTTGCCCATGTAACGCGCAAGCAATGCCTGACCCACGGTATTGTTGATCTTGTGTGCACCGGTATGGTTTAAATCTTCACGCTTCAGATATATCTGTGCACCACCGAGTTCCCTGCTCCAACGCTCGGCGTGATACATCGGTGAGGGGCGACCGACATAATGAGCCAATGTGTCATCCAGTTCTTTAATAAATGCGGGATCTTTTAAATAATGCTCATAGGCCTCGCGCAATTCTTCCAGCGCCGCCATGAGTGTCTCGGAAACGAATAAACCACCATAAGGGCCAAAATGGCCATTGGTATCTGGCAAATCGTAGTGACTAAAATCGAATGCTGGTTTTTGACTCACTGAATAATTCCAACTCTTAAACGAGACTATGCGCCTCGCACTGCACGTACAAAAGCAGTCATTTTATCTGCATCCTTAATGCCCCTGGATGATTCCACACCACTGCTGACATCAACGGCATAAGGACTGATCTGGCGGATGGCCGAGGCGACATTGTCAGGATCCAGGCCGCCAGCGAGGATTATAGGTTTTTTTGCCGTTGCAGGCACCTTTTCCCAGTCAAATGTCTCACCGGTACCGCCCGGTGCCTTGTCACTGTGGCTATCCAGTAAAAATGCGCTGGCATCGGGATAATTGGCCATTTCAGCATCAATATTGGTATCAGCGCCTATCCGGATGGCCTTGAAATAGCGCCGTCCAAAGTCAGCACACAGCGTCTGAGGCTGATCACCATGGAACTGGAGCACATCCAGAGACACCTCATCCAACACCGCCTGAATCTCATACTGATCTTCATCGACAAACAGCCCTACCAGACTGGTAAAAGGCGCCACTACCGATGCAATCTCACTCGCCTGCTCAATCGTCACTGCCCGTGGACTTTTGCCATAAAACACCAGCCCAATGGCATCCACCCCAAGATTTGAGGCCAGAATGGCATCTTCAGGACGGGTTATTCCGCAGATTTTGATTTTTGGTGTCATCGGGTTAATTGTAGTGATTTGAAGGGGTTATTGTAGCGTATTTTTTAGGTTACTGCGTAACGGGTTACTTGTCTCTCGTCCCTTCGGAGAAAAGATAAGTGGCCTGTCACTTAGTGACAAACAAATAAGCATAAATGACATAAAGCATGAAAACCTGATTTATCTGAACATTGCCTTCCATTAATCAGTAAACTCCGCTCGCATGAAAACATCTGTCTGATTATATAGGTTCTAATTTTCTGCACGATATTGTCTTCCTTTGGTTCTTGTTGAAGTAAATAGTGATGAGTGAGTTTAAAAACAGCATATCTGCCTTGTTGCTTAATAAAAGATACTGGTTCGTTCATTTCTGGATTGTTTCCATTATTTCTGTCGCGGGCCTGGTGTTTATGGGCGGTGCCACTTATTCAGGTGCGCCTCCTGTTCCGGATTTCAGATCTGCTAATGGCGAAATCATTGTTTCAGCGAATGACATTATGGCTGGTCAGGAGTTGTTTCAGCTTAGAGGTTTGATGAATTACGGTTCGTTCTGGGGTGATGGCGCAGAACGCGGCCCGGATTTTACAGCTGAATCATTACATGCAATGACGGTGGCCATGAAGGCATTTTATGCCGAGCAGTTCAAGCCCGGCTCAGTCAAACAGCATGATCGCCTCAGGGAGTGGCAGTATGATATTCCGGATTATGATCAAGGTGCGATTGCAGGAAAGATAAAAACTGAATTACACAATAATACATTCAATGAGTCGAGCAATTCGGTAACACTTAATCCTGCACAGATTTATGGTGTTCAATTCCTGAATTCCTATTACACGCGCATGTTCACTGACACGAGTTTCCCGGAAGCATTTCATCCTGTAAATTACATAAGTGATCCGGTGCACTTAAAACAGTTAACAGCATTCTTTTATTGGGGAAGCTGGGTTTCCAGTGCTGATCGTCCCGGAAATAATTACAGCTATACTTCAAACTGGCCATATGATCCCGATGCCGGTAATACCCCACCGACATCACTGATGATGTGGAGTTTTATCTCCATCTTTATATTGCTCATCGGTATCATGACGGTACTGTATATATACGGGCAAATGAAAACCATGCCCACCTCTCCTTTTGATATAAAACCCGGAAAGCAGTTACTCACCACATCCGATCTTGAAAAAGGTTATGTGCGCCCTACACAACGCGCAACGTATAAGTTTTTTGCGCTGGCTATTATTTTGTTCGGGTTTCAGGTGCTGGCCGGTATTCTTTCAGCCATGGACTTTGCCAGTCCATTTGCACATCAGATCGCTGGTATCTTGCCGTTTAATATACTTAGAAGTTATCACACGCTATTACAGATTTTCTGGTTCTTCATGTGTTGGGTTGGCTATACCATTTTCTTTTTGCCACGGTTGGCGGATGTTCCAAAATATCAGGAACTGCTGATCAATATTTTATTCGCCATTTGTGTCGTAGTCGGTTTCGGTGGTGTGGTAGGCATTTACTTGGGACAGTCAGGCATATTAACCGGCACGACGGCTTATTGGTTTGGCAGTCAAGGTTGGGAGTTCATGGAGCTGGGGCGTTTTTTCCAGATATTATTGCTGGCAGGTTTTGTTTTGTGGATTTTTATTATTTACCGTGGTGTTAAGCCATGGATCACTAAAAAAACATTCTGGTCTGTTCCGGCCTGGCTGTTATGGGGCAGTGGCATCATGGTGTTTTTCCTGTTCTTTGGTCTGTTTGCCACTATTGATTCTAACTGGGCCATTGCTGATTACTGGCGCTGGATGGTGGTTCATATGTGGGTGGAAGTCACCTTTGAGGTGTTCACTACGGTCATTGTCGGATTTATATTGGTTCAAATGGGACTGGTCACAAGAACCATGGCCGAGCGCGTCATTTATCTCGCCGTTATCCTGTTCCTGATAACTGCAACGATTGGTGTGGCGCATAATTTTTACTGGATTGCCAAACCAACCAGCGTGATTGCATTAGGCAGTGTGTTTTCAACATTACAGATATTGCCATTGTTGCTGTTAACACTGGATGCATGGCAAATGAGGAATGAAGGCAAAGGCGCCTATGTTAATCACGCCAACAATCATCAGACATTTATAATGGATGGGGTTTGGTTATTTATACTGGCTGTGAATTTCTGGAACATCTTTGGTGCCGGTGTGCTGGGTTCATTAATCAACCTGCCGATTGTTAACTACTTTGAACATGCCACTTACCTAACCGGAAACCACGCGCATGCGGCCATGTTTGGTGTTAAGGGCAACGTGGCATTGGCCGGGGTTTTATTCTGTTGCCAGCATTTGTTCCGTTCCGAAAGCTGGAATCCTGCAATTATAAAACTGTCATTCTGGACACTAAATATAGGTGTGGCGTTAATGATGTTCCTTGATCTGTTTCCGGCCGGACTGTATCAGCTGTTTATTGTATTGGAAGACGGTTTCTGGCTTGCAAGGGCGCAGGAAACCATTACAGGTACCGTGTTCCAGACATTGACCTATTTCAGATCCATTGGCGGCCTTGTGTTTGTTGTTGGTGTGCTATCACTGATATGGTTTATTTTGACAAGGGCATTCAGCCTGAAACCGGAAATAACCACTCAAATACAATCTACTGAAAATGACTGGGCTGAAAACAAACAATAAAAAGGGGGAATGACAACTGAAAAACATTGTCGTTTGCCACCACCTCCTTTTTTACTTTTCTTGGCGGTTAAAGATTTAAAACCCCCGGATTTCGCTAGGCCGCATCCGGGCTACAATTACTCACGTTGCTCACCCGAAATGACTCTCCTTCGACAAGCTCAGGATGAACGGCCTGTTTTAATACCCTCACCCCAACCCTCTCCCGGAGGGCGAGGGAGAATTAAAAAGGATTTGTCAGCTCCCTGACCGGTATATCAAACTCTTCCGGATATATCACGTTCGCAAGATACAATCCATCTGGTGGTGCAGTGACCCCACCCTTGGTGCGGTCACGATATTCGAGCACTTCCTTGCTCCAGTCGACAGGTTGTTCACCGGCACCGATTTCGATTAGTACGCCCGCAATATTGCGTACCATGTGGTAAAGAAAGGCATTGGCTTCGATATCAATATAAATAAAGTCGCCATGTCGACTAACGTTAATAAAGTGAATGCAACGGTTCGCATGTTTGGATTGGCATCCCATTGCACGGTAGGAGCTAAAGTCATGTTCGCCGATCAAATGCCGTGCGGCTTCGTGCATGGGTTTGGCATCAAGTGGTCTGAATTCCCATGACACAAGTGATTTCAAATAAGATGGGCGCACATCACGGTTTAAAATCACGTAGCGATATTGACGTGCAGTGGCAGTATAGCGCGCATGAAAATCTTCACTGACCTGTTTTGCCCACAGGAAGCTGATGTCTTTGGGTAAATTGGCATTACCGCCATGTAGCCAGGAATAGTCGGTACGTTCGACTTCGGTTTCAAAATGAATCACCTGTTGCATGGCATGGACACCCGTATCGGTACGTCCGGCACAGATGGCAGTCACTTTTTCATTCGCAACCGTGGAAAGTGCCTTTTCAACGGCTTCCTGAATTGAAGGGGAATGGTCCTGATATTGCCAGCCGTTATAGTGACTGCCATTGTATTCGACGCCGAGAGCAATACGCATTTCGATTTTCTACACCTTAATAAACATAAATCAAAATAATGCTGAATAAAAACATGAATGGAAACAACCACTGAACAACGGGTGGTGATGCTGTGAGCGGTATTGTAACGGATCGCTCTGGTGCATTCTCCGCCTTATGTATTATGGTATTAAAGATATCTGATGTGCTATTGATGATATTTTTAAATCTGCCCTGTAGCGTAGTGCCGGCCTGCTCCTTTCTCTGCTCAATAACAGGTTGTAACTCACTCAGTGTTTCGAGTGTCAATGTCATGCGTAGCATGAATTTATCTCTGGGTAATCCTGCCAACTTAAACGGAGCCAATATCCAGTAGAGTGCGCCAAGTATCTGCTCCTTTGGAGTTGTCTGAATCATAAGGTTAATCGCAATAATAACCAGAATAAGCGAGCCCGCTCTTAATCCGCCCTGTTCCAGTCCTTCTACAGTTGGTGACCACGCCATGTTCAGCGCAGGCGTTCCGGGTGTAAACCAGAAATACATTATCATGAGCGCAAGAAAAAACCAGCGCATACGATTTATCAGTTTCAGGTGTGATGTAATGAATAAATGCCGTGTCACAATATGCAGTGACACGACAATGAATGTACAAAAAAGGAAAACATCGAGATGATTGCGGGAAAGGGCACCCGTTAAAACAATTAAACAAATAACCCTGATAACAGGATCCATTTATTGTTGCAGTTGGCTCATTAAATCGCGGGCTTCATGCTGTTGAGTCTCATTACCCTCTTCCATGACTTCTTCCAGGATACTCTTGGCGCCTTCCGGATCACCCATGTCGATATAGGCCTTGGCCAAATCCAGTTTGGTGCCCACTTCATCTTCATCCGTATACAGCCCACCATCAACAGCAGAGTCCTCGAACATGGTGCTAGGCGCATGTCCTTCAGCCGCTGTATCTTCCATATCCATTGTGAAATCTTCTTCAGTGACTGAATCATCCAGATTAAAATCAATGTCTGCATCTTCGGTTGCAACCGTATCTGAATCAAAAGACAGGGAATCTTCCATGTCAATTTCGGATGTGCCACCAACACTTTCACCAAAAGCACTTTGCTCAAATGCATTAGTATCACTCAGCGCCTCATCCAGTGAAGCCACTTCATCGATCAAATCAAGATCGGCAGTTTCTTCTTTATCAGTGACTTCATCCAGTGCACTCGCATCCAAATCAAGATTACTCTCCAGATCGAGATTGCTGTCAAGATCAAGTCCGCCTTCTTCTTCAGGCATATCCAGATCTAAATCACTACCCATATCCAAATCAGACATATCTGTTGTTTCTGACTCACCTATATCAGGCTCATCAAACGACATGGGGAAATCTTCATTGTCGGTTTCTGCTGGCTCCGCTGCGCCTGCAAATAAATGGTTGTCCGGACACAATATTCTGCCCATCTCTACTACTTTGTCCCATACCGGGCTCTGCTCACCACCCAGTGAGGCATAGAATTCTTCTGCCAATGCCTGAAATGCATCTGCATTATTTGACAGACTGTAGACTTCCAGTAATTTCACTTTCAGTTCAGGACGTGCCGGATCATTATTAAGTGCATCCTTCAATAAATCTTCTGCCTGTTTGAAACCACCATAAGCCAGATAAACATCTGCTTCAGCCACCGGATCGACATCACTGACTTCGGTTTGAATGCCTTCAATACCACTGACTGAAAATTCACTCAGGAATGATGAATCACCCGACTTGCCTTTTGGTGCTTCTCCTGCAGATCCATCTGTTTCAGCCTCGGCTGATTTTGATGCGCCGCCAGTCAAAATGCTTTCCTGAAAGTTCATGCGCATATCAGACAATCTGCGTTTACTGACAACCATCCAGACTATCGCACCCAGTACCAGCACAATAGCAATCACTGCTGCCAGCATGAGTGGGCTATCCATCAGATCATCAACGAATCCACGCTCAGCCTGTGGGCTTGGTGTAGGTTTTGGTTTGGCTACTGGAGCAGGCGCCGGTTTTGTTGCCTCAGGCTCTGCCATTTTTTCAGATTCTGTTGTCTGCGGTGGTTCAGCCGTTACCGCAGGTCTTACCTGCATTTCCTTTTGGAAACCGGCAAGGGCTTCATCCTTGATGGCGAGTGATTTTTCCATCTCGCTTAACTGATTTTCCAGTTCATTAACGCGGGCACGTAATGATGCCGCTTCTTCACTGCTTGCACTGGTGCCGCCATCCTGCATGGCAGAACCACTACCCGCCCGATCACCATCTGCCTGTTTGGCAGCCAGTTCGGCTTCTTCTTCAGGTGAAAGCAATTTAAGACGAGGACCTGTGTCACTTGTTGCGCCTTCCATGTCCGGTGCCATCAGTGCACCTTCACCTGGTGCTGACGTGGATATATGTGTGGAACTGGCTCTTGATGCCTTCCAGTCCTGATATTGAGCGCGGCTTAAACGACCGGCTTCACGCTTGCTAATCTCGGTCACTTCTTCCATATCAGGAATACGCAACACATGACCAGCCTTGAGATCATTAATATTATTGTTGTAAAACGCATCCGGATTTTTCTTCAACAAGGCCTGCATGACCTGTTCGATACTTACCTTGGAATTCGGGCGTACCTTTTGTGCAATTGACCACAACGTGTCAGTCCGCTTGGTAGGGCCATAAGTATCAGAACTCGCCTGAACTGGTTCGTCTTCTTCTATTTCTATCGGAATATTCGGGAACAGGACTTCTTCCTCAGCCATAACAGGAGCGGGTTCAGGAATTGTCGCTTGTCTCACGACTGAAGATTTGGCTTTTGTTTCTGCCTGTTTTACCGGTGCAGGTGTTTCCTGCGCAAAAGCGGGTGGATCAACCAATGCTGTATATTCGCGTAGCATCCTGCCTTTCGACCAGTTCACTTCAATAACAAAATCAATGAATGGTTCTTTGACAGGATCTTTTGTTGTAATGGTGATAACCGGCTTGTTGGCCTTATTGATCTGGGTATTAAACTGGAATGCAGTCATGAAAAATAAGCGATCGACACCAACAAGTTCAAAGTCTCTCTGGCTGGCCAGATTAACCTTGATGCCATCCATTTCATCAGGATGCACTGAAAGTAATTCGATTTCCGCATTCAGCGGTTCGTTTAATGATGAATGGAGGGTTAATTCTCCAAGTCCCAACGCCATTGTCCTGCCGCTAACCAATATTGTTAGCACGGCCAAAGTCAGGAGTAGATTCCTAATCATTCGCACTTCCTTAATACCTTTTGCCATATATATGGAATGTCTATCAGGACGTTCCGTTTTGTTGTTTAAAGTTTCAAACTTCCTGTCAAAATCTCCCGCAAGGGAATGAATTTTATACAATTACTGCCTCACTTCGGTAACTATAGCTTATAGATAGTCTTTTACCAAAATTTCGGCTATCTGGACGGTATTCAATGCCGCCCCCTTTCTCACATTATCCGCAACCACCCATAAATCCAGACCGCGGGGATGTGAAATATCTTCCCTTATACGCCCTACATATACCGGATCCTTGCCTACCGATTCTGTGACCGGTGTTGGATAACCGCCCGGTTTATGCTCATCCATGACCCTGACACCAGGTGCCTTGAGCAACAATTCCCTTGCTGTTTGCGCTGAAATCTTCTCTTTTGTCTCAATATGGAGAGCCTCAGCATGCCCAAAAAAGACCGGCACCCTCACCGCAGTGGGGTTTATCAGGATGTCGTCATCTCCAAGGATTTTTTTAGTCTCCCAGACCATTTTCATCTCTTCACGTGTGTATCCATTGTCCTGGAACACGTCAATATGGGGTAAAACATTAAATGCAATCTGTTTGGGATAAACTTTAGTCTCTACTTTCTTGAAACTGAGTAGATTGGCTGTCTGGCTGGCCAGCTCTTCCATTGCCTCTTTACCGGTACCGGAAACTGACTGATAAGTCGCCACATTGACGCGTTCTATTCCGACAGCATCATAAATCGGCTTGAGCGCGACCAGCATCTGAATAGTGGAGCAATTCGGGTTGGCAATAATATTACGCTGTGTATAACCGGCAACTGCTTCGGGATTTACTTCCGGTATCACTAGCGGTACATCATCATCGTTTCGAAAATGCGAGGTATTATCAACAACGATGGCACCTGCTTCTGCCGCTCTGGGTGCAAACTCGGCCGAAATGGAACCACCGGCAGAAAACAATGCTAACTGGACTTTTGAAAAGTCGAATGTCGCCAGATCTTCAATTGTAATATTCTTTTTATTGAATTGTGCTTTTTTACCAATAGAACGACTACTGGCAAGCGGGTATAACTTGCCAACAGGAAAGTTGCGATCTTCCAGAATGGAAATTATCGTTTCACCCACCACACCGGTGGCACCAACGACCGCAACATCGAATTTTTTATTTGTCATTTTTTTTTGATTATTGTTCCAGCAATATTCGCATCATACGTCTGAGCGGTTCTGCCGCACCCCATAGCAACTGATCACCAACGGTAAATGCAGATAAATACTCCGGACCCATGGTCAATTTACGCATTCGACCTACTGGTACAGTCAAAGTACCTGTGACTGCAGCAGGAGTCAGTTGTTCCATAGTAATCTCCCTGTCATTCGGCACTACCTTCACCCAGTCATTGTGGCTTGCCAGTATGTCATCAATTTCATTCAACGGCACATCCTTTCTTAACTTGATAGTTAATGCCTGTGAATGACAGCGCATGGCGCCAATTCGTACACACAGGCCATCAATCGGAACCTGATTATCTGATCGTCCCAGTATTTTGTTGGTTTCAACCTGTGCTTTCCATTCTTCCTTGCTTTGTCCTGAATCAAGCTGAACATCAATCCATGGGATCAGACTGGCCGCCA
>Ga0224506_10002839_pt1 | contig 11679 bp, 12 predicted proteins | sample SF_Jan12_sed_USG_2_FD_169108 | JGI IMG/M metagenome (GOLD analysis project Ga0224506, IMG submission 169108) | Sediment microbial communities from San Francisco Bay, California, United States - SF_Jan12_sed_USGS_8_1 | ecosystem: Environmental > Aquatic > Marine > Sediment | place: USA...
AATTCCGGTCGTCGAATCGACCCCCTTGTCATTCGTTTGATCCAGCCCACTCCCGCTTCTGAACACCCCGTTCAAACATGAATCAATCCTGATTTATTGCCTTTTACCTTGTCCGGTCTTTGAAATCGTGGGACACTGAAGACTATGTCACATTCCCAAACGGCTCCTTCTCGGCTAACCCAGCGCCTCAAACTCGGGCTCGTCTTAAACGGCATCATCATTCTCGCCGAATTCATTGGAGGGTATTGGACCAACAGTCTCGGACTCATCAGTGATGCCAGCCATAACCTTATCGATCAGGGTTCCCTGCTCTTGGCCCTCTATGCTCATATCTTGGCAAGTCGGCCTGCGACCGAAGAACGCACCTTTGGCTACCACCGTGCCGGCACCATTGCCGCATTCCTCAATAGCCTCATCTTACTTCTCACTGGGCTGCTCATTACTGGGATGGCTTTCTACCGAATTATGACTCCACTGGAACACATACCCGGCCTTTGGGTCATGGGCATTGCGGGAATCAGTATGGTTGCGAATTTTGGTGTGGCCTGGTTATTACAACAGGGCGCTAAGAACGACTTAAATATTCGCGGCGCCTTTCTTCACATGATGATGGATGCCTGGATGTCCGTCGGCGTGATTCTCTGCGGACTGGGCATTGCTCTCACCCAACTCACCATTCTCGATCCATTAATTAGCTTGGTGTTGGTTGTCGTCATCGTGAAAGGGAGTTGGCCGCTTTTCCGAGAATCCTTAGATATCCTCTTGGAATCCACGCCACCTCATCTCAATACATCGACCATCGTCACAAGCGTGGAAAATATCCGCGGCGTCAAAAAAGTGCATGACTTCCATATTTGGTCAGTGGAACCCCGTATCATCATGCTGACATGCCATGTCCTCGTCGACACAGAAATCGTTCCCGATAAAGACCAACTGCTCCAGCCCATCCAATCTCTACTTTCAACACAATTTGGCATTCATCATCACACCATCCAGTTGGAAGCTGAATGCTCCGAAACCAACATCCTCCACTGCAATCTCAATCACCTCACGCAGGAAGACTCACAAACACCCTCCCTCCCCCACGCCCATCATCATTGAAATGAGGAAATCGGAACTCCTCGTTTCTCTCTCCATCGTATGCTGGATTATTTATGGAGCAGGTCTTATTTCCCCTCTAACACCCTCAGAAGGAATACCGAACATTCCAGAATTCCTCTTTTTTCTCGGAACTCCTTTGTGCCTTCTTATATGGTGTTTTTCCTATTGTTCGGGCTTTTGGGAAAAAATAGCTCTTCTCATCCAACTCCTAACCATCGCCTCTTTCAGCTCCTGGTTCCTTGCCATTCAGTTAAATCTATTCTCCCAAAATTCCTAGCGCACCCGGGTGGACTCAAGTCTTTTCTTTTTGAAATCTCATCATAAAGAGAGAGCGATACCACTCATTCAGGGTGTTCTATCTGCCTTCGGTGTGTAAGAAGGAAAACAAAGGTGGATTCCCAATAACAAATGTTGGGAATGACGGGGGAGCGCAATATTGGGTTACATCAAATTTGACAGGAACACTAAGGATCTATTGATTTGCTTCGTTGTCGCTGAAAAACTTTGGTTTTCAGCAAGTAGGCCACACCACCACCGAGCACTAACCCGATCCCCCAGCCCACCAACACATCCGTCACATAATGTGCGCCAAGATAGATGCGTGATAGTCCAATTAGGCCCATCAATGGCCAGCCCACCCATCCCAACGAAGGATATAACGTGACCAAAAATACAATGGCTGTACTGGAATTCACCGCGTGGTTCGATGGCATACTCATACTTCCCCCACACCCCACCATTTCATGAACCTGGGCAAGGATTTGGCAGGGACGCGGACGCCCAATCAGGTTTTTTAGCTGGCCACCAAATAAGTCACTTAACCCAATTAACAATCCCAGGGAAGGCGCAGCAAACTTCGCTTCGTTCCAATTCGTCCATCCCCAGCAGGCTAGCGCCAAAACCCCAGGAATAAGCAGGTTACTTTCTTGCGAACATTGAAACATGAACCAGTCTAATGCTGGAAGTTGACCAGCCCATCCATTGATTACTCGAAACCATTCTTCGTCGAAGGCCATCTTTATCATTTACTCTATCTATTCTTAGGAGATCCACGGGTAAAAGAAGAATTAATCTCATCTTCAACCCCTTGCCTTGTTATGCTAGCATGCCAAACTGATGAACCAAGGAGTCATGACATGTTGATTGATACCCATGTGCATTTAGATGATTTACGATACGACGCTGATCGGGAGGCCGTTTTCCAGCGCGCACAGGAAGCTGGCGTCGAAGCCTTTATTACCATCGGCTGTGACCTATCAACCAGCACCTCTGCAGTGAAGTTAGCCACCGAACGACCAAACGTGTATGCCACCGTTGGAGTACATCCTCATGAAGTCAAACGAATCGAGTCCCATTGGTATGATGAATTGCGTCAATTGGCCCAGAACCAGAAGGTTGTGGCATTTGGAGAGATCGGGCTTGATTTTCATTACGATCATTCGCCACGAGAAACCCAACGTCAACGATTCCGCGAACAGATTGCCTTGGCCAAATCTCTGAGCCTCCCCCTGGTCATCCATACTCGAGAAGCACAAGAAGAGACCATGACTATTCTTCGAGAAGAACATGCCGAATCGATTGGAGGGGTCTTGCACTGTTTTTCAGGAGATCCCTGGTTAGCCAAGGAGGCGCTGGACTTGGGCTTCTATCTCTCGTTTTCCGGAATCATTACCTTTCGAAATGCCACAGTCCTTCGAGACATCATTCGCACCGTCCCTGATGATCGCCTTCTCATCGAAACCGACGCACCCTACCTTACGCCGGTCCCGTTTCGAGGGAAACGCAATGAGTCCGCCTATGTTACACGTGTGGCAGAGCAAATAGCTGAATTGAAATTTGCAGATTCGGCAACGGGCCTCGCTCAAGTCGCAGAATTGACCACTGATAACGCCAAACGTCTCTTTAAAATCTCTTCATGATGCGATTCCGTTGCCGAAGTTTTTTGGGCAACTTCCGAGGATTACCCTTCTTATCTTTGGCTCTTGTGGGCATATCCTCCCCGTCATCTTTGCCTACAAGCTTCCCTTTGGCAGACTGAAGAGATGATCGTTGTCGACTCCCCTTGTGCAATCTGGTCAAGAATTCCTGGGAACGAATCACAAAGGCGCCAAAGGCGCGGGCCACATTGGTTACTTCCAGATCGGATGACACCACGGCCGTCTCTTTTCCATACTGACGAATCAGCTGTTGGATTACCTGATCAGCTCGTTCACCCTCTGCGGTGTACATGACGGTCACTCCAGTCTGATGACTCGTGTGTCTCAGATTGCCTGGTTGTCGCCATGCATCAAAAATGACGGTCAGGGGACAGTGAACCTCTTGCGAATACCTCCCCAAGCGAGCGACGAATTGATCTCGGTGCCCCTCCCCTTGTCCCACCACTTTTTGCGGAGGAAGTCCCATCGCCCCCAAGACATTGTAGCCATCAATGATAAGATGCTTAGGAATCACGTCATGTCGCTCTCGTTTCAAACCATGTCACGAAAAATGATAACCAGTTTACCCTTGAATCTGGCTGAGATCCACTCCGCTTGCCTTGACAAGAAGGAAATCATCTGCGAAAAAAGATAGAAACACCTGTATGCTTTATGCCAGCTAATCGAAACGGTTTCATTTCTCCCTTTCTTGTTATCCTCCTTCTGATCTCATTCAACACTGCGTGGGGGGGACAGTCAGGACTGCGCCTTCCTCTTCAGGGGAAAAAGTCGACCTCTGCCCACTTCGTGGCCACACGCACGGCTGATACGCTGGTGCGCAATATTCGTGCGCATCAACATAAAAAGTACACGCGTCTCGTCCTTGATTTAGATAAAGCCGTTCATCCCGCGCCTGTAGACCGACGCACTGAGAACGAATTTTTCCTGGAACTCCCTCACACACGCATTGGGGAAAAGACTCTTTCCAAAACGGTCGGTAAAAATTTCCCCCTTGATCTACGTGTTGTTACAAATGCACAAGGGTCGCTGGTGCTCACGATTCCCACCAAACCGTGGAAACGATATAAATGGTATGTCCTACATAAGCCCACACGCCTCGTCTTAGATCTGTACCCTGATCCTTCCCAGAAGACCACAGTCGTCAAGGCACCAGATCCATCCCCACCACCATCAGCTCCAGCTCCGGTTGTCGCCCAGGCTCCACCACCTCCAGTGATTGTGGCGCCACCAGCCGCATCCGTGACTAAAAAAGAGATGATCATTGTGCTTGACCCCGGACATGGCGGAAAAGATCCAGGGGCATTAGGGCGAAAAGGGACGAGGGAAAAAGATATCGTCTTGAAGATTTCGAATCATCTTCGAGATCTTCTGGAGAAAGAAGCCAATGCCACGGTGTTCATGACCCGCGATTCCGACGTGTTTATCGAATTAAAAGATCGGGCCACCTTTGCGAATCAACACAAAGCCGATCTGTTCGTCTCGATTCACATTAACTCCCATCCTCAACAATCCATCAAGGGCCTGGAACTGTATCACTTCGGAGAGGCCAGTGACCCACGAGCGCTTGAAGTTGCGGCCCGTGAGAACGGCACCCCACTTAAAGATAATGGCCCCGCCTGGCAATTTATTCTCGCCGACAAACTCCATGACAAAAAAATTGAGGATTCTCAGGAGTTTGCCTGGACGACAAAGAAAGCTCTGGTGAAATACTTAAAGCCCTTTTACAAGGTAAAAGATCATGGGGTAAAAACCGCCCCGTTTTTTGTGCTTCGCATGACCACCATGCCGGCCATATTGGCAGAAATTGCTTTCATCTCTAATCCGACCGAAGAAAAACTTCTCAAAAGCTCTACCTATCAACAACGCATGGCCCAAGGAATATTTGAAGGCATCAAAACCTATATTAGGCCTTTACAAACCGCTTCACGTTAAACGCCTCGTTCCTACCCCCTGCACTTTTCTGCCTGCAGCACTCCCTTTTATTCCGACACCGTGTCCGGTAACATCATCTCCAAATTGACTCCCGGTCACATACTTTGATTTTTCAAGTCCAATCCCCAAACCTCTATGACCACGATCAAACTCACCATTGAATACGATGGCACTGCCTATGCCGGCTGGCAACGGCAGCCCAATCACAACACTATTCAGGCGGTGCTAGAGAATGCGCTTTTTCAGATTACGCAGCAACCTACGCCTGTCGTGGGCGCCGGTCGGACAGATTCTGGAGTCCATGCCTTAGGGCAAGTCGTAAGTTTTCATTCTGACAAATCACTGACCGTCACCCAATGGGCTCCAGCCCTTAATAGCTACCTTCCCAAAGATATCACGGTCCTCTCAAGCGAACAGGCTCCAGATGACTTTCATGCCCGGTTCAGCGCCAAGGGAAAGGTCTATCAATATCGCATCACCACCCAAGCATCTCCTCCGGCCTTAGATCGCCATCGAGCCTGGCACTTTCCTCACCAACTGGATAGGAATGCCATGCACCAAGCCATTCCTACATTTTTAGGCATTCATGATTTTACCTCGTTTCGCGGTCAGCGATCACAAACGAAAAACCCCGTCTGTACGCTTAGCCATTTTTCCCTTCATGAGGAATCGTCATCATTCATCATCCATATTGAGGGGGATCGTTTTCTCAAACACATGGTACGCGCCATCGTGGGAACCTTGGTTGAGGTGGGGCAACACAAACGAAGTCCTCATACAATCCAAGATATTTTGCAAGCCAAAGACCGCCGAGCAGCTGGTCGCACAGCCCCACCTCATGGTCTGTATCTCGTAGAGGTTCGCTATTAAACCGACGCTTCAGGTTTTCTACCTTCCCCAATCCTCCATCTTTTACAGGACCAATTTGCTATAGTGTCTTTGATGACTCATCTGCCTACTTTTTAAGGAGAATCATACATGGCGTCTCATATTCCACCGGAATTCGATCAGCCTACGTTTCGATTGGCGGTCGCACAATTCGACCAAGCCGTGGCACATTTGGCGCTAGATCCCAATCTCCTTGAACGCCTCAAATTACCACAGCGCGCCCTCGCGGTGAGTATTCCTGTCAGAATGGATGATGGCCGAGTCGAGGTCTTTCGTGGATATCGAGTGCAACATGACCTCTCCCGAGGTCCGACTAAAGGGGGCATTCGGTATCACCCTGACGTAACTCTTGGGGAGGTAAGCGCCTTAGCGATGTTGATGACCTGGAAAACGGCGTTGGCCGGCTTGCCCTTTGGCGGGGCCAAGGGAGGGGTCGCGGTCAACCCAAACCTGCTTTCTTCAGGGGAATTGGAACGCCTCACCAGACGATACATCGCCGAAATTTTCCCCTTACTGGGCCCTGATAAGGATATTCCCGCGCCAGATGTGGGAACCAATGCTCAAACTATGGCTTGGGTCATGGATACCTATAGCCAACAGGTTGGATTTGCTGTTCGGGATGTGGTGACAGGCAAACCCCTCTCGATTGGAGGAAGTTTAGGGCGGGAAGAAGCGACGGGCCGTGGCGTCGTTGATGTGACCAGAGAAGTCCTCCGACATTTTGACCACAGCATGGATGACACCACCGTGGTCATACAGGGATTTGGGAATGTCGGGTCACATGCTGCTCGAATTTTACACGAAGAAGGGGCCAAAATTATCGCCATTAGTGATCGATTTGGCGGACTGTATAATCCAAACGGGTTGAACATTCCGGCCATTATTGCTGAACGCACTCGAGAGAAATCTCCTCTCCCTTCTTTGACTCAATTGGGAGAACCCATCTTTCCCGATGATCTGTTAACCCTTCCCTGTCGTGTGCTCATTCCAGCCGCACTGTCTGGACAAATTACTCAAACCAATGCGCCAAAGATTCAATGCCAATTTCTGATTGAAGGAGCCAATGGGCCCACTACCCTCGAAGCGGATGCCATTCTTCATGACCGCAATATTCTCGTGGTCCCCGATATCATTGCAAATGCTGGAGGCGTTATCGTCTCGTATTTCGAATGGGCACAAGATGCGCAACGCTTTTCTTGGGAAGAAGCCCATATCCATAGCAGGCTGCAGACCATCATTACTCAAGCCTTCTCCCGCGCCCTTCAACACGCCGAAAGCAAAAAACTTCCTATGAGAACCGCTGCGTTGATTGCTGGAATTGAGGAAGTGGCCCGTGCCCACCAATGCCGGGGTTTATATCCCTAGGCACGGGGGCAACGCAGAGAAACCCAAGTCATCGAAAGAAGGGGGTTGAACCCGACCGAGAGACGAGCGACTAGAGGGTTAGGCCAGCGCTCCTGAATAAATATTCATGACCGTTGTGAGAAACTCTAGCGCTTGAGGCTTTTGACGTTGGAATGAATTTCTGCCAATGATCGACCCAAACCCGCCCCCATCTCGAATGGCCCTCGCCTCGTCAAATAATTTCTGATCTTCGCCTTTCGCTCCACCAGAAAAAATCACAATTCGTCGGCCATCAAATGTGCTTTGCACAACATGGCGAATACGGTCGGCGGCGGTGCTAATGGGAATTTTCTCTGCTTCATACACCTTTTTGGCAGCCGCTTGCTCTAAATGAGCACTCGGGACTTTGACTTTAATAATATGCGCGCCAAGTTGTGCGGCGATTTGCGCGGCATACGCGACAACATCAATCGCGGTTTCGCCTTCTTTACTTAATCCCGAACCTCGGGGGTAGGACCAGACTACAACGGCAAGACCGTAGGATTTCGCTTCTTCTGCAATCTCCCTCAAATGCTGGTACATCTCCTGACTATGCGCCGACCCCGGATACACCGTATATCCAACGGCGCAACATCCCAACCGTAGGGCATCTCTCACGCTTCCGGTAATGGCGGAATTTGGATCCTTGGCTTCAAGCAAAGAATCATTATTGTTGAGCTTCAGGATGAGAGGAATTTGTCCCGCATATTCAGACGCCCCAGCCTCAAGAAACCCGAGTGGGGCCGCATACGCATTACAACCCGCCTCAATACCTAATTGAAAATGATAGTGGGGATCGTACCCTGACGGGTTGACCGCAAAACTTCTGGCCGGTCCATGCTCAAAACCCTGATCAACTGGAAGGATGACTAACCGTCCAGTTCCTCCTAACCGTCCAGTCATTAACAACCGTGCAAGATTCGCTACAACGCCAGGAGAATTGCCATCATAATTTCGTAAAATTTCTTTCACCCGAGGTGTCATCAACGCTACTCCTTCCACGAAACTGATCTTAAACTGTGATCACAACTATATTTAAAAAACGTTCACTTTGTAGTCTAAAAGAGCGCGACGGCTAAGACAATATGTCACGAGGATTTCCCTCAAACTGTCGTTTATCATTCAGCTCGTTCAACTTTCTTTCGAAGAGCAATAAGCTCTTGCTCCATCGCTTCAAAGCGTTCCGCAATTGGATCCGGAATATTGGTATGGTCCATGGTGGCCTCAGGAAGGCGCTCACCATCAAACTTGACGATTCGTCCTGGATTTCCAACAACCGTAGAATTGGCAGGGACGGATCGCAACACCACCGCATTTGCCCCAACCTTTACATTGTCCCCAATACGAATACCACCCAGCACTTTCGCTCCAGCACCCACCACGACGTGATTTCCCAACGTCGGATGACGTTTGCCACGTTCTTTACCCGTGCCGCCTAAGGTGACACCCTGAAACAGGGTGACATAATCCCCAATTTCCGTTGTTTCGCCGATGACGACCCCCATACCATGGTCAATAAAAAATCCGACCCCAATGGTGGCACCCGGATGAATTTCGACACCGGTGAGCCAGCGGGCGAGTTGGGAAATGAACCGGGGGAAAAACGGTAGCTTGCGCTTCCATAGCCAATGAGAAATCCGATAGGCCAATAGCGCATGAAACCCCGAATAGGTGAGGAACACCTCCAGTCGGCTAGTGGCAGCCGGATCCCGCTCAAACACCGCCTGGAGATCTTGAGCAATTTGTGTGACCTTTGGCATACACCTACCTTCACCGTCAATCAGGAAGCTATCCTACTCCTCACATTTTCTCAGCTATTCAGAGACTGTATCAAACAGACAGCCAAGACGGCGATTCCTTCTTCGCGGCCAATCATCCCAATTCCTTCACCACTTTTTACCTTCACGTTCACCTGATGAGATTCCACTTGAAGGACCCGGACCAGACTCTCCTGCATGACTTTCATATAGGGGGACAGCTTGGGAGCTTGTGCGCAAATGACCGTATCCAGATTCACAAGGCCATAGTTCTTTTCCATCAAAGTCTGCACCACATTTTCCAACATGAGGAGACTGGATAGGTTTTTATACGCCGAGTTGCTGGCGGGATAGCGAGTCCCAAGATCCCCCTCACCCATCGCACCCAACAGGGCATCACAGACAGCATGCGTCAACGCATCAGCATCAGAATGCCCATCTAACCCTCGTGAATGGGGTATCGTAATGCCTCCGAGAATCAATGCACGGCCTTCTTTCAATGGATGGATATCGTATCCTTGGCCAATTCTTATGGTACTCATTTCACTCTTTCCATCTCGGCGTTATCTACCCATCAATAAAATCAATGGCATCACGTGTCAGACTTGAGCCTCTGCAAAATTGCCTCTCCAAAGATCAAATCATCCGGCTTGGTAATCTTAATATTAAAACGACTCCCCTCCACGACAAAAACCTGGTGCCCATTTCGCTCAATCAAAGCGGCATCATCCGTGACGTCCCAATCTTCCTCTTGCGCTTGTTGATGGGCCGCCATCAGCCAATCATACCGAAAAATTTGAGGAGTCTGGATTTGCCACAACTCTTCACGATTGAGGGTTTCTTGAATCACCCCTTGCTGGTTTACTCTCTTTACGGTGTCATGCATTGGCATGGCAACGACGGCCGCTCCGGTGTGTTCCGCGCAAGAAATACCCTGTTCAATGATATCCGCTTTGATAAAAGGCCGGACTCCATCATGAATAAGTACCAGGGCTGGAGGCTCGGAAATGGCGTATAGCCCATGGCGTACGGAATCTTGACGACGTTCTCCACCTGCAACAATATGCGTGACTTTGTCCAACGCATAAGGCTTGACAATTTCCTGCCAACAATATTCTCTGTCGTGTCCAGGAACGGAAAGGATAATTTCGCGGATGGAATCTATCCGCTGAAGAACCTTGAGAGAGAGAACAAGAAGAGGAAGACCACCCAGGGTCAAGTATTGCTTGCGAGCCGCCCCGCCCATGCGAGTCCCTTGGCCTGCGGCTGGGACCACCGCCACGACAGATTTAGACACGCGCCAAGCTTAACTCCTCGCGTTCGGTTTCTTCTTTCAAGCGAGTAAAAATCATCCGCCCGGCGCTCGTTTGTAAGACACTCGTCACAATCACATCGACAGTTTTCCCAATAGAAGTTTTGGCATGATCGACCACCACCATTGTGCCGTCATCCAAATAGGCCACACCTTGACCCGACTCTTTCCCTTCTTTTAAGACGAACACGCGAATCGTTTCCCCTGGCAGGACTACCGGTTTCAGGGCATTACAGAGGTCATTAATATTCAGCACTTCCACGCCCTGAATCCCCGCTACCTTATTGAGGTTAAAATCATTCGTCAGCACTTTCGCATTCATTTGCTTACCAAGTTCGATCAACTTGGTATCCACCTCTTTAACGTGGGGAAAATCATCTTCCACCAGTTTCACTTGAATATTGCTCATTTTTTGAAGCACATTCAAGATATCTAACCCCCGTCGTCCTCGGGCTCGCTTGAGACCGTCAGACGAATCCGAAATATGTTGCAATTCTTGAAGGATAAAATGTGGAACAACCAAGGTGCCTTCAATAAAACCCGTTTCACATAAATCAGCGATTCGACCATCAATAATCACACTCGTATCCAGCAATTTCAGCTTGTGCATCTGTTCCCCACTTCCAGCAACCGGCTCGGGCTCAACCCATCCTTCCTGACCAAACCGCATCCCCATACTGAGCCCCCAATAGGGCACACCTAAAAACATGGTCAACGTCGCCAATAAGGAAATGACGGAATGATCGCCACTTCCAAGCAAACCCGTCGAACGCCCAATGAATCCAGCAACCAACAGGCTGCTGAGGAGCCCGACCCCTCCCCACAACGCCACAGGGAGCGGAACAGCCCGCAATCGGTGTTCGGCAACAAGAATGCAGGCACCCACCAACACTCCTATGCCGGCCCCTATTCCCAATATTTCCGCTTGCCCTGCCGAGAGGCTCCAACCCAGGGCCATCCCTAAGACCATACCAACGACAAGGAACATGACTCGTAACACCATACGAGATTCTCCTTCCCTTAGGTTTGTGATTCAGACCGAAGACCATCTTCCGTCTGGCGCACATGCCGCTGATGACACCATTTACGAAAATCGCGTCTCATTGTCAGTCCCATAATTTCAGATGAGGCAATACATACCTTTTGTGAAATCCCTCTTCGAGATGTTCAAAATATCCGAAGCATGCACTACAAATACAATCAAGACATAGAATGTTTTTGAAGATAAGGGAATTTGGAGGAATCATCCGTAGAAAGTCCATCACCCATGGCAGGATGTTCTATTATAGGTCTTTTTCAAAGAAGGAGCAATCATGTACCCGAGAAATTCATAGGAACAACTAGGCAGGCTATATTCGTCCCAATAAGA
>Ga0224506_10002840_pt1 | contig 11675 bp, 11 predicted proteins | sample SF_Jan12_sed_USG_2_FD_169108 | JGI IMG/M metagenome (GOLD analysis project Ga0224506, IMG submission 169108) | Sediment microbial communities from San Francisco Bay, California, United States - SF_Jan12_sed_USGS_8_1 | ecosystem: Environmental > Aquatic > Marine > Sediment | place: USA...
TCAAATTCCATCGCCGCTGCAATACATGCCTGATTCAGTGGTGGTACCAGTGCCGGTCCATCTTCCGGATCAGCATTCATCATCACAATTAAAAGTTTATCTGCCATGATTCATCCCTAGTGAGGATTTATTCCCTGGATTTTTTCCCTGACAACTCTGTTGAATCCAGAGATACCACTACTTTTGTTTTTGGCTCATCAATAAAATGTGGTCTTGCATTATTCTCCACGCCCGCTTCGTCATTCAATTCCTTTTCCCTTGCCGTAATCAAATCAAGGCAATGTCTGATATCATCCTTGGTCTGATCGGATAATGGATGCTTCAGGCCCGGCTTTGTTGTCGTGTCCTTAATGACGCTGACAAGCACTGATTTTACTGCTTTAAGGATACGATGTTCCATAATTCTCTCTGCTCCAGATTCATAACTGCCCGGCTAGAATAACATCTATTACTGTATCGGACGATATCTTCTATCAATTAATAGGCGTAACCGGACTGGAATTAATGTTAATGGCTTCAGGTACATGCACTGTCGAGGTTGGGTAGGCAATCTCGGCACCATGCGACAAGATAATATTGCTGATCTTGAGGAGCACATCCTGCTTGATGTCATGAAATTCAGTCCATACAGTAGTGTACGTAAAACAGTAAACGAAGAAGTCCACTGACGAGTTATTGAATTTGTTAAAATTCACCATCATGGTCAGATCGCTGTTGATGTCCTTGTGAGCAATCAGCATCTCTCTGACCTCTCTGGTTATAGTCTCCATTTTCGAGATATCGTCATAGCGTATACCGATGGTTTCATAGATACGGCGGTTGCTCATGCGTGACGGATTTTCAACTGCAATACTGGCAAACGTTGAATTCGGAATATACAACGGACGTTTATCAAATGTTCTTATCTCGGTCAGACGCCAGCCGATTCTTTCGACTGTTCCCTCAATATCCCGATCAGGTGATCTGATCCAGTCACCGACTTCAAACGGACGATCCAGATAAATCATCAATCCACCAAAGAAGTTGGCCAGCAAATCCTTGGCAGCAAAACCAACAGCAATACCGCCGACACCACCAAACGCCAGAATACCGGAAACACTGTATCCGAGTGTCTGTAATGCAACCAGAATGGAAGTGATTATTATGGAAGCACGAATCAGTTTTCCGATCGCATCAACTGTGGTTCGATCAACCTTTTCCCCTGCCTTTTCATGCTTATGAATAATATTGTTTTCGACTTTCAGAACCAGTCGAACCAGAAACCAGCATAAGGTAGCAATAACACCGATATCACGGATTGGACCAATTGCCTCAAATATGATGGCGCCAGTCTTGTTCTGAACAATCTCGGCGGCAAAGGCAATACCAACAATCCAGATAAATAATCGAAGTGGTTTGCGTAGAGCATCAACAATCGCATCATCCCAGAGATTTCTGGTCTTTATGAGACGTTCATGTAGACGTACCAGTACCCGTTTCCCAATGAAATTAAACAGCAGAACAAAAAAGACAACAGCAAAAACCTGCACTATCCACAGTTGTTCTTTTGTCACGTATTTAAACCAGTCTGTTATTTCATTCATATCCTATATCTTAAACCTATAATTTTCTTAATCCGTCTAATTCTTTCAAGCCACAATACTTTTAAAAGGCACTCAGGTGAGTGCGAGACAAGGCAAGATTTGATGAAAAATGCGCAGTTTACAAATAGTAAATGAGCGCCCAATATACGGGCATAAACAATTTCTCATCAAAGCTTAACACCGTATCGCACCAGCTGAGGCCTTTTAAACATCGAGCTCTAGTGTTCCCGGCTCAGCATACTCCATAACCTCACTCACCGTATCTTTCCATTGGTGGCTCGCTAATAACTCATTCCGGCCAATGGTGTTACGACCGTGCATGCGGGCAAGACGCATTTGTGAAGCAGCCGATGAATAATTGCCAAGTCCATCCAGTACCGCTGATGCTGACTCCGGATGATTGCAGACCAATACCATATCACAACCGGCCTTAAGTGCAGATTTTGCCCTTTCGACAACTCCTCCGGCCACGGTTGCCCCTTCCATACTCAAATCATCACTGAAGATCACACCCTGAAAACCGAGGCGTTGACGTAACACATCCTTAAGCCAGAACTCGGAATAACTGGCCAGCTTGTTATCAATGGCCGGATAAATAATATGCGCCGTCATCACCGCGGCAAGGCCAAAATTGATCAGACGCTCAAAGGGCACAACGTCTTCCATATAAATATCTTCAAATGCACGTGTATCCACCGGCACGCCGACATGAGAATCCACATCTACTGCACCATGGCCGGGAAAGTGTTTCCCTGTCGCCTTCATACCGGCCTGCTCCATACCTTTTATATAGGCCTGTGCAATATTGCTGACACCATCAACTGTTTTATGAAAGGCGCGATCTCCTATTACCTGACTGATTCCTCTATCCAGATCCAGAATCGGTGCAAAACTGAAATCGACACCTACAGCCCTTAATTCCGATGCCATTAACCAGCCTGTCTTTGTTGCCAGCTCACGTGCCTTTTGCGGGTTATTGTCATACACCTTGCCGAGATAAGAGACAGGTGGCAAGGAAGTAAACCCTTTATGAAAACGTTGTACACGACCACCTTCGTGATCAACTGAAACCAGAACCGGTGGTTTACGTGCTGCATGTATTTGCTGAATGAGTTCAGCCAGTTGTTCGGGGGATTCGTAATTACGGGTAAATAAAATAACACCGCCTGTTAACGGGTGGCGCAACATGTCCTTTTCTTCCGGAGTGACTTCCAGTCCAACCAGATCCAGCATGACAGGTCCGAGTGTCATAATTCTGAACTCCGTGGTTGAACAGTTTGTAGAGTGCATTTTATTTTGTGTTCTGACAAGACGCGATGAAGAGTAATAGCAAGCCTATTGCGATGATTCGCAACGCAGTCAGATACAAAATAAAATGTGCTATACAGGCTGTAGCGCAACATACAAGAAATAAACATGCTAAAAATATTCAACATTATAATTACCAATATATTCAAGATGTCTTTAATAAGCGGTCAACCATGGAGCTCAGGATTCTCATTTCTATTCCTCAATGATATTGACCGGTGTTCCCGCTTCCACCTGGTCAAAAAGTTGTATTACATCTGTATTGCGCATTCTCACACAACCATGTGAATTTGGCATACCTATGGGTTCATCATCCGGTACGCCGTGAATATAAATAAACCGGCGCATGGTATCGACATTACCAAGACGGTTCTTGCCGCGTTCGCATCCACTCAACCACAAGATACGACTCAAAATCCAGTCACGGGCAGGGTCGGTTTGTCTCATGTCGGGCGAATACACCTCTCCCGTCGGGCGCCTTGCAACAAATACCGTTCCCGGTACGCACCCCGCCCCTATTTTGGCTCTGATGACATGTTTCCCACGCGGAGTACACTCACTGCCAAACAGCTCACCTGCCCCGTTACTGGCAGTTGAGACCGATACATCCATCAAAATGTTGTCCTGTCCATACAGCTTCAGTCGCTGTTGGGCGAGATTGACTTCAACATAACGGTTTAATCCTGTCATGGCATGTATTAAACCATGAAGATCACGAGAATGAAATTTTAGGTAGTAATTTTAGAGAGTTATCTAAAATTGTATAAAAAGTGACCGGAGCATGGTCAAAAGGAAAATTGGTAGCGGGGAGAGGATTTGAACCTCTGACCTTCGGGTTATGAGCCCGACGAGCTACCAGGCTGCTCCACCCCGCATCAATAGGTCGCGCAGTTTACATAAAACAGCCTGTATATTCAAGAACTATCTGAATTTACTGAATTTTCAGTCAAAATTGATAAGAAACTGACCGGTTTACATGCCGAGTGCAGAGGCACAAAGTGACAGCAATCCACCCGGGAAAATACCTAGCCCCAGAATGGCCAAAGCATTGGCTGACAGGAAAAAGCGCATATCGGGTCCGGCGATAAAGTCATTGGTATCCTCTGCCTTATCGAAATACATTAATTTAACGACACGCAGATAATAGAATGCACCGATTATAGAGAACGCAACCGCGGTCACCGCCAGCCAAACCAGATCGACTTCAACAACCGCCTTCAATACAGCAAGCTTCGCCCAGAAACCGAGCAGTGGCGGCACACCTGCCATGGAGAACATCACGATTAACATCATGAAGGCATACCAGGGACTGCGTTCATTCAGCCCTTTCAGATCATCAAGTGAGTCTGCCTCGAATCCGGCACGGCTGAGGAACAAAATCATACCGAAAGCAGCCATGCTCATGATGGCATAGACGATCACATAAAACATGGAAGCGACATAACCGGATTGCGTACCGGCAATGATACCCAGTAATAAATAGGCGACATGCGAAATCGTGGAATATGCCAGCATGCGTTTGATATTGGTCTGCGCAATGGCAATCACATTACCAACGAACAGTGAGAGCACAGTCATGATGATCAGGATATCCTGCCATTGTGCCTGCATACTGCCCAGCCCTTCTACCAACAGGCGCATAACCAGTGCAAAGGCCGCAATCTTGGGTGCTGCACCAATATACAAGGTTACCGAGGTCGGCGCACCGTGATACACATCGGGTACCCACATATGGAAAGGAACTGCACCGAGTTTAAAGCCAAGACCGGTTATCAGGAAAACCATACCGGTGATCATTATCAAACTGCTGGACAGATCACCCGTTGAGAGTTTGTTACTCATTTCTACAATATCAAGCGTACCGGTGGCACCATAAAGCAGTGACATACCGTACAACAACATGCCTGATGCCAATGCACCGAGCACAAAATATTTCATGGCCGCCTCAGATACCGTGACAACATTACGCTGCATTGCAACCATGGCATATAAACAGAGTGATAACAGTTCCAGACCAAGATAAACCATAAGCAGGTTATGGGCTGACACCATGATCATCATGCCCAGAATACCAAACAGACCGAGCACAAAATATTCACCACGGTACATCTCGCGTGCGCGCAAATACTCGCGTGAATAAACAAAGACCATAAAGGACACAATATAAATAAACAGTTTGAGTAAATCAGACATACTGTCGGCCACAAACATACCGTTGAATACACGGTTTGTTTCTGTCGCGGGCAGCGCAATCGTCAGTATGGCTGCCATAACTAATGTCAATTGGGTGAGATAATACGTCAGGTTGCTGTCTTTACTTGTTTTATAAACATCGACCACGAGCACAAGACATGCCATTGTCAGAACAGTAATTTCTGGCAGTAGTGGAATTAATTGTGTGTAGTCAAAATTCATATTTAAAATTGCTCCGTTTTACAACTTCGACTGACTGATATGTTGTAACAGGTTGTCTACTGTCGGGTGCATCACTTCCAGTAACGGATTTGGATACAGACCGAAGAACAGCACAGTGATTGCCAGAACAAACATAATCAGGTATTCACGACCGTTCAGATCCTTTAATGCCTTCACATTGTCATTGGCAACTTCGCCATAGAACACGCGCTTGACCATCCAGAGTGTATAGGCCGCGCCCAGTATCAGGATGGTGGCACCGGCAAATGCATACCAGAAATTGGCCTTGAAGCTGCTCAGGATCACCATGAATTCACCGACAAACCCGGATGTGCCTGGCAAACCTGAATTGGCCATCGCAAACAAAACAGCAAAGGCCGCAAACTTAGGCATGGTGTTGGCAACACCGCCGTAATCTGAAATCTGGCGTGAGTGCATGCGATCATAAAGAACACCAACACACAGGAAGAGCGCACCGGAAATAAAACCGTGCGATACCATTTGTACCATACCGCCCTCAATACCCATTGCCGCCCCACTCATGGAGCCGGTGCGATCATAAATACTGAATGCGATGAAGAAACCGAGTGTGACAAAGCCCATGTGTGAAATGGATGAATAGGCAATCAGTTTTTTCATGTCTTGCTGAACCAGTGCCACAAAACCGATATAGACAATCGCAATGAGTGACAATCCGATCATGAGCCAGTCCAGCGAGTGACTTGCATCGGGTGTAATCGGCAAACTGAAACGCAGGAAGCCATAACCGCCCACTTTCAACATGATTGCAGCCAGTATGACTGAACCACCGGTCGGTGCTTCAACGTGTGCATCCGGTAACCAGGTATGTACCGGCCACATGGGCACCTTGACTGCAAAGGCGGTCAGGAAGGCAAGGAAGATCAGGGTTTGTTCAAATGAACCCAGCTTTAATGCATGGAAATCCAGAATTCCAAAACTACCTGATTGCAAATACATATAGATAAGTGCAACCAGCATTAACACTGATCCGAGGAAGGTATACAGGAAAAACTTGATTGAGGCATAGACGCGATTCGGACCACCCCAGATACCAATAATAAGGAACATCGGAATCAACATGCCTTCCCAGAACACATAGAACAGCATCGCATCCAGCGCCGAGAACACACCAATCACAAAACCTTCCATGATCAGGAACGCGGCCATGTACTGCGCCACCCTTTTCTGGATCACTTCCCAACCGGCAATCACGATCAATACTGTTGAAAAACTGGTTAGCAGGATCAGTGGCATTGCAAACCCGTCAATCCCGACATGATAGTAAATATTAAATGCCTCAATCCATGGGCTGGCAGAACGCTCTACAAACTGCATAGCCGGTGTTGTGATATCAAACAGCGTATATAACGGGATGGTCAGCAAGAATGTCACAACAGAAACAATCAGTGAGACGATACGTGTACGCGGCGCGTTGCCGTCATCACCGGTCGCAAGCACAATCAGGCCGCCGATAATCGGGAACCAGATAGCCAGACTTAAAAATGGGATTTCAGTTAACATTCTTTTTCTTTAATCTTTATTAAAACAGATGCCAGCCCAGAAGCAGCATCAAACCAACAATCATGACAAAGGCATAATGATACAGATAACCCGTCTGCACATGTCTTACCACTGAAGACAACCAGCCAATACTGTTGGCTGAACCATTGACCATCAGGCCGTCAATAATACGTATATCGCCATTGCGCCATAACAGGCGACCGATACCACGTGAACCGCCGGCGAAGAAGGCTTCATTAAATTCATCTGCAAAATATTTTTTATCCAGCAGTTTGTAGATCCATTGCATATTGTTTTTGATGTTGTCTGCAATTTCAGGTTTCTTCATGTAAATAAACCAGGCGGTGAACAATCCACCCATCGCCAGCCAGAATGGCGGCGCCATCATGCCATGTAAAACAAAACCGATTTCGCTGGTATAGTTTTCACCAATCTTCGCCAGCACATTATGTTCCGGCAATACAAAAATCGCGTCCTTGAAATAATCACCGAACAGTACGCTTTCGACTGTCAGGTAACCGATGATCAATGAAGGAATTGCCAGCAACATCAATGGTCCGGTAACCACCCATGGTGTTTCGTGTAAATGTTCTTTTGTATGGTGATCCATTCTTTCCTTGCCGTGGAACACAAGAAAGAACATGCGGAATGAATACAGTGCAGTAATGAACACACCTAACAGGACAGCCCAGTAAGCAATGTCAGCACCGGGTACACTGGAAGCATGTACTGCTTCGATAATCGCATCTTTAGAGAAGAATCCGGAAGTACCGGGGAAACCGATTAATGCCAGCGAACCAAACAGACTGGTCCAGTAGGTAATAGGCATGTATTTTTTCAGGCCACCCATTTCACGAATGTCCTGTTTGTGATGCATCGCAATAATCACGGAACCGGCCGCCAGGAACAATAACGCCTTGAAGAACGCATGTGTCATCAGATGGAATATCGCCGCTGCATAAGCCGATGCACCGGCCGCAACCATCATGTAACCCAGCTGTGACAAGGTGGAATACGCAACAACACGTTTAATGTCATTTTGCACAATACCAACCAGTCCCATAAAGAACGCGGTAATCGCACCAATCACCATCACAAAACCGAGTGCGGTTTCAGAGTATTCATATAAAGGTGACATACGAGCCACCATAAACACACCGGCAGTTACCATGGTTGCCGCATGAATTAAAGCCGAGATAGGTGTCGGGCCTTCCATTGAATCCGGCAGCCAGACATGCAATGGAACCTGTGCTGATTTACCCATTGCACCGATAAATAACAAAATACACACCATGGTCATGAGTGACCATTCCGTACCCGGGAATACTTCAACCGTGCTGTCCTTGAGTGAAGGTGCCAGTGCGAATACATCGGCATAATTCAGACTGCCGAAATACATCAGGACTGCTGCAATACCGAGCAGGAATCCAAAATCACCCACACGGTTCACAAGAAATGCTTTCAGGTTGGCATAAATCGCCGTGTCCTTTTTAAACCAGAAACCGATCAACAGATAGGAAACCAGACCGACCGCTTCCCAGCCAAAGAACAACTGCATGAAGTTGTTAGACATCACCAGCATCAGCATGGAGAAGGTAAACAGCGCGATATAACTGAAGAAACGCTGATAACCGGGATCATCATGCATGTAGCCGATGGTATAGATATGCACCATCAGGGAAACAAATGTCACCACACAGATCATGAGCGCAGTTAATTGATCAACCAGAAAGCCGATCTGGAAGGTAATGCCGTCACTCACCATCCATGTATAGACAGTTTCGTTATAGGTCGCGCCACCATCAAACACATGATGCTTGAACACAAGAACAGACAGGATAAATGAAATACCGACACCCAGAATAGTGACCCAATGTGCACCGGCACGACCAACCTGTTTGCCAAACAAACCGGCAATGATCGCTCCTGCAAGTGGTGCCAAAACAAGTCCCAGGTAAGTATTTTCCATTGACATTCTTTTCCCAGTTAACCTTTTAACGAATCCAGATCATCGACATTAATTGTTCTGCGATTACGGAACAGAACCACCAGAATCGCCAGACCAATCGCCGCCTCTGCAGCAGCCACCGTCAATATAAAGAACACAAACACCTGCCCTGCCAGATCATTCAGATAGGCAGAAAAGGCAATGAAGTTAATATTCACCGCAAGCAACATCAATTCAATCGACATCAGCAGAATAATGATATTTTTCCGGTTAAGGAAAATACCTGCCATGGCTATGCAGAATAATATCGCTCCCAGAATCAGGTAGTCCGATAATGCAATCATCTCTTCTCTGCCTTCATTTTGACTAAACGCACACGGTCTTCACGTCTTACCGCAACCTGCTCTTCCGGTTTTTGTGTCTTGGTGCCGACACGACGTCTGAATGTCAGTGCAATGGCCGCGATAATTGCCACCAGCAGGATCACAGCAGCAACTTCAAACGGATAAACATAATCTGTATATAAAATAGAACCAATGGCCTTGGTATTGCTGTAATCAGCTGTATGTGCCGCCGGTGCGGCAAACTTTTCAAGCCCGAAGTTTTCCGGCCCCAGCACCAGTGATAATTCAAATACGATAATCACTGCGATAGCCAACCCAAGCGGCAGGTAACGGGTAAAGCCTTCCTGTAACGGCACCATGTTGATGTCCAGCATCATGACAACAAACAGAAACAACACCATCACCGCGCCTACATAGACAAGCACCAGTGTGATGGCGAGAAACTCTGCTTCCAGTAACAGCCAGATGGCCGATGCACTGAAAAATGCCAGAACCAGAAACAAGGCGGCACGCACCGGATTGCGGACAGTAATCACCATCAATGCTGAAATCACCAGCATGGATGAGAATATATAAAACACAATCTGTGGTCCGGATAATCCGATTAACTCATACATAATCTCTACCTGTAAGATGCATCTCTGGATCGATCACTCGCCAGATCCTTTTCACATTTATCACCATGCGCCAGCAATTTTTCCTTGGTCATAAGCAAATCACCACGCTGTTCACCGTGATATTCAAATTCTCTTGTTTCAACAATGGCATCTACCGGACAGGCTTCTTCACAAAATCCGCAATAGATACATTTGGTCAAATCAATGTCATAACGTGTAGTACGTCGGGTACCGTCTTCGCGTTGTGCCGAATCAATCGTAATCGCCAGTGCCGGACAAACCGCTTCACACAACTTGCAGGCAATACAGCGTTCTTCACCATTCGGATAACGACGCAAGGCATGCAGTCCACGAAAACGATGTGACTGCGGTGTTTTTTCTTCCGGATAGAACACAGTAAACTTCTTGCCGAAGAAATAATGTCCGGTCAGGCGCAATCCCTTGAGTAATTCAAACAGGAACAGGCTGTTCAGGTATTTACCTAAAAACTTCATGACAACCCTCCCTTGTCGAACCAGGGTGGAATTTCTGCAAGCACCATGACACCGGCAACCAGCAACCAGACAATGGTGATCGGAATAAATACTTTCCAGCCCAGACGCATGATTTGATCATAACGATAACGCGGGAAGGTGGCGCGGAACCACAGGAACATCAACAGGAAGAAGGCGATCTTGAAAAACAGCCAGTGGAAACCACTGTCAAACGCCCAGCCAATGTAAGGTAACGCAAACAGGGTGTCAGAAACCACACCCAGACCAGCCAGTGGCGAATACCAGCCACCCAAAAACATAATCGCGGCCAGTGCCGAAATCAAAATCATGTTCGCATATTCCGCCAGGAAGAAAACAGCAAAGGCCATACCGGAATATTCCACATGGAAACCGGCCACAATTTCAGATTCACCTTCGGCAACGTCAAACGGCGCACGGTTTGTTTCTGCTACACCGGAAATAAAGTAAACCATAAATAACGGGAACAAGGGCAATGCAAACCAGTTCAACACACTCCCCTTTTGTGCAACCACAATTTCATGCATGTTCAGACTGCCGGATGCAATCAGAACACCAACCAGCGCAAAACCCATCGCAATTTCATAAGACACAATTTGTGCAGATGAACGCATTGCGCCAAGGAAGGCATATTTTGAGTTTGATGCCCAACCGGCAATAATCACGCCGTAAACACCAATCGAGGTAATCGCCAGCACATACAATAAACCGGCATTAATATTGGACAGCGCCATTCCTTCATCAAACGGAATAACAGCCCATGCCGCCACAGCAGGTGCAAAGGTAATTAATGGTGCGCCGACAAACAAAAACTTGTTCGAATTGCTTGGAATAATAATTTCCTTGAACATCAGCTTGAATGTGTCGGCAAACGGCTGAAGTAAACCGCGTGGACCAACACGGTTAGGTCCGATTCGCACCTGCATATAGCCAATGATTTTACGTTCTGCCAATGTGAGGAAGGCGACACATATAATAAGCGGCATCAGGATCACGACAATCTTGCTGATGATCGCGGCAAACGGCTGTAACACGTCAGGTAACAGCGCAATCGCGTCTTGCCAGATTGTCAGAATCAATTCAAACATGATCTAGTCCACTTTCCCCAGTTCAATGGTGCAACCTGCAGCACCCAACAATGCCGTCTCCTGCATCGCAGCCGGAATCAACACACAGTTATCAGGAATACGTTCATCTATTTCCAGCGTCAGTTCGACTTCGTCATCGCCACGTCGTGCAATCACCCTTCCCTCGTTTACGACGCCGCTTCTTTCGGCAGTCAGTCTGTTGAGAGCGGCTGTCGCCCTTCCGGCATCACCGGTTTTTTGTAATGGTGTGGCACGACGCACCAGCGGATCAGATGAATAAGCCGATACATCGGAAATACGTATCAGCGCACTGTTTTC
>Ga0224506_10002841_pt1 | contig 11671 bp, 8 predicted proteins | sample SF_Jan12_sed_USG_2_FD_169108 | JGI IMG/M metagenome (GOLD analysis project Ga0224506, IMG submission 169108) | Sediment microbial communities from San Francisco Bay, California, United States - SF_Jan12_sed_USGS_8_1 | ecosystem: Environmental > Aquatic > Marine > Sediment | place: USA...
TCATATTCAAACCGTAATGTGTTATAGAAAAATGAACAACTTTACCTATTCTATTTTTGCAATCAATTTAATATTAATCATATAAACCAAATAAGAATGAAGAGAAATCTACTCATGTTGTTTATGTTGGCTTTTTCGAGCTTAGCATTAGCACAAGGCGTTACCACTTCAGCAATGAATGGTAAAATCACAGACAAAGATGGAGCCCCATTACCGGGAGCAACCATTATGGCAGTTCATCAGCCTACGGGTTCGGAATATGGAAACATTTCTGATGCTGATGGTTATTTTAGAATACCCAATATGAGTGTTGGAGGCCCATACACAATAACAGTAACTTTTGTGGGATTTGATCCAATTGTAAAGCAAGGTGTTTACCTTGAATTAGGTCAAACTTTTAAATTGAACACCTCCTTAAATGAAAGTGTTACTGAACTTGAAGGTATTACTGTTCAAGCTGGTGAAATATTTGACGGTAACCGAACTGGTTCTAGCACGGTATTATCTACCGAAGCTATTGCAAATGCACCAACTGTTACAAGAAGTCTTGAAGATTTTACTAGGTTAACACCTCAAGCTAGTAATACAGCTGGTGGAACATCAATTGCAGGTATTAATAACCGTTATAATGCCATCTACATAGATGGAGCTGTTAATAACGATGTGTTTGGCCTTGCTGCATCAGGCACCAATGGTGGTCAAATAGGTATTTCTCCAATAAGTGTTGATGCTATTGATCAAATTCAAGTAGTGGTTGCACCTTATGATATTACAAAAGGTGGATTTGCCGGTGGTGGAATAAATGCAGTTACAAGAAGTGGAACAAACACCTTTCAAGGTTCTGCATACTATTTTAATAGAAATCAAAATTTAGCTGGATTAACTCCAACTGATGATGAGACTTATGAAAGAAAAAAACTTGATGATTTTTCTGCTAAAACATATGGACTTAGAATAGGTGGTCCAATTATGAAAAACAAAGCTTTCTTTTTCCTAAATATTGAGCAACAAAATGATGAAACACCAAGGCCTTACGATGTAGGTACTTATGTAGGTAACTCAAGTGCAGCTGATCTAGATAACTTAGCTAATTTTTTGAAAACAAACTATGGTTATGATGCTGGAGGATACGGTGATCAAGTTAGAACTTTAAATGGTTCTAAAATATTAGGTAGAATTGATATTAATTTAAGTCAAAACCATAAACTTACATTAAGACATAGCTATAATAAAGGAGAATCTAATAGTCCTGGTGGATCATCTGTAAATACTATCAACTTTGGTGGAACTGGTATATACTTTCCATCAACTACTAATTCTACAGCAGTAGAACTTAAAAGTTCTTTGGGCTCAAATTATTCAAACAACCTGATTGTTGGTTATACAAATGTAACAGATAACAGAGACCCAATTGGAGATCCATTTCCTTATGTAAATATTAGAGACGGCTCAGGTCAAATAAACCTTGGAAGTGAGCAATACTCAACTGGTAACTTTTTGCAACAAAAAATACTTACTATAACTGATAACTTTAACATTTATAAAGGAAAACATACATTTACAGTAGGCACACATCTTGAATTTTTTGATATGAATAACGTATTTATTCGTCAAAATTTTGGTTCATACCGTTTCGCTAGCGTTGCAGATTTCCTTGATAATCAAAACACTAATTATACAAGATTTGATAGAAGTTATTCATTAGTAGATAACACCACTGGTGATGATACAGATGCTGCTGCTAAATTTAATGCCATGCAATTAGCTTTTTACGGGCAAGATGAAATTCAAACAGGTGAAAATTTCAAATTAAATCTTGGATTAAGAATTGATATTCCAATATTCACATCAGATCCAGCAGAAAACCAATATTTTAACACAACTACGATTCCTTTAGTTGAAGCTGCTGGTTATGATATGAAAGGAGCTAAAACAGGTGCTGCACCTAAACCTTCTTTCTTAATTTCACCAAGAGTTGGGTTTAACTGGAATGTAAATGGTGAAGATGATATTCAGGTTCGTGGTGGTATAGGCGTATTTACAAGTAGAATACCATTTGTATGGCCAGGTGGTATGTATAATAATAATGGTAGAACCGTTGGTGGAACTAGATTTAACTCTGGTACTTTTGAAGCTGACCCATATGCTCAACCAACTGGAGGTGAATCAATTCCTTTAGCTGCTGGTGATCCAGGTTCTGGTCAAATTGATCTTTTTGCTGAGAACTTTAAATTTCCACAATTACTTCGTTCAAGTATTGGTGTAGATAAAAAACTGCCTTGGGGTATGGTAGGTACAGCAGAAGTTATTTGGTCAAAAACTTTAAATAACGTGTTCTATGAGAATGTTAACTCAAAATCTTCTTCTAGCACTTTAACAGGAACAGGCGATAATAGAGCATTGTTTAACCAATACGATCCAATTGATCCTACGTTTAATTCTGGTATTTATTTAGGCTCTAATACTAATAAAGGGTATTCAATAAGTGCAACTGCTCAATTAACAAAATCGTTTGATAATGGGTTTGCAGGTTCATTGGCATATACGTATGGTGATTCTTACGCTATATTTGATGGTACCTCTTCACAAAATAGTTCACAATGGCAATATTCTTATGTAGCCGATGGTAAAAATAATGCACCATTAGCTAGATCTAATTTCTCTATGGGTTCTCGTATTATAGTTAACGCTTCTTATAAATTAGAATACTTAGATCATATGGCAACAACTATATCGTTATTTTATAATGGTCAGTCAAGATCGCCATTCTCTTATGTTTATAATGATGGAGGTGCTTTAACAAATGAATGGTATAGAGAAACTAATCTTATCTATATTCCAAAGGATCAAAATGATATCATATTAGTAGACTATAATGATGGTACAAATACAATAACTGCAGCTCAGCAGTGGTCAGCTTTAGATAATTATATTACAAATGACAAATATTTGAATGCAAACCGTGGAGCCTATGCAGATAAGAATTCATCTAGAGCTCCTTTTACAAGCATCGTAGATATGAAACTTGCTCAAGATTTTTATGTAAAGGCTGGCGACATGAAACATGCTGTTCAAGTTACTTTTGATGTATTTAATGTTGGTAACATGATTAATAAAGATTGGGGAAGAATTTACTCAGCTGGTTATGATGTTCAGTTACTAGATTTTGATGGTTTCCAAGCAGACGGAACTACACCCGAATTTACTTATAATGTAAATAGAACTGAGCTTAAAGACTTCACTACAATTAGTGATAGTGGCGTAAATGGTTCTAGATGGTATATGCAAATAGGTCTTAGATATTCTTTCTAATCAACTTAAAAAATCATAATAAAAAAAGAGCCCTATTCGGGCTCTTTTTTTTTGTCCAATTTTAGTCTCATTAAAATTTTATTTTCAGTAAAATAAGAGTATTTAGTCTTATTTATTTTTCAAAACTGACTTATGTCATTTTTCCTCTCTCTATTTTTTGTTCTCATTGCAGTGTGATGTAGTTCACATAAAGTAATTGGTATAATAACCCCTTATAGATGCCCATAAAAAGTTATGTAGCTTTCCCTCAAAAAGGAAAAAAAAATCAACTCATAAAAGTTCTAGAACGTAGCAATTATTGCGAAGTGGTGCCCTCTTCTAATAAAGAAGTGTTGATATTGGTAACTGATACACAAAATGATCGCCAAGAAAATGAACTCCTACTTGCACTAGAAAATATTGAAGAAATTGAGCACTTAAATTTAGTTTCTGGGTTTAATGAGGAAGTGTCAAGAGAAAAAGAAAAAGCAACAAATAATGATAAATAGAAGAGATTTTATTAAAAAATCAGCAGCAGCTTCGGCAATGGCTGCTGCAATAACTATGATACCTGGTATTCTATTTGCCTCCGATCAAGAAAATAGCACTCTTACTGGAGATATAAACTGGACTAAAGGCCCATGCCGTTTCTGTGGTGTTGGCTGTGGTATTCTTGTTGGTACTCAAAATGGGAAAGCCGTTGCAGTTAAGGGCGACCCTAACAGTGCAGTAAATAAAGGTTTGCTTTGTGTGAAGGGTTACCATCAAATTATGTGCACTTCTTCAGCCGATAGACTAACTAAACCATTGGTTAAAAAAAATGGAAAATATGTTGAAACTTCAATGGAAGAAGCTCTTGATTTAGTTGCCTCTAAAATGAAAGAGACCATTGACAAACACGGCAAGGATTCTGTTGCCATGTACACCTCTGGCCAATCTACTATTCCAGAAGGATATGTAGCTTCCAAATTTATGAAAGGTGCTATTGGAACCAATAACCTCGACTGCAATGCTCGTCTTTGTATGGCAAGTGCAGTTGCTGGCTTCTTAACCACATTTGGAGCTGATGAACCCATGGGATGTTACGAAGACATTGAACATGCTAATGTTTTTGTGCTTTGGGGTAATAATATGGCTGAAATGCATCCTGTTCTTTTTTCTAGGATGTTAGATAATAGACTTAATAGAAAAAATGTTAGAATAATAGACCTTGCAACTCGTACTACACGAACAAGTAAAGCAGCTGATAAATCTATCCTATTTAAACCTCAAGGCGATTTAGCAATAGCCAACTCCATATGCTATGAATTAATTAATAATGGCTGGGTTGATAATAGTTTTGTTGAAAAACATGTTGCCTTTAATAAAGGGAAAACAAATATTGGGTATGGATTAGAAGATAATTTTAAATTTAATGATGAAGCCACACCCATCAATTATGAAGAATACAAAACATTTTTAGCGGATTATAGGCCTGATAAAATAGAAGAAATTTCAGGGGTTTCAGCAAAGGATATAAAATATTTAGCTTCAATTTATGGAGATCCAAATTTAAAGGTTGTCTCTTATTGGTGCATGGGCATGAACCAGCACACAAGAGGCACATGGGTTAATAATTTGGTGTATAATATTCATCTATTAACAGGTAAAATTTCGCAGCCTGGTAATGGACCTTTTTCATTAACAGGCCAACCAAGTGCTTGTGGTACCGCTCGTGAAGTAGGAACCTTTACTCATAAGCTACCAAAAGGTGTTGTTACCAACAAAAAACACCGTGAACTAGCTGCTAAAATATGGAAAGTGCCTTACGACCGAATTCCTGATAAACCTACCTACCATGCTACTGAAATGTTTAGAGCAGTAGACAGAGGCGATATTAAATTTATTTGGACACAAGTAACAAACCCATTAGTATCGTTGCCAAAAACAAGCAGGTTTAGACCAGCGATGGAAAAGGAAAGCTGCTTTGTAGTAGTTTCTGATGTTTTTCCTACTCCTACTAGTGATGTAGCAGATGTAATTTTACCAGCCGCATGGCATGTTGAAAAAAGTGGTATGTATGGTAATTCTGAACGAAGAACTCAGTATTGGGATCAAATGGTAGAAGCTCCTGGCGAAGCTCTACCTGATGCATGGATAACAATCGAAATTGCAAGGCGAATGGGTTTTGGTGATCTTTTTCCTTATTCAAAAGAAAATCATCATGAAGAAATTTATAACGAGTACAGACAATTCCATGTTGGTAAAAAACATAATATGGCTCCTCTTGATATACTAAAAAAAGAGAGTGGAACCATTTGGCCTTATATTGAAGAAACAGGAAAATCAACACTTTGGAGATTTAACTCTAAATACGATCCAGCTTGCGACCAAGCAAAAGACTTTGATTTTTATGGTAATCCTGATGGGAAAGCTGTAATATGGCAGCGTCCATACGAACCAGCTCCTGAAATGCCTGACAGCGAATATCCTTTTTGGCTAAATACAGGTAGGGTAATTGAACATTGGCATACTGGTTCTATGACTAGAAGAATTCCAGTTTTACATCAAGCGGTTCCTAACGCATATGTAGAATTACATCCTACAGATGCCAAACGATTGGGCATTAGTAATAAGGAAAAGCTTAAAATAATTTCTAGAAGAGGAACAACCATTTTGCCTGCTTCAATTAATGAGCGTGGTATGCCCACAATAGGGCAGGTATTTGTTCCATTCTTTGATGAAAGCATGCTAATAAATGATGTTACATTAGATTCATTTTGCCCTATATCGAAAGAGCCAGATTATAAAAAATGTGCAGTAAGAATCGAAAAAGTATAGCCATATGAAGCAAGGGTACGTAATCATAGGTTTTTGGATTGCTCTTTTTATTGCAGCAGGTTTTATTATTAAAGCTAGCTTAGCAGAAGATCAATCTTTAAATTATAACAAAATAGTAGAGCAGGCATCTACAAATTCTTTGCCCATTGAAGAAGGCGTTTATAAACTTTCGTACTCTGCGAAGGAGTATTTAGAACTTGTTAACTCAGGTGTAGGGTTTAGTAAAAACTTAACTTCTTATTATAATAGAAGAGCTTTCCCTGGAGCACCTCCTACCATACCCCATCTTTCAGAAGAATCACTTAGTATAGGAGGCAAAGAATGCTTGCAGTGCCATCAAAACGGAGGTTTTGTAGATGTATATAAAGCCTATGCCCCTATAGCTCCACATCCAGAATATATTAATTGCAAACAATGTCATGTTCCTTTAAAATCAGAAGGTAATTTTAAAGCAAATAGTTGGAAAAAAATGGAAGCACCAGAAGCCAATCAGCAAGCCTTAATTGGCAGCCCTCCTATTATACCTCACAGCTTAGAAATGCGGAGTAATTGCTTATCATGCCATGCAGGGCCTTCTGCCCCTATAGAAATTAGAGTTACTCACCCTAATCGAATAAATTGTAGGCAGTGCCATGCCTTAAATGACAACTCTCAGAACACTAATAAAATATGGACAAGATAATAAATAGAATAATATTGCCTATTGGTGTTTTTTTAGTACTAATTAGTGCATGTTCAAGCCCTTCTCATAAACATCAAGGGCCGTTTTCAGAGATAAAAAATAACAGCAACCCGCACATAGAATATTCGATTAGTTCCGAGCCTTATACCAATGATATTGAAAAAATTGCCGTAACAAATTCAGCAGAAGATACTTTATTTTTTACACCCAATAGAGTAAATTATTTAGTGTCTTTCCCTTGTAATAATTGCCATAATCAAGACTTAGACAAAATGGTTTCTACAGATCCTTTTGGTAAAAATGCTCATTGGGATATTAAGTTAAACCATGCCACGACAGAAGCCTTAACATGTATAACCTGCCACAGCAGCAATAATGTAGAGCAGTTAAGGTTAAATAGTGAGAAACAGATTAGCTATAATAAAAGCCAAAAGGTTTGTGCCCAGTGTCATTCTACTCAAACAAAAGATTGGTTGGGTGGTGCACACGGGAAAACAATTGGTGCTTGGGCTCCTCCTCGGGTTTCTAACACCTGTGTTAACTGCCACAACCCTCATTCACCTAGCTTTGAAACCCGCTGGCCCTCACGCTTAAACACTGTAAAAATTAAAGAACTTGATCCTAAATAACCACTATGTTTTTTAAGAGAAAAAAGAAAGGTAATGAAGAAGTAGCTCAACAAAAAGCTGCAAATTGTGAGGAAGGTAGCTGTGGTTGTTCAAAACCAGATGGATTTGACCAAGTCATTAAAAAGCCCCTTGATAGGAGGTCTGCATTAAAAGGATTAACTGCTGGTTTATTAGCAGGAACAGGCTTTGTAAATAGTTCATGCAGTATAACAGCCAGTGATGCGGATAAAGAACTTTCCTCTTTAAAATGGGATGAGTATTTTAAAGGAAACTATCAACTGATGACTACTGATGAAAAGAGAAGTACAGTTGAGCGGTTGGAACGCATGTATGCTTTATCAAATGGGGGTAAAATTAATGTTTCAGATACAGGGGCTGTTGAAGATGTGCTTTTTGGCTATGCATTTAATATTTCTAAATGCCAAGGCTATATGGATTGTGTAAATGCCTGTGTTGAAGAAAATAATCAGGACCGCGATTCTCAAATGCAATACATCCGTATTCATGAATTTAAAAAAGGCCAAATGAATTTTGAAATGGCAGATGACAACTTCTACCATGAAGTACCCGCTGCTGGTCATTTTTATTTAGGAACCCAATGTTTCCATTGTGAAAACCCTCCATGTGTTGATGTATGCCCCGTAAAAGCAACTTGGAAAGAGAAAGATGGCATTGTGGTTATTGACTATGACTGGTGTATTGGCTGCCGATATTGCGTAGCAGCATGCCCCTATGATGGCAGAAGGTTTAACTGGTCTACACCCCACGTGCCAGAGAATGAATTAAATAAAGATCAGCACTATTTAGGTAACAGGCCTCGAACAAAAGGGGTAATGGAAAAATGCACTTTTTGTGTTCAACGTACTCGTAAAGGAGAAAACCCCGCTTGTGTAGAAGCATGCCCTACAGGTTCCAGAATATTTGGTAATCTGTTAGATCCCAATAGTACAATACGATGGGTAATCGAAAATAAAAAAGTATTTAGGTTAAAAGAAGACCTCGGCACAGAACCTAAATTTTGGTATTTCATGGATTAACCATGATTACATATACTAGTTAAAATAAAAGAATGAAGGTAGCATTTAGCATGATTTCAGATGGCTTTAAGGAAGCCACAAAAGGCACCACCGCCTACCATATATGGATGTCAGTTCTTACACTATTAATGTTGTTTGGAGCTTATTCTTATTACCAGCAAATTGTACATGGTTTGGCTGTAACTGGAATGACAGACCGTGTTAGTTGGGGTTTATATATATCTAATTTCACCTTTTTAGTTGGGGTAGCAGCAGCAGCTGTTATGCTGGTATTACCAACCTACATTTTAAAAGATGTAGATTTCTCTCAAGCAGTACTAATTGGAGAAGGGTTGGCTGTTTCAGCATTAATTATGTGCTTAGCATTTGTGACTGTTGATATGGGTGGTCCTGCTAGGCTTTGGCATATTATACCTGGTATTGGAAGTTTAAACTGGCCTAACTCTATGCTTGCATGGGATGTAATTGTGTTAAATGGGTACCTTTTTATTAATATTTCCATTCCTTTCTACTTATTATATCACCATTATCAAGGAAAAAAACCGAGTAAATCAGTTTACTTGCCGGGAGTTCTTATTTCTGTATTTTGGGCAGTAGGGATTCATCTTGTCACGGCATTTTTATATGCAGGGTTACCTGCAAGGCCCTTTTGGAATAGTGCATTACTTGGACCTCGTTTTTTAGCTTCTGCATTTGCTGCAGGACCCGCATTAATAATTCTTGTTTTGGCTGCTATTCGAAAATTTATGAGCTACACAATTACTAATAAAACCATTGACAAAATAGCTATGGTAGTAACAGTTGCCGCACAAATTAATTTGATTATGCTAGGCTCAGAGCTGTTTAAAGAATTTTATAGCATTACGCATCATAGCAGCAGTGCTCTCTATATGTTTTTTGGGGTAGATGGGAAAAATGCATTGGTTCCATGGATTTGGACTTCCATAGGGTTAAATTTAATTGCAACCATAATCCTTACATTTAATAGATTTAGAAAAAATCATTCTATTTTATATATATCATGTGCTTTATTATTTATCGCCATTTGGATTGATAAAGGAATGGGACTTATAATTCCTGGTTTTATCCCAGGCCCTTGGGGAAATATAGTAGAGTACTTTCCAACTTGGGTTGAAGTTGGTGTAACCATAGGAATTTGGGCGTTAGGAGCTTTTATTTTTTCAATCCTAGTAAAAATAGCTGTTCCTATAGAATTGGGCATATTACGCTATAAAAAGTAGGCTATAGGTAGCATACTTAAGCCAATGTATTTATAGAAAAATATTAATCTTAACCTAAAATAGAATATTTTAGGTTAAGATTCGTTTTTGAGATATGATAAGCAGTTGTTAAGAAATGTTTTAATTTTTTCGCTATTTTTCATTTCAAAATCAACACACAGATAGGCAAAACAGTTACTTCTCTTGAAAATTTCAACTTTCTGGAACAAGTTAAAGACTAGGTTTAGAAAAGGTATAATGAAGGTGAGTTTATTATTTAAATAAGAAGTTCAAGGCTTTTTACTAGAATTAATTTTTCAACTATTATGTTGCTTTTCAGCAGAGCTTAATTCACCCTCATATTGACACTTAAAGAATGATTATTTTACTAGAAAATCCCACTAACTATTTTGGTAACATTAACTTATTTAAAAACCACTAAATTTATAGCCTACTTTATATCTATAAGTTTTTTTATACACTATTTAGCAACGAGTAGTTAAATAAATATTTAATTTAAAGTAAACAAAAAAGGTGTCCAACTTGTTGGACACCTTTTTTGTTTACTTTATGATGTGAGTGTATTATTGTAATAATACAACAGGCTCAGCAAGAGTAGTTACATCTCCAATCACAACCTCTATTCCATCAATAACAACAGGTAAGTAGCTAGAAAGGTCTCCTGGGTCAAAAGATATTGTATATGATCCCGTAGCTAATCCGCCAAGGAAAAAATCACCATTGCCAGCTGTTGCGTAGCTAGTGCTTAACGTATCTAACCCTGAGATAGCATAAACAGCTACATTCTCTGATATTGGGCTAACTACTCCTTTAATTGCTCCATTTTCTGCTTCGGTTACGGCACGTATAACAGGCTTTAAATTATAATTATTGTTTCCTACACCTGTTTCTATAACTGATCTAGAGGCATCGAAATCTAATAGAACAGAGTAGTCAATTCCTTCTGTTAATTCTTTATTAATAAGAATTTTTAAACCTGATTCATCTCCACTAGTAGTAAAAAGTGGGTAAGTTACTCCTCCTACAACTACAGAGTTGTTATCTCCTAGTATTAATCTAATCTGTGATACCATACCTGTTGGGTACTCTGTGTTAACTAAAACGGATTCAATACCATTAGTTAATTCTAGTAAATCGTAAACACCTGCATTGGTTGATAAAGTTACCCAACCATCTGTTTGATTTCCAGCATTAGAGTGAGCTTCCACTGAAACAATATCAATGTTTACTTTTTCATAATCGCCAGGTGAGTCTGTTAATCTTACTACAAATGAAGTTGTAGCTGAATCTTTGTTACAGCCAACTAGTGTTGCTGCAAAAAACAATGTGATCAAAATAATGTTCTTTTTCATAATTTGTTTATATTTAAAAAATAGTTTTTAACACCTTTAATGTGTTTGTAAGACTATATTCAAATTGCATATAAAAAGTAACCTTATTGGTTTATTTTTTATAAAAAAATTATTTTCTTATAAAAGCCATCCCTGTAAAAGTAATCAATGCGTTTAAAAGTAAAACTGTATAACCCAAATCAAATCCCAATAAAGGCACTGAATAATAGCTAATTACATAAGAAGCCACAGAGGATAAAATAGCTATTACAGGCACCCACTTGTCTTTAGTCTTCCACTTTGTAAACAAACCAAAAGCAAACATGCCCAATAAAGGGCCATATGTATATCCTGCAATTGTAAATACTAAATGAATTACGCTTTCATTATTTATTATTCTAAATAGAATAATAACCGCAACTAATAAAGCAGACACTACAAGGTTAATCTTTTTTCTTATCTGAATTTTGTCCTCTTCTGCCTTATTGTCCTCATTAATAAAATCTTTGTAAAAAGCAGTAGTTAATGAAGCAAGTGCAGAATCGGCAGAAGAAAAGGCTGCAGAGGCTATTCCTAGTAGAAACAAAAATCCTGCTAGTATTCCGAGGTGATGCATGGAAAGCATTGAAAATAGGGCATC